>UMKD01005545.1_pt1 | contig 32271 bp, 27 predicted proteins | sample 1966221 | NCBI WGS metagenome assembly UMKD01 (sample SAMEA4836167, study PRJEB28245) | human gut metagenome | biome: gut microbiome; material: fecal sample | place: Denmark | collected 2008
ATTTCTTACTTACTTCTTCCTTGCAATGAGTGTTGCAAAATTTAATTTAATACGATTACCTTGTGAATCAGTGCGGTGTAAATGACCAGGATTTTCGTTATATTTTAAAATATCCCAATCTTTATAATACCCTTCTAGCTCCCCTGGTTTTAAGAAGCATTTAAATGGCACTAAATCCAGCGGTGCATCTGGCGTTTCAACGGCACACACAATAACGTTAACTCCCCCTGGTAGGGTATGTTCTTGCATATTAGTAATAACATTGGCGATTTTTTCTCTCTGCAAGAACATTAGTACGACAGTGGAAATAATAAGTTCGTAGTTCTCTTGTATTTGGTGACTATTAATATCATAAACAGCCGTATGAATATTCTCTACCCCAGCTTGTTTTTTAACGAAGTCAATTGCTTGAATATGTTGAGGGTTGATATCTACCGAGGTCACGTCATACCCCTGCAAGGCAAGATAAAAACTATTACGCCCCCTTCCCGAACCTAAATCTAATGTTTTACATGGCTTACTGAGGTGATTCTCACACAAATAGCGCACTTCTGAATGTGGAGTCGTTAACCCATGCTCTTTATAAAATTTCAGTTCTGGTTTGCATAAAAATGCCAGTTGGCATTCCATGTCATCACTACAAGCAGAAATACGATGCCAAACTTGAGGTTCAATAATAGGCGGCTGGTTATGAATATCAAAGGTAAAGTGTTGCTCGCTGCCGTCTTCATTAAAAATGATAAAATCTAAAGAGCCTTTTAGCACTTTCAACTGTGCGTATGTATCCTCTTTTGTATTATGGCGCTCTTGGAACATTAACGGCAAAGAAGCTTTATTCCAAACTGGCATAGTTTTGTAACACACGAGATCATTCATATCATCACCAATAAGTTGCATTTTAAATACATCTTATACCGTTCGTTTGCTATCTGCAAAACATTCATAAATTAATTATCGCGGGCTTGATTCATATCAACCCCCTATAGACCAAGAGGGCTGAAATGCTTCATGGGCTCAGTTAATAACCTAACTGTTCCGCACTTAACCCTAAGAATTCAAAAGGTTTTGTAACTACATAACTGTTGGTCGCATCCCCTGAATAGATATGGCTCTGCTCTTCACCGAGGTCCAGCTTTTTCACTTTTCCAGTTTCCGCTGAAAAGTCAATTTTTGCCAAATCAGTCCAAAAAATATTTGGAGTTAATGCTGACTCGAAAAAGTAGAGCTGGCGTTTATGGTCAACTAATGTCCGCCAACGTGTTGACGATATTTCAGGCGAATTTTCAGACGTCAATCCGTAAGGGACAGACACATTACGTACGACACTGAAAACACTGGCAACCGCTTTATTAGGCGTTGTTTTCTGAGGAATTGCATTAATATAAAACTGTGCGCGAGCAAATCTATCAGCGGAACGGTTAGTCCCCGGTAACATTACAGTGCCACCAATTCCTTGCCAATATTCCTGCATTGCTAATTGCTTCTCATAAGTCGGCGAGTTAGTCATAACTTGATACTTGCGACTGTGATGAATTACCTGCTTACCATCGATATATTCAATAATCGCGCTATCACCACTCGCATCTGATAATGATAAATGTAAAGTCGCTAACCTATCTTGTCCTGGCACATTATCTGTTGCGACTACGAGTGGATTCTTTTCTAGCTCAGCAACAGCTTCTTCCACTGTCGCATAGTTATCTAGAACATATTGCGCCCATAAAGATATCGACAACGCAGGTTGCTTATTATCTATTTGAGGATATTTTGATTCCGCGAGCCACAGTAAATTGGCAACCAGACCTTCCTCGTTCACTCCATCCGTTGTTGAAATATCATAACCCGAGGCTATCACGCTGCCGTATTTTGATTTCCATTTTAAAGAGTTAGGCCCTGCAATGCCATCACGCTCCATCCCTCGAGGAAAGATCCATAGATTGGTACCAATATCGTATTTCCAATCCATTGTTCTTCCGGTCATTATTTGTTCATTTTCACCTAAATAAACAACTCGAGTACAAGCTTGGCTAACTGTAATCGGCATTGATATCGCAGCAGTTGCGGCAAGTGCTACGATACTTTTCTTAATAAATTGCATGCCATCTCCAAAATAGTTAAAAATAAATTTACATAATAAGCATACTACATAAATACGAACTATTTATGCTCAAAGAATAATGTATTAAAAAAAGTGCGATTAACACAATGAAATATAATAAGTAATGACACAAAATGGCACCCATATTAACCAGTGCCATTTTGCTGGAAAGAATTAATTATTTACTGATGAAAATAAAGAACGTAGTAATGCAGCTTTTTTCTGATTATCAGGCATAGATAATATTTCATTATAGAAACTAATAGAAATACGGCACGCTAATGCAGGTGATTTCTTCCCTGCTTCTAAATTTCCAAGGATTGCGGTATCTTCACCATACTTTGCAGAAAGCCCACTAGCAAGCTGTGTTAATTCCTCAGAATACTCTTTTGGGGACATCAACGCCTGTTTTACACCAGCTTCACTTGAAATTAAGAGCTCATTGGTCGCTTGGATTTGTTTCAACAAAACAGCTTGGCTTTTTTGTGGTGGAATAATTTCCGCTGTTTCTCTTAAGTGCGGAAACAATGAATAAAAACACGTTTTTCCTGTTGGGTCTTCTTCTAATAAGATTTTCAGGTAATCATTCACTCTGCTAGTAAAATTAATTACGGAATCATCAGAAGCATATTCCATACGTTCTAGCACCAGCTTCATGACATTGCCAACAACCTGATCAAACAGTTGACGACGTAAATCTTCATTAGCTGGGTCGTATTGCGTGATTAGATGCTCAAAACTTTGATAGGTTTCAGGGCTTATTTTCTTCACCGTCGCGATAATCGGCAGTTCTTTTTCAACTTGGGCAAGTGCCTCTGAATGAATTGCACTATTATTTTCTGTAGATAACACATTATTATCTTTACTTAACCAATAAAAACCGAATGCGAATGCAATAAAAATAATGCTAACAATTAATGCGGTTTTACGTGAGTTATTTGTATTCAAAGTTACCCTGCCTTTTCTTGGTAAAACGGTTCCCACAAACACTTTCAAGCTACTTATATACTGTAGAATCCATCGCATATAATGTCATGGCATCTAAAAACAATAGTCATCACGGAGCTAGACTATTAATGCCACGAATTGACCTATAAAAAGTGATAATGTTTATTTTAGCTTGTATCAAAGTCGTCAAGCTATAGGAATAAGGGAAAATGCGAGGCTAAGACGGGAGAATTTGCCATAAATAAACAATTTAGAAAACGCTGGATATAAAAAAACCTTCAAGACTTGAAAGCTTGAAGGTTTATTATGATAAAAATCTTATTTAACTTGAACACCTTCAACTGAAATCAACAGTTGTGCTTCTTGAGATTTAGGGCCCAAATCAGATTTGATGTTAAATTCTTTCAGCTTAATATTACCTTCAGCTTCAAAACCTGCACGGTATCCACCCCAAGGATCTTTACCTTCGCCCATTAATTTAGCATCTAATGTAATCGGCTTAGTAACACCATTTAAAGTGAAATCACCTGTGATTTTGTATGTTTCACCGTCTTTCTTCACTTCTGTTGAAACGAATTTTGCTTCAGGGAATTTTGCTGCATTTAAGAAATCACCACTGCGTAAATGTTTATCACGCTCTGCGTGGTTAGTGTCAATGCTGCCTGTCTTAATAGTTACTTCGACTTTATCTTTTGATGGGTCTTTTGCATCATAAGTGAAAGACCCATCAAAGTCTTTAAAACTACCATATACCCAGCTATAACCTAAATGCTGAATACGAAATTCAATAAACGCGTGTTGGCCTTGCTTATCAAATTGGTAAGTTTCTGCTAATGCTGAACCTGCCGTTAAAAAAAGTGCGCCAGTAGCCAGACCAAGAACCGTTTTCTTCAACATAATTATCTCCACGTTACTTATCGGGGGTAAAACCCAACATTCTTTTTAATGTAATATCACGATCAAAAAAGTGATGTTTAAAAGCTGCAAAAGCATGCAACACTGATAATAGAACCACTGCCCAAGCTAAATATAAATGAACTTCACCTGCTGTATCTGCTTGTGTTGCAGCACCAGTAAATAGTGCAGGAACCTCAAACCAATCAAATACACTGATAGGCTGTCCATCAGCGGTTGAGATTAAATAACCACTGATCAAAATACTGAACAAAATAATATAAATCAGAATTTGAACAATAATAGAGCTAGCTTTCGTTAATTTACTGTAGCTTGCTAATGGCTTCGGTGGCGGTGAAATAAATCGCCAAATCACACGAAATGCCATAACAATAAATAATAATATTCCTATACTTTTATGTATCTCAGGAGCTTGATGATACCAACTATCATAATAGCCTAGTGTCACCATCCATAAACCTAAAGCGAACATTCCATATACGACAATTGCGACTAGCCAATGTATGAGCAAAGAGATATGCCCATAACGACTTGCATTATTTTTCCATTGCATGATAAAAACCATTTAGAGAAGAAGGTAATATTTTATTAACTAAGCCGTAATAATCATAAGGTGAAATTAATTTTATTCCTATCCCAAAGTTAAACAAATATTTTGTTGAAGACATTCAAATACGATCAACATAATGAAAAATAGATTACTATTTGATTTTGTCTAGTTTTAATTATAAAAGTTGAATAAAGATTCTTCCAGTTTTGTAAATGGTCGTAACTAAATACTTAGTTCATTTATTAATTTCAATTAAATCTAGCTTATTCCTAATAGATATAAGCTGTTATTCATAAAATAACATTTGTAGGTCTGCCTTTTTCCCCATACATTGGTATTCTTTCTTTTAACATTGCAAACTGATTGATAGGTTAAATACTATGTATAAACTTTGGATAGCAAATAAAAACTACTCTTCATGGTCACTACGTCCCTGGGTTTTACTAAAGGTATTACAGATCCCGTTTGAAGAAAATTTGTGTTTATTTGAAAACGGCAAAAGCAGCCATGAAAAATTCAGTCGTTTTTCACCTACAGGCTTAGTCCCTTGTTTAATCGATGAAAACCAAACAATATGGGATTCTTTAGCCATCTGTGAATATGTTGCAGAAGACTACCCTCAAGTCTGGCCAAAAGAGCGAAAAGCCAGAGCATGGGCTCGTAGTGCAAGCGCAGAAATGCACTCGGGTTTTAGTGCATTACGCCAGCAATGTCCAATGGACTGTACTCATAATTCGCCACTTAACAATATTTCAATTGAATTACAAACCGACTTAAATCGATTGCAGAAATTATGGCAGGATGGGTTAAACCAATTTGGTGGTCCTTGGCTTGCAGGTAGTGAATTTACGGCTGTAGATGCTTTTTTTGCACCAGTTGCCTTTCGAATTCGCAGTTATCACTTACCTGTAAACCCAGCTGCCAAACAATGGGTTGACCGAATTTTAGTTTTACCCGCAATGAAAGAATGGCATGAAGCAGGTTTACAAGAACCCTATATTGAACACTAAAAATAGGCTAATCGGGAGGCATTATATGCCTCCAGCTTTTATTTGATTAGTAAAAAATCACCTGCTCGAACATCAAAATTAATATTTAACCAATTTGTCGGTCATTCAAGCTACATTAGGTTGTTTAACAGACAAACAGCGGGCTATAATTTTTCATTCCACGGGTCTGCGGTCATAATATCGCCAAGTGGTGTGTGTAATGTAACCTGTTCATTTTTAAACCACTCAGCTAATGAAAACCCACCTTTAGGGGTTTCGATATGAATATCAATTGGGCAATAAGGAGTATTCGCCTTAATTGCAAACTCAGCAAAATCTTCTTTTTCTTGACGATGTGGACAGCGAATGACCACATCAAGGTCGCAGTCTGACAACATACTTTGGATATCTGTCGCTAAAGTGTAAGCACAACTCCCTGTTACTCCCCATTGCCAAGGCCATTTAGTCTGTGAAATGATCCATAAAACCTGCACTGGTGGTAAAGCGATAAACATTGAACGTTGTAGTTCCACCGAATTCGCCACCAAGGATTCCACATTCATAATGTGCGTAATTGCAGATTTTTCAATTTGTGTTGTAACGCGTTGGTGTGGCTTAATTCCTCTAATTGCAACAGTCAGTTTATTCTCATCCGCTTTATTTCGGTATACCGTCAACGGTAACTTACTGTTCCACTGTGAGCCGACCCATTCAGGAAGCGATTCTATCGCGACATCATTATTGCTGCCGACCCAAACAAAATCATGAGGATTGATTATTTGCATTTTATTACCTTTATGATTGCTACAACTGCTCTCCCCTATTATGCCTTTTTTGTCACATAAAAACAGAATATCGCAACCAACAATTCAACACATGCCATTTAATGGTAACTTGTCATAAATACTGAGTTCTCACCTTGAAATTTTATACCGTATATTATTTAATTACGTTATTAATTAATAGGTTAAGCCTCTATTTGTGAGCATCGGATTATGAGAACGTTTCCTGCTATCCACGATGGAATTATTTTTACCAGTTGTATGTTTTTTAGCGCCGCAACCGCTTTTGTGATCTTAGATGCACAAGCTGCGATGTGGGCAACATTCTCAACGCTGTATTCCTTTAATTTATTCAATGCAGCAAAAGAATATAAGAATTATGCCTATACCGCTTGTTGTTTATTGATGATTTTAGTCGCTATTTTTATCGGTGATACGTTACGCCTTGGTACCGCATATTATATTTATCTCGCCATTTTTTCGTTCATTTACTACCAATTGTATGGCACAGATCCTGCTATGGATTTAACCATGAAATTTATGATTATCATGTCGACAATTGGTACCATTTTACCTGATATATCCAAAAGCTTAGCGTTAGGGTTTATTATTGGTAGTGGAGTAACGTTAATTACGTATTATGTCCTTAGCCATAAAATGACACGCCATAGTGTAATAACGAGCGCTTTAGTTGAACAAAATTTGTTTACGTTGAGAAAAAATATTATCCCACGCTCAATGATTTATGCTTTGGGGCTATTACTCGCGCTCGCTATTCCTCGCAGTATAGATCTAGGGCACTTTTATTGGACATTACTGACCTTCGTTTTTGTATTGCATCCAAAATCACAAAGTATCGTTAAAATTACTTTGCAGAGGGTCTTAGGCAGTCTTATTTCTGTCTTATTATTGTATTTTTTATTCAATTTACCCTTTATGCCGTATATCGGTTTAATTGCAGTCGTGGTGTTCGCCTTTTTAATGCCGATGAGCTTTCATCACGGATATACGTTTATGACGTTTGTCGTGACAAGCTTAATTTTGTCCATTCTTGAGCTCGTTATATATTGGCGTCACCCAACCTATGAATTATTGTTTGACCGCGTTCTTGAAACCGCCTTAGGAGGAACCATCGCCATTATGACGAGTATTATTTTAAAGTTATTTAGAGAAACGAAATAAAATTAAGCATATTCCCCAATAAGAACGTTTGTTCTATACTCAAAAAGAACACATTGGGAAAACAAGTCTTAGTCCTAAAGCCTAGCCCTATCAGTATCATTATTCTTGAGTGAGGCACTCAAGCAAAGAGGAACTGAAGATGAAAATATCGATTATTGGCGCAACGGGTTTTGTCGGCAGAGCATTAGTCGCTGAAGCGTTGCTTCGGCACCACCAAGTGACGGCTATTTCTCGTCATAGTAATCAATTATTTCAGCACGCTCTTTTAATCACCGCCGCTGGTGATATTACAGATATCCCATGGTTAACCTCTCGGCTTAAAGGACAGGATGTCATCATCAGCGCGTTTAATGGTGGCTGGCAAAATCCGAATTTGTATCAAGATACCGTGGCAGGAAACCAGGCCATTTTACAAGCAGTACAAAAATCGATGGTAAAACGATTTATTGTGGTCGGTGGTGCAGGAAGCCTAAAAATTGCTTCAGGTATTGATTTAATTGATTCCCCCGATTTTCCTGCCGAAATAAAACCAGGCGCTCAAGCAATGAGGGAATTTAAGAACCAATTACAATCCATTGATTCATTGGATTGGACCTACATTTCCCCAGCCGCAATACTCGAGGAAGGAGAAAGAACAGAAACCTTCCGTCTTGGAGGCGAACAATTGCTGATGAATGGCAACGTTCCTGCGAAAATATCAGTTGAAGATTTTGCGGTAGCTGTACTTGATGAGGTAAATAATAGGCAGTTCATTCGCCAACAATTTACTGCAGCATATTAAGTTTAATCGAAAAAAAAGCCGGTAAATATTTACCGGCAAAGATAGATAACAGAACTTAATTCACATATTTCTGCTTTAACTTACTTTTCACTATGTTTCGCTGCATAGATTTCACTATTCACCCAGTTATGGTCTTTTTCCCATGTAAATAACCACTTACGGGTTGGTCCTGCCATCACATTAAGGTAATAGTTATCATAACCAGCCACTGTCGCCATTGGGTGATACCCTTTTGGTACCATAACAACATCTTTGTTATACACCGCCATACATTCATCTAACTCACGATCATCCGTGTAAACGCGCTGCATACAGAAACCTTGGGAAGGATTTAAACGATGATAATAGGTTTCTTCTAGATAAGTTTCATTGGGTTCATTATCGGTATCATGTTTATGGCTTGGATAAGAGCTAGTACAGCCTTCATCTGTAAAGACCTCCACGACTAATAAGCTATCAGCGGCTTTATCATCCGGCAAAATATTATGCACATAGCGTTTGTTATAACCATGGCCACGTTGTTCCGCACCAATATCATCAGGGCCAATTAAACGAGTTGGGTAAGTTCCTTTTCCTTTTGCCCTGCAAACTGCCAATTCAAGGTCGGTATCCGCCATGACCTCAGCAAACTCTTGCGCTGTAACATACACCGCATACGGCTTTTTACGCTCGAAAGGATCCATACGATCGCCAATATTTTCAAACGCTTGATTCGGTGTTTTAATTGTCGCTTTACCCGCCACCAGCACTAAGCACATTTCATTTTCAGAGGCAGGCAAGGAGATAGACTCGCCTTGTTTTAATTCATAAACATCAAAGTGAACATATCCCCAGTTAGCGATTTTCGGAGTGATATGCTGAGTTCGCTTATGTGCATCTGGAGCATGGTATTTCGACAATAATTTTGACATAACTTTCCTCTGACACTTTTTAGGTTCTAGATATGTAATTCTTTTCAGTTACTAACCGTTTCACCAATTAAACAGTTCAGTTTGTGGCTAGAGTCAGCAAACAAAGCTAACAACGCCACAGACTGAAATATGACGACGACGATTTAGATTAAGCCCGCATCCTTAGCAAATTTAGACAAATTGTTGTAACCCAATGTGGCATAAGTCAATGGATGTGCGATCGCAGGATCTTGCTCTGCTTCGACTACTAACCAGCCATTTTCATATTGGCTATTTTTCAATACTTTAAACACTTCTGGATAGTTAACGCAACCATCACCGGGTACCGTGAACACCCCTGCTAATACTGCATTTAAGAAACTGGTTTTACGGTTTTTAACATCTTTTAGAACATCTGCACGGACATCTTTGCAATGCACATGATTGATACGTTTTGCCCAGCGTTTTGCCACTTCAACTGGGTCTGCACCGGCAAAGGTTAAATGCCCTGTATCCAGTAATAAACCGACCTCATCCCCTGTATGTTTCATTAAATTATCCACATCTTCTGCGGACTCGATCACTGTCCCCATATGATGATGATAGGCAATCTTAACCCCTTGAGATAAAGTATATTTTGCGAATTCGGTCAATTTTTTACCGTATTCTTCCCATTGGTCAGCTGGGAACAATGGGCGCATATGAACAGGTTTGTTTTGATCGCCATGAATACAGTGAGTCACTTCCGCGAAAACCATCACTTTAGCGCCTAAATCACGTAGCAATGCTAAGTGCTCTTGTACCGCTTCAATTTCTTCTTCCACACTGCGAGATAATAATTCTCCCGAATACCAGCCTGAAACCAATTGTAAGTCATGCTGCTTTAAGATCGGCCCTAAGATTTCCGCTTTACGTGGAAATTTATTACCTAGCTCAAAACCAGCGAAACCCGCTTGACGACCTTCAGTTAAACATGTTTCTAGAGACGTTTCTGCCCCTAAAGTGGGTAAATCATCATTCGTCCATGTCAACGGGTTGATACCAAGTTGGATTGCCATGATGAAGCTCCTGTATAGGTAAAAGTAATATTATTTACGCTGACGCCATAAGGCTATCAGGTTTAAGTAATTGGTTTTGATTTTCTGCACCAGCTCATCGTCATTGATTTCACCTTTCATCCACTCCAACGAAGGCTTACCAAATAAAGTGCGGCCAACAGCAAATCCTTTGACGATTGATTTCCCAGCGGCTGCGTTGAAGCCTGCTTGTAGCTCAGCTTGTGGTGCGTCAAGTCCTAAGAGCACGACACCGCGGCAATAAGGGTCACGTTCTTGAATTAATTGATCAACTGCATCCCAGTTTTGCGCTTGTAGTGGTGGTAATTTCCACCAATCTGGTTTTATACCTAAGTTATAGAAGCGTTTGATTGCGCGTAAATACAGCTCATCGTTGCGTTCCATATCTGCGGGCAATATCACCTCGAGCAACAATTCATGCCCTGATTGGCAGCAAGCGCTATACACTTCTTGAACCGTTTTTTCTTGCTCTAAGCGCAGTGGATGGTTGTCTTCTGGGTGAAAAAATACCAAACATTTGACAATATGCTCTTTTGGCCAGCTAATCAGCTGAGAGCCAATATTCCCATGCTCTAAGCATAATGGTCTTGACGCAGGTAGCTCAATTGGGCGGCCTATCCACCAACCACGGCCGGTTACATCATTCAATACGTCTTGGCCAAATGTACTATCACAGAGTAACCCTGCTTTCCCCTGCAGATTTGCCTCTTCGGCCACTTCACTACTAGCGCGGTAAATCAATTTTTTCAGGGTTGGAATGCAAGAGATATCAACCCCTGCGAGGCGTGCCATATCAACAAATTGAATGCGGTGGTCAAATGCCATAACACAAAGTTCATTCCATTGTGTGCTACGTGAAGTCACACGGTGCAAATGGTTAAGCATCGGGTCAAGATCTGGGCGTGGAACTGCAGCTGCACGCTCAAGGTAATTATCCAACTCGATTTTTGTTGGCATTGCAGGCGCACAGCCATGGCGCGAAACCACTAGAGCCCCACAAGCATTCGCATAAGCGCAGGCTTTTTCCCAACCATCGCCGTTTAGATAACCGCGAAGTAGGCCAGACATAAATGCATCACCGGCACCTAATACGTTGAGAACTTCAACTCTCACACCATGAACGGTGATCCCTTCGTCCAACGTTTCTGGGATCTCACCACTAAATACCGAGCAGCCAAGAGAGCCGCGTTTACACACCAGTTCCGCATCCGTTAATTGGCGAATGTTCTTAAGTGCTTGTACGGTATCCGTCGTCCCGCCTGCAATATGAAATTCTTCTTCTGTACCGACAATCAAATCGAACATCGATAATACGTCTTGCAGTTGTTGCGTGACACTATCGGAAGCAATAAAACGCGTTTCACCATCACCCAAAGAGGTCAGTCCCCATAAGACCGGGCGATAATCAATATCAATGGCTGTTTTGACATTATTACGTTTAGCATATTCCAACGCTTTTAGTACTGCCGCGCGAGTTTTCGGGTTAGATAAATGCGTTCCTGTAATTGCCAAGCAGCGTGCAGATGCAATATATTCTTCAGAGAAATCGTCTGGCGTAATCGCCATATCTGCGCAGTTATCACGATAGAAAATTAATGGGAAAGTATCCTGATCTTTAATCCCTAAGATAACTAATGCCGTTAATCTGTCTTTGTCTGTAATAAGATGGCTAGTATCACAGCCTACACGCTGTAACTCCTCACGTAAAAAGCGCCCCATGTGTTCATCCCCCACACGGGCAAGCATTGATGATTTCAATCCTTGTATTGCAGTGCCGAATGCAACGTTTCCTGAAGAGCCGCCTAAATATTTGGCAAACGAGCTCACATCTTCTAAACGAGAACCTATCTGTTGTCCGTACAGGTCAACGGCAATACGGCCCATACAGATAACATCTAACCTCTTCTGCTTATCCATTAATTACCCCTTAACTACAACAGAATTAATTGATTTCTTTAACGTTAACCCAACGTTGTTCGTCATATGAACGTGCTATCGCGTCTAATATTCGTGATACTTTCCAGCCTTCTTCAAAATCAGGCCACATTGGCTGCCCTGTTGCAACGCCATCAATTAAATCACGCACTTCAACTGTTTTTTGGTCATTGAAGCCAATACCATGACCTGCAGCATTACAAAATGGTGCATAATCCGGGTGTTCTGGCCCAACAAAAATTGTTTTAAAACCTTGGCGGTTGCTAGGTTCATCATGGCGATAGAGCTTTAGCTCTGCCATTCTTTCTTGAGTGAAAGACAACGTTCCTTTGGTGCCGGTCACCACATAGGTTAGCCCCATTTTACGGCCAGCTGCGATTCGTGAAGTTTCAATGACGCCCATTGCGCCACCAGCAAAACGTACCATGGCATGCGCTTGGTCTTCATTTTCAACCGTAACCATAACGGTTGAACCCGTTTTTTCAGGGCGCTGTTTAATCACAATTTCCATATCACCACAGACGGTTTCAATATCCCCTACTAGGAATTGCGCCATATTGATAATGTGTGCAGACAAGTCCCCCAAAGCACCTAACCCTGCTTTTTCTTTAAAGCAATGCCAGTGAATTGGAGCGCTAGGGTCAGCCATATAATCTTCATTATGAGTGCCATAAAAATGGATAACTTCCCCGATTTCGCCATTTGCAATGATTTCTTTGGCTAGCTGCGAAGTTGGGTTTTTCATATAGTTAAAACCCACTAACGTTAAGACGCCGGCTTGTTTAGCCGCTTCGACCATTTCTTTGGCATCTTCAGAATTAAGTGCTAATGGTTTTTCACAATAAACATGTTTACCATGCTTAATTGCCTCCATTGCCATTTCTTTGTGCAGGAAATTAGGCGAGCAAATATCCACTACATCAATATTTGGATCTGCAACTAATTTACGCCAGTCATCCGTTGCACGATTAAAACCCATTTCCTGAGCTCGGGTTTGTGCTAGCTCAGGGGTAATTTCTGCAATCATTTCGCGAACCAATTTCCCCTGCAATGGAAAAACGGTTGGTGCTTGTGCATAAGCAATGGCATGAGCTCGTCCTATATAGCCAGTACCTATCATCCCGATACGGATCTCTTTCATCTGTTCTACCTCTCGCTCATTTCTTGTAGTGCAATAGCTGGCCCAATATTCGTTCCAGATTTTATTTCAATAATGATGTTATACGGAACATTCGTTTCATTTTCAATATTATTAGAAACATTAATTTCATTATGTGATCTAACGTTAATTTTTAGTGTAATTAATTAATTTATAAGAAAATAAATATTAAATTTAAAGAAAGGAAAAATAATAGAGTCGTGATGAGATGGAATAAAATGAAATAGAATAACTAAAAATGAAATTTATTGAGAATGGGATCTGGCAAAGATCCCATTCTCTCTTCAAAACTAAAAATTAACGATGAAGAATACTTAAAAACTCTTCTTTACTTGAGGTCAGAGACAGTGCATTGGCAATAAATTCGTCACTAAAAATCAACGCAATTTCCCTAAGTACATCAATATGTTCCCTTGATTTTGCAATCACGCCTATGGCAATAAACATCACATTGGTTCTGTCCCAAATAACACCGTCAGGAAATTGAAAAATTTCAACACCGGTATGCAAGATAATATCATTGGCGGACTTAGGTAGATGTGGCAACGTGATGCCATTCCCCAAGAATGTTGATATCTGTTGCTCCCTTTCCGTTAAGAAATGTACACAATCCCTATCAACATAACCTTTATTTTTAAATTCCGTACCAACCATTTTGAGTACTTCAGCTTTATTTCTTGCCTGACAACCTAAATGCAAATTACTTGTGGTTAGTTGTTCTATCATATCCAACCCTCGATTAAGTTAATTAGGTATATTCACACCACCAATAAGTAATAATTACATTGATGAGAGCTCTTCTTCTAATTGCTCTAATGATTTGTTTGATGTTTCTGGCAATAACTTCACGACAAAAACGATAGCTAAGTAGTTTATTACCGCAAAAATTAAGAATACCGGACCTAAACCAAGTTCTGCTTGTAATACAGGGAATAAATAACTCACAATCGCATTCATAATCCACATAAAGAAGACCGAGATCCCCATGGATAACCCGCGAATTTTAAGTGGGAATAGCTCAGCAAGTACTACCCACGTTAAAAAGCCCATCGTTCCTTGCATAACCCCAACAAACACCGCGCCAAGTAACCAAATCAATGTTGCTTTAACATCCCCGGTTAAAAAGTAGTCTGTAGCTGCAATTAATAAGTGTAACGATGCCATTAGCGCAAAACCACCAACAATCAGTGTCTTACGTTTAAATCGATCAACAAGGAATAACACCCCTATCACCATACCACCAACAGAAAAAACACCATTTAATACGTTGAAAACTAAAGATGTTTGCTCAGAAAAACCCGCTGTTTTGAGAATTTCTGTGCCATAATACATAATAACGTTAACCCCAGTTGTTTGCTGTAATGCCGCCCACACCATCCCAATTAAAACCAATTTAAAAATCCAAGGTGTATTAAAAATTAACGCTAAATTTTGTTTATTGGCATTCGGATGACGTTTAGCTTCCGCAGCTTCAACATCTAATAACGTCACGATATCTTCATATTCTTGAATTGCACGTTTTTCAGGACGAATTTGCTTCAGTATTTTCAAGGCTTCTTCACGACGGTTTTTACTCATTAACCAACGTGGGCTTTCAGGCGCTTTCCACATACCAAATAGCAAACACAACGCGGGCACGGCTTGTACTAACAGCATATAACGCCAAACATCAGGAAGATGGCCCCAAATTGAACCGATAATCGCATTAATAGCAAATGCTGCTAGCTGCCCGATAACAATAGCAACTTCATTTAACCCAGTGAGTTTCCCCCGCATTTCAGTCGGAGCCACTTCAGAAATAAATGTCGGTGCCGTCACTGAAGCCCCGCCCACCGCAAAGCCCAATATAAACCGAGCAATAAGAAGAACTTCAATATTTGGGGCTGCCGCAGATAAAAATGCCCCAAATAAAAACAGAAATGAGAGGTAAAGCAAATAAGTACGGCGCCCGACAAAGTCTGCTACACGTCCACCACAAACACTGCCTAGTGCTGCGCCCACTAATAGGACACTCATTACCAGCCCTTCTGTGGTTGGCGTTAAGCCCATGTTTTCTTTCAGTGATGAAAATGCACCGTTAATGACACCAGTATCATAACCAAATAGTAATCCACCAAAGGTTGCAACCAAGGTTATTTGGTGCAACCTTTTTCTCTGTTGTTGATTGAGATTCATGATTAATGACATATTATTACCTTATTATTTGAATCATTATGTCTTACCAAAAAAACAATTTTTCAATATTTAAATAAATGTTTAATGTTAAATATTAAATAATGAAATAAGTTTCTGGCACTCTGGTTTGAATCGCTACTTTGCTAGCTTTAGGCCTGATCGATAAACTCTTTGAAAATAGATTTCGCAAATTTAAAACGATGAATACATCAGTTAAATTAAAGAAAGTAAGATTATAAAAAGCCTCAATTAATCTCGGAATATTGAAAGCCTAAAGAGTATTAAATAAAATGTAATATCAGTATTTTATATACTCATTAATAAATGAATATATTTACTATTGCGGCCAAAAATTAATTTTTAACCGCAAGTCTATAATCAAGTTAAATAGTATTACCGCATTAATTACAATTTAACTTCTTTACCTGTTTTGAGTGACTCCAGTGCTTTGTCTGCAAGATATAAAGCCAATTCACCATCGGTCCCTGTCGTTTCAGATTCCGCACGGCCTGCTAAGATATCAACAAAATGCTGCCACTCTGCTTGGTATGCTTCGTGGTAACGTTGTAAGAAGAAATACTCTGGCTTGGCCGATAAGCACCCAACTTCACTTAACAGCGCAACACTATTCTCTTTAATATTACCAGCCGTTAATAATCCTTTTTCACCATGTAATTCAATGCGTTGGTCATAGCCATAACCTGAACGACGGCTGTTAGAGATGGTCGCCATTGCGCCTGATGGGAATTTTAAGATAATAAACGCGGTATCAATATCACCTGCTTGGCCGATCGCAGGGTCAACAACATTGCTGCCTTGTGCGTAGACAGAGCAAGGCTCCTCGCCAATCATAAAGCGCGCCATATCAAAGTCATGAATAGTCATATCTCTGAACATACCACCGGAGACTTTAACATATTCTGCAGGTGGTGGTGACGGGTCACGAGATGTGATAATTAAAGATTCTGCTTTACCAATAGCGCCTTGTTGGAATAAATTTTTCAAGTGGCGAAATTGAGGATCATAGCGACGGTTAAAACCAATAAACAGTGGAACGTTATGTTCTTTTACGCTTTTTAAACACTGCTTCACACGCTCAAGGTCGAGGTGAACAGGTTTTTCACAGAAAATCACTTTTTTATGTTTGGCTGCTAGTTCGATTAGATCAGCGTGAGTATCTGTGGCTGAAGCGATTAAAACACCCTGTATATTAGGGTCTTGCATTGCTTCTTCTGTTGTCTGAACTTTGGCTTGGTATTTTTCAGCCAAGGCAACCGCATTGGGTTGGTAAGGGTCGATGACAGAGTAAAGTTTGGTTTCTTTATGGCCGGCAATATTAACAGCATGAACCTGTCCGATACGTCCTGCGCCGAATAGTGCTATATTGAACATTCAAATGCTCCTTGATACCTTAAATCCACTATTTGGATATTACGGAATATACCAAATAAAACGTTCATTTCAATTTATAATTTTTTGAAAATTATATTTTTGGGCTCTAGATAACAAATGTTATATTAAAGTGTATTTTTAGTGTTATTCAGATCACAAATTGACAATGCAAGCGAATAGCATTTAACAATAAAGTCTGTGTTTGTCGGCATATTAAATTTCCATAACTTCTTTTTTTGTTCTTTCCCTACCTCGCAATAAAACATATATTTCAATAAATAAATTTTTAAACTATAAAAACCATAAAAAAAACCCAGCCAAAGCTGGGTATATAATCCAAAATGATTCGAGTTGTATTGGCGATGAGCGTAACGCTATCCCCATTTAACTTGAAGTATGACGAATATAGAACGGCAAGTGATAACCACTATGCAAATAAAAACCAAAGCAATCCCTGCTAAGTTTCCAGTAACTACCCTACTTAGTTACACATCTGACTCATTAAGAAAACGAAAAACATTCCTCGACGGTAAAACACCGTCGAGTTATTTTGACACTATAAGGCACTAGCGCAATATGTTGATTAATAAAGACGAACTTTATGTTCAACCATCTCTTTAATTTTTTCAGCGGAAGCAACTATTTGAGGCTTTTTAGAAACTTGTGCCGTGCCTGTGCGCCACCAAGCTTCATAACCATCGGTCATTGTTTTCGGAAGTACTTTAATATCAATCAATACACAGCCCGAATGGGACTTCGCGTCTTTCAGTGCGGCAATCAATTGTTCCTCATCATGTACCCGATAACTTTTACAGCCATAGCTTTCTGCGTTTTTAGCAAAATCGACCTTCACTAACGGTCCATCCATCAAGCCCGTTTGTGGGTTCCTGTAGCGGTTTTCTGTACCAAAACTCCCCATTCCTTGGCTCATCTGCAGGTTATTAATACAACCAAATCCTGCATTATCAAACAGTAAGATGGTGACCTTAATATTCTCCTGAATCGCGGTTTGTAATTCGCTGTGTAACATCAAATAAGAACCATCTCCGACCATCGCATAAACAGGTTGCTTCGGCGCAGCGATTTTAGCACCAACAGCGGCGGCAATTTCATACCCCATGCATGAATAACCATATTCAAGATGATAGGTATCTCGCTGTTTTGGTAGCCAAATACGTTGTAAATCTCCCGGTAATGAACCTGCTGCCCCCACAATAATGGCATCGTCTTCCATGTATTGCTGCATCAAGCCTAGCACCCGTGTTTGTGCCAGTTCTGTACCTAGCGTTTTACGGTATTCTTCAAGCTTATCATCAAGATGGCCTGCAATTTCAGGGACAAAATCTAATGGTCGATACTGTATACTAAACAAGCGCTCCAGCTCATTTTTCCACTGTTGTTTAGACTGCTGAATTTCATCCCCCCACTGAGCTTCATAGTGAGAATCTTTCAGCTTTATATCCAGTGCTTGAAGTGCTTCTTTGGCATCTGCAACCACTTTCAAAGCATCTAACTTACTTGCATCGAATTCCGCAACATTGATATTTAAGAAGGTTACATTTGGATGACTAAATAAAGATTTAGATGCGGTGGTAAAATCCGTAAAGCGGGTGCCAACACCAATAACTAAATCAGCCTCTTTAGCTAACAAGTTTGCGGCTAACCCACCTGTAGTGCCAATTCCACCCATATTCAAGGGATGACTGGCAACGACGGCACTTTTACCCGCTTGAGTTTCACCAAATGGAATCTGGTAATCTTCAGCAAACTGTAAAAATGCCTCGTGAGCTTCGGAATAACGTACGCCACCGCCACAGATGAGCAATGGTTTTTTCTTACTGCGGATCAGATGAACGGCTTCTTCGATACTCACCGTTGTCGGTGGTCTACGTTCAATACGATGGATTCGTTTTTGGAAAAAATAATCGGGGTAATCCCACGCCTCGCCTTGAACATCTTGAGGTAGGCAAATGGTTACCGCGCCAGTATCCGCAGGATCCGTTAACACCCGCATGGCATTAACCATGGCTGCCATTAGCTGTTCAGGCCGTGAAACCCTATCCCAATAACGTGAAACTGGGCGAAAACAATCATTAGTACTGATAGTCCCATCACCGTATTGTTCGACTTGCTGCAATACTGGGTCGGGCTGACGTGTTGCAAAAGTATCGCCAGGTAGTAATAACAGTGGGATGCGATTCGCCGTAGCTGTTGCGGCAGCTGTGATCATATTCGCAGCACCTGGGCCAACAGAGGACGTAACCGCAAAAATTTGTTTACGTTTTTTTTGTTTGGCAAAGCCTGTCGCAATATGTGCCATGCCTTGCTCGTTGCAACCTTGATAAACACGTAGATGCCCAGGCGCCTCTTCGAGCGCCTGACCTAAACCCACAACGTTACCATGGCCAAAAATCGTAAATACTCCCTGAATAAACGGATACTGCTCACCATCGACATCAACATATTGTTGGTTTAGAAATTTAACCAACGCCTGAGCGGTCGTCATTTTCTGCTTATTCATACGGGTCTCCGTTTATTCCATGGTTGGCATTGTGAAACTACTTTCATGGTGTTCTAAGCGAACACTTGCAGGCCAGCGACTAGTGACTGTTTTCATGCGAGTATAGAAGCGAACACCATCATTTCCATGTACATTTAATGGACCAAAAATAGAACGTTTCCAACCACCAAAACTGTGGAATGCCATCGGTACTGGAATCGGTATGTTGATCCCAACCATTCCAGCTTGGACATTTTCTTGGAATTCACGAGCCGTTTCACCATCACGGGTGAAAATAGCCGTTCCATTTCCATATTCATGTTGGTTAATTAGTTTCAAACCCGTTTCGAAGTCTGGAACACGCACTACGGCTAAGACAGGTCCAAAAATTTCTTCTTTATAAATGTCCATCTCAGGAGTGACATTATCAAATAATGTTGGTCCTACAAAATAACCATTTTCGAAGCCTTTCACTTTAAAATCACGGCCATCAACTAATAACGTCGCACCTTGTTTTTCACCGCTAGTAATATAGTCACAGATTTTAGCTTTGTGCTGTGCTGAAATGACGGGACCCATATCATTTTCTTTGCCTTGCGTAATACCTGGCCCGACGGACATTTTAGCAATTTGACCTTTCAGGTTAGCAATGAGCGCATCTGCTGTTTCATCACCGACGGCTAAGACTACAGATAATGCCATACAACGTTCGCCCGCTGCACCAAATGCCGCGCCCATAATGGCATTAGCCGCCTGCCCCATGTCCGCATCCGGCATTAAAATACAATGGTTTTTCGCACCACCGAGTGCTTGACAGCGTTTGCCATGAGCAGATGCCGTCGTGTAAATATATTCAGCAATAGGTGTTGAGCCAACAAAACTAACGGCTTGGACTTCTGGCGCAGTTAAGAGCACATCGACAGATTCTTTGTCCCCTTGAACAACGTTAAATACGCCATCAGGTAAACCTGCTTCTTTTAATAATTTAGCTAATCCTAATGCTAAAGAAGGGTCTTTTTCTGATGGTTTTAAAACAAAGGTATTGCCTGTTGCAATAGCCACTGGGAACATCCACATCGGTACCATTGCTGGGAAATTAAATGGTGTAATTCCCGCACATACCCCCAGAGGTTGCATTAATGAGTGGCTATCAACACCGGTAGCAACATTGGCTGAGTGCTCACCTTTTTGTAAGTGAGGGATACCACATGCAAATTCAACGACTTCCAAACCACGAGTTAATTCACCTACCGCATCAGAAAAAACTTTACCATGTTCTCTTGAAATTAAACGAGCCAGTTCATCCATATTCTCTTCCAGCAATGCTTTAAATTTGAATAAGATCCGGGAACGTTTCAAAGGGGAAAGTTTTGACCATTTAGGGAATGCTTTATTCGCAATCTCAATTGCTTTTTTTGTTTCATCGGCACTGCTAAGTACAACCTGAGCAATTTGCTCACCCGTTGCTGGGTTGAATACCGGTGCAAAACGCCCACTTTTGCTGGATACTATCTCACCACCAATGAAATTATGAATCTGTTCCATGTTGCCTCTCTTTAGCTGACAGAGTTACCTTGTTACTCAATGTATATGAAATATTTGTTTCATTTACAACTAAATTTGAAATAACATTCAATTTATGTGATCTAGACAAAGTTTTTATGAAATTTTTAATCGCGGCTAAAAAACACCTATTTTAAACTTATGTCCATCACTTATTTATTGGCTATTTTTCCTTTGTATTGGGCTAAACATGGCTTTCTTTCCATCAAGAAAATAAGAGAACAAATTGATGTAAGCTGTTCAATTTATTATCCCAAATTCAAATTATTTTAAGATCCTAAAAAAAGAAAATTTTTAAATATGAACTAAGTGTTTCAAAAAGATTCGACTAACGCCGTAAAACAACTACAATTAGAGCCAAATTCTGGAGGTTATATGTCAAGTGCATCAAATTTAAATGAGTTTCAAGAGCAAGTTCGCTCAAGGTATGACGAATTAAGTAAACGGCTACAGCAAGTAGCACGCTATGTGTTAGATAATACGAATAGTGTCGCATTTGATACAGTTGCCGTCATTGCGAAAGAGGCTAAGGTTCCGCCTTCGACTCTAATCCGCTTTGCAAATGCGTTTAATTTCAGTGGGTTTAATGAAATGAAACAATTGTTTCGTATGAACCTCGTTGAAGAAACGGCCAGCTACACAGATAGAGCCCGCATGTTTCGTGAAATGGACGGCTCCCAAGAACTGGGAGATGACCCTTCCCAAATTTTGAAGGAGTTCGCTCATTCTAACGCCCAAGCTTTACAACAAATGGCAGCCAGAACCCCTGCTGAAGATATCGAAAAAGCCGTATCGTTATTAGCAAATGCACAAAATATCTATATTATCGGTTTGCGTCGCTCATTCAGCGTTGCAACGTATTTAAGTTACGCTCTTAGCCATTTGGAATGTCGCCCAGTACTTATTGATGGGCTTGGCGGAATGTTCAAGGAACAGATCAGCAGGATCAGTGAAAATGACGTCGTTATTTCAATCAGTTTCACGCCTTACGCCTCGGAAACTGTCATGGTAAGTGAGAAGGCGGCCCAAGCAGGTGCGCAGCAAATCGTTATTACTGACAGCCAAATTAGCCCTTTGGCAAGTTTTAGCGATGTTTGTTTTGTTATCAAAGAAGCCCAAGTAGATGCATTTCGTTCGCAATCAGCCACCTTATGTTTAGCACAATCACTGACCGTTGCATTAGCCTACCGTCAGGGCAGCAGCTTAGTCTAAGATATATGGCTCTGTAATTAAACACCTCCATTAATTCAGAGCCTCTTCCAGTCCTTTCTCTAATTAACGTAGACGTCATTATTAAAAACTAATTAAGTTTCATTTTTTTCTTTAATTTGTGAGTCTCATCAGAAAATACAAATTCTAAAAAGACAATGAAATGAAATTATTATTTCACCCTGCTATGTTGGGATTATATCTCGTGTTAGATAAAACCAAGAATAAGGGCTAAGCATGTTAAATACACACTTTCTTTATTTACTCGGCCACCTTCGTTTACTTGAAGAGCAGCATTCTGTCACGTCACTTAATCGCTCTGGTATTGGTTTAATCGGCACTGCACCTTATAACCAACTTTATATAAATGCGATAAAATGCTGCGCTCATCATAGTGAGCTAAAGTCAATTTGCCATTTGTCTCCATCTCTACCTTCTATGACTTACTTTATGTGTCAAAAGAAAAAGATAGAAGAGTTGATCAATAATGATGACGTTGACTGCATTATAATGACATCCACTTGCAGTGATGAGTTACTAAGATTTGCAATTCAGACTGCGGTATCTGCCGGAAAAGATATCCTATTGAATGATATCCCCAACTTTAGTGAAAACGAATTGAAGGAGATATTAAAGCAAGCAATGCGCCATGATGTATTGATTGATTATAACCAACCTCTTAGCTTTGATAACCAGTTCAATCAAATAAAAGCGTCTTTAATGTCTAAACGTGGTACCGAAACAGGGTTATTGCGTATCACAGCGCACCGAATAATAGAAACTGAAAATCAATTACCATTCAATATACTACGAAACACCATCACAAAAAACATAGAATTATTGTTATCCTTGATGCCTGATTTTGTCCTTTCATCCCCCGCTATTCAATACTCACATCCCTTTACTAAAAGAATCGATGGCGATGTATTGATGATTAATTTACGCCAAGAAAACGGTTTATTGATTTCATTTGAAATCTTTTTCAATACGGGGAAGATTTTAGACAAACTGTCATTAAAACAATGTAATAACCGATATGAGATAAAGGAAAAACTCTCTTTTAATGAAACATATCAAGAGATTAATCAAAATAATTTTATTGTAGAGCAACTCGACCAATTTGTTTTAAGACTCGGTAGCAACACAAAACTAGCCAAAATTAATCAATGGAGTCGCGCCAATAAACTAACAGATATAGTAATAAAACAGCTAACTACTTATGGATATATTTGATTATTACAAAATATAAAGATAATTCTGATAGTAACAGTTAATATTATTATAATCACGAATGGTATAACAATACTATACCGCTTAATGTTACATTCTAAAATTACTTATAATCAGTGTATTGAACTACATGTGCCACTATTCACATTGACAACGCCATATAAAAAAGAAGCGGGATCAACATTAAAAAGATAAGCAAATTGAAATAGTGAATCGACATCAATACAACTTTCTCCAGTCTCAAATCGACTCATTTCTTCTTCTGTTACACCAATTAAACTCGCCATTCGTTCTATCGATATCTTATGGTTTTCTCGTTGTTTTCGGATTTTTATCCCTAGCATTTTAGCAATGTTTTCCTTCCCCATAATAACCTCTATTAAATATTAAAATGAATATTATTAACCGGTGCGTAAACTATCACCAACCATAAATTTATAAATTGACTTATAATAATAAAACTCTAACTAAACAAGTCATTTAAAGACAATCCATTAATGAATTAAAAAATCAACAACCATATAAAATACTGATATGTATGGCTATATCGCTTTCTTTTTAACTGTGATTCTGATCACGTTATTTTTATAACCTAATAGGTATAGAAAACTACACTGTAATAAGCCAACGACTTCAAAATTACATTTTCAATTTAACCAAAATTCTAACTTACATTTTCAATTTAATAAAATTATCTTGACTGATTTAATGTTATAACCTTAAGAAATTCGTGACAATTTGTATTCATGCGTATCAATAAGTTTCCAGAACATAATTATAATAAAGAAATTTTTTTTCAATCATAAAAAAAGGCGCTTTTTTTTATTTATTAGTCGAATAACAACATTAAATTTAGGTATTAAATATAAAAATTTTCATATTAGTCTATAAAGCTAAATCACCTTTTCATATTAGTGCCTTACATTAACCTGCTCTTATTCTGAATATCTAAAATTAATTATCACACCTGGCTATTTTCGGTAAAAAAATTCACTCCACTGCATTTATGCCATGTTCGTTACCTTCAGTCTATACCACAATACGTAAAAATTAGACAAATTATGTAAACGCTAAATAGGTGTACCCAAGCAATCTAGCTATGTTTCCACCGCCCAATACTTACTTAACTTCACATCTTTTTAATAAAATTGTCAGTTAGCATGGTATCCTATTACGAGCACCTATGAGTACTTACAATTCATAACATTGCTATATTATATGGCTTGCTATTTTGTTGGTAAGTAAAAGAGACCTGAAAGGATAATCATGCTACAAGAAAGTGTTATCAGGGAAATCATTCTCTGGATAGAACAAAATTTAGAATCTCGCCTATCCCTAGATACTGTTGCCGATAAATCAGGATACACCAAATGGCACTTTCAGCGCCTGTTTAAGAACCAAACAGGGCTCGCACTTGGTTCCTATATCCGAGCAAGGCGCCTTTCTTGTTCTGCTGTCGCACTACGGCTAACAAATGACAGCATAATGGATATTTCTCTGAGGTACCGTTTTGACTCACAACAAACTTTTTGCCGTGCGTTTAAAAAACAATTTAATCTGACCCCTTCTGAATACAGAAAACGACAGGGTTGGAAAATTGAAGGGTTTTGCTTACCTCTACGAGAGAATAAAGAGCTCAGTGTTCAAGTTAAATTGACTCAATTGCCAGCCATCAATTTACTCGGAACTAAACATCGTTACACTAAAGATATTAATGAGTGGAACCTAAAAACGGATGAGCTACGCCGACACTATTGGATGGATTTCTTCAATAAAAACCATTATGTCACACAGCATTTATACGCCATTCACGGTGTTGATCAAAGTACTAATGCAGAAGGCCATTTCCTATATACCACGGCTCTAGATGAACAAGATGTTGATATTGCACTTCCGCAAACAACCAACTTACAGTTACCCGCAGGAAATTATTTAGAAATCAAGATCACCAGTAGCCTTCATGGTATAGATTACAATGATATTATTTATACTGCTTATGGGAAGGTACTTGCTGAAATGGATATCGTCCGTGGTAAAGGGCCTGATATAGAGCAATATGTCCTAAAATCCAAACCCACTTATGAAGCATTCATTAATGATTCACGCAATTTCATCCAAGAGCTAAATTACTATATTCCTGTTATTATTTAACGACTAGCAGCACCCCATACGAATACTGTATGGGATGCTAGCCTAACAATTAAAAACTCACATTAATTTTTGCCCAGAAATTTCTCCCTGGTTCATTCACTGGTACATTGGATGAATAACCAAAACCGCTATTTCCAGCTAAATTAAGGTGCTCGCTATAGGTTTTATCAAAAAGGTTATCAACGCCTGCGCTTAATTTCATATTTTCATTAATTTTATACGCTGTATTTAATGAAAATATTGTGAAACCTGCACTCTTGCTAAAATCTTTCCCCACCACATTACCATCATTAATCGCAACACGATTTTGACGGCTAACAACGCGTACTAAACCTGTCGTAGTCCAATCACCTTTTTCCCACGATAAGCCAAATCGGCTTTCCAATGGTGGCATTTGCGGTAACGCTTTGCCATCTGTACGATTTTCTCCCCAAGAGTAAGCAAGACTTGCATCGGCTTTCCATTCATCACTGAGTTTCTGTGCTATACCGAGCTCTCCGCCCATAATTAATGCGTCAACATTTTCAACTTGGCTCATTCGCGGGTTTGTCGCGCTATAACGGAAGAGAATAAAATCATCAACACGTCCCACATACGCAGAAACCCATGCATTGGTGTCTTCATGGCTATATTTAGCACCAATATCTAACTGAGTCGTTTTTTCTGTTTTTAGCTTATCAAACACATTATTGCTACCATCTGGTCCGAGTTTAGGCGAAAACAACTCCCAATAATCAGGAAAACGTTCTGTATAGCCGACACCAGCATATACCATAACAGGTGTACCAGATAAAGAATGCTCATAACGCGCAAAGCCCGCTGGCATCACCGTATTACGCCCTGAAGAGCCTACGCCTGTACTATTTTCAACTATCACACGATCTAAACGAGCCCCGCTAACAACTTTACCTTGCTCAGTCGCATGCCAAGTTAGCTCACTAAAAACACCATAATCTTGGAATTGTGCATCTTTTTTCCAGCTATTATTATTGTTTTTACGATGTTCATTGGTCTGCATGTCAGCTCCTGCACGCAGTTCATAGTCTTTCCATAACCATGTTCCCATGGTACGGCCGCCCATGGTTTCACGGTCAACTCGCATTTTCATTGGCATATTCATCATACCGTGGCCTCTATGCCCCATATGCCCGCCCCCCATTCCACCGCCTAATGGAGTACGAAGCGAGTAATTATCCATAATATGATCGGCGTAATTGTAGTAAACATTTGCTTCAACTTTATCTAAAACATCACCGATATTACTCTTTTCAAAGCGTAAGCCTAAGCTTTCACGTTTAAACTGAGAGCCATCCATTCCCCTCCCTGCATAACGAGCTTCGCCGTCGCCTTTACCAGCGGTTAATTCTAATAATGTATATTCATCTGGCGTCCAGCCGATAGCAATATCAGCGTTCCACTTATCCCATTTAGAGGGAACCTTATCACCATTGCCATCTTTATAATCATTTGAACGTGATTTATTACCAATAACACGAACATAACCCGTTTCATTACCTAAGCTAATATCAGCATTACCATCCCAGCGCTCATTAGATGCCGTTAAGGCACTTGCGTTGCCTTTAATACCTGCTTCAGTAAATAGCGGTTTTTCGCGCTCAAACCGGATTGTTCCTGCTGAATTCCCAGGCCCCCATAAAACAGTTTGTGGCCCTTTAATCATATTTAATACATCAAAGTTTTCCGGTGAAATATAAGAAGTCGGTGCATCCATACGAGAAGGGCATGCACCCAACATTTCACTATCATTGGTTAAAATACGCAAACGAGACCCAAACATGCCACGAAAAACCGGATCTCCGTTAGTTCCACCGTTACGTATCTGTGAAAAGCCTGGGATCGTTTTAAGGTAATCAGAACCATCACTCGCAGGGACGGGCTGCCTTGGTGTTTTAGGGGATGTCGTAATAGTCAATGGTGAATCGACTGGCGCAGTAACAATCATCACTGAGCTATTTGAGATTGGGCTTTGGTTAATTTCAGTTTTAGCGACTGTAGGTGCTGTAAAAATCGCACTAATAACCAGCGTTGCAATAGGAGCCACTTTAAAAACGTATTTGTTCATTTTTTACCTGTTTCTTAGAATATAGGTACGCTGCTTTCGCCTCTTAGCTTGCAAATGCATTTTCAGCACCCGTGGGTGAACCTCTTAAAAATCAAAGAAATTCAAGATGAACGAAAACGCTTTGCACAATAAAGGCAAAAATAGCAATTAAATTAATTTGTAAGATTTATCATGCTAAGACATCAGTAAATAGGCGGGGCTCTAGCGAGATGTAATGACCATGGTCTAAATAACCAAATGTGAACGTAGCGCTCAAAAGGAACAAATAGAGTCAGCGTGGCGAGTTGTCGAATAACCGCAGCAATAAATAAGATAAGAAATGGAAAGTGGACCAATAACTGACAGTAACCACATGCAATGTCTTCCATCGGAGACTGCCCCATCCCCGTCATTAACATATGATTCATTGGTGTAGAAACGTCACAATTTTCAGGCATTGGCATACTATGATGCGAATGCATCGATTGGTCTGCCATTGATAAATGCTCAACTGCACTATTAGAGCTAGGGCTCACGCAGTGTTCCATCAGCCTCATCGATTTAGAGAACAATGGAGCAATAAACAGCATAGCCACAGCCAATAATGCAAGGTAGGCAGCAAATTGTCTGATTGAAGTGCGCAGGTGCAACGTTTTTCCGTCATCTGAGTACGAATTTATAGTGCAGAATTGTATCTTATTTAGATACCTATTGTTATTGGTATTTACCGAAAATGTTAATTTAAGATGAACTTTATTGATAAAATTGATTATCTATCATCAATACAAACCCATTGAAAAATCAATCAATTGACTGATTTATAGTATTAGATACTTTTCTCTAAGTCACCAAACTGTTTTAAAGGCGCCATAAAAAAGTAGCAACCACAAGTGATTGCTACTAATTTTCTATCCAAAAAATTCTAAAAATAACAAAGGGTATTCTATGCTAATAAGTTTGCAGGGTTATCAATACAAAGGCGGTTAATCATCGATTTATCCACCCCTTTTTTGGCCAATAACGAAAGAAAAACATTGGGTACAAACCCCCAACCATTACCGCCATTTTTTGCCCACATTTGTTTGAGAAAAACATCATGGCTTAACACAATTTGATGCCCATAACCCATTTCAATCAGTTTACAGACCGCATCCGCGGTTTCTGTCACCGTAGGTGCAACACCTTCTTTTGGAAATGAAATATCTAGCCCAATCATGTCAAACTCAAGCCAAACGCCTCTATCAAGCATGCGGCGTTGATAGTCAAAGTCTTTACCTGACGGGTCTGAGTGCGCCAATGAAATTTTAGCAGGATTAACACCCATCTCTTTGATTAAAATATCGAGAACTTCATCTCCCCGACGTTGCCAGCCTGGCATATGAATATTCATTGAAACATGGTTATTCGCCAATTGTGCTACTGATGCCGCTCTTAGACTATTCTTTTCACCATCCGTGAAAAAAGGCGACACCCCGATTTCACCAATCATTCCTGCGCAAATATCCGTTCCATCAATCCCTACATTGATCTCATCATCAATCATTTTAGCCATAGCATCGATATCATTAACTAAGCGGTCACCTTCAAACTTTTCAATATACAAACCAGAAGAAGCAACCACATTAATACCAGTTTTAATGGCAACTTCGCGCAGTTGATGTACATCACGGCCAATAGCTTTGGAACCTGTGGCATCTACCAATGTTTTGCCACCGAGTTCCTTAAAATTATTGACTTCATAAATCACATCTTCAATTGGCTTTTTATCCATATTGTCACAGCAGCAATATGGGTCGTGCTTCAGCCCCCATTGAATATCTGCACTGACTTTTTTATCAACCAACACATGTGAGAAGTCATAAAATGGCTCATCGACAACTGTTGATAAATCATTAAACAGATGTTCATGTGGTAATGTCAGTCCCATATCTTCTTTTTTAACAGGTCCTGTCACCGTTTGGATATAACCTTTCATTTTTATACTCCTGCGGCTTTTGTCGCTTTGGCTTCTCTAAACTCAGGAATGGTCGTAATTATTGCGCCGACTAATGCAAATACTGTTCCGATAATAGTCACTAAGTACACGGTATTGCCCAAAGAAGGTAACAATAGGTCAATGAGTACTGAACCTAGTAACTGCCCTGCTGTTGAAGCAACACCGAGCATTAACAGGCCTAAACCGCGGACTAAAATTGCCATTAACGCGATTGACATCAAACCTAACGGGCCACCTAGATACATCCACCAAACACCTGGTAAGTCTAAAGTGAGATGACCTAATGCCATACGGATCACGAGAGCTATCGTCAATACGGTAAAACCAACAATAAAGTTCCACGTAATAGAAACCATCATTGAACCTGTTGCTTCTGCAACTTTTGAGTTACCTGCAGGTTGCCACCCTGCTAACAAACCCGCTAAGAAAGGCAAAATAGCTAAATAAATGGCAGAACTTGAATGCCATTGTGGTGAAACTACAAACAAAGTCGCGACAACCGCAAAAATAGCACCTAATACACGGAAGATAGTGAACGGTTTTTTCTCATCGATACCAATACCAAAGCGGTCGCACAGCAAGCCTGATAATAGCAACGCAGAAATCAATGCAGTTTGGAAGGTTGCAATACCTAATGCACTCGCAGATGCACCTTCAGAAAACACCACCATCGCACCGCACAGGCCAGCAAACCAGTTCCATAATGGGATTTTTTTATTTTTAATTAAGCTAGGAATTGCTGCAAATTGTTGCCTAGTTTGTTTCTTCGCAATAATGATAAAAAACATCACCACCAAACCACTGGCAAATGAAATAACGGCACTCGCATTTCCATCTTTTAATACATCACCCAGTTGCCCATTCACTGCAGATTGCATTGGCGATAACATACCGGCTAATACCGTCGCTATCATTAAAAAAGGGGTAGAATAACTTTTAGCACTCATAAAATATTCCTTTTGGATTTTTGACTATGAGTCATTATTTTTGTAATCGGCTTACAAGGTGCTGAATTAACTCAGCACCTATTTTCTTTATTTTAATTTTTTACTTTTAAAGAATTAATTAACGAGCGATTTGCTTAAGAATATTTATCCACATATCTGAATAATGTTCCCAAGCCATAAACTCACGGCTTCCCCAGTGTGGCGAGCAGTCACTCATAAAACAGCCTGTTTTTCCTTTGTCATATTCACCAAATACCAGCAATGGGTCTTCACCAATATTTAAAACAACTTGTGTATTTTCTTTGGCAACAACTTTGTTATAGCCTAAAAACATTGGCCAATTACCAAGGTTTTTAATTGATTCATGGCCTATATTGACCGGTGTTGCAAAAACTCCCTCAGGGGTTTCAACACGGTCGTCACCATCTAACATTTCAACCGGTAATACATCGGCTAATAATGTATTTTTATAATTAGCTTTCGCTTCAATTCCCATAAATGACAAGTAACCGCCAATCATTAATAGACCACCACCTTGGCTAACATATTGTTTAATTAACCCAAGTGCGTTAGGTAATACTTTCATATTATAGAAAGTGTCATTTTGTAATAAGAAAGTATTGGCACCAATATCACTAATGACTACAACATCATACTTCTCTAACTCTTCTACAGTTTTAGGGAACGCCATTTGCACGGTATGTGCAGGCATGTAATCAATTTCAACGCCTTTATTTCTTAAACATTCTAATAAGAACGTTGCGCCTTCTTCATATTTACTTGAAGTAAAACTGTCATAACCTTTAGTGTGGATCATATGGATATGCCATGATTCACCAATAAATAAAATTTTCATTTTTTTCCTCTTTTCAGAATATTAATTTATTCAGGGGATTGAGTTACAACCTGAGAATAGGTTGTTTGATTAATACGATGCATAACATTAATATCTTCTGGCATTTCTGAAGCATTACTTGTTTCAACAGCAAGGGATGAAAATGCCGATGCATAGCGTAAGGCATAAGAAAATTGTTTGCCTTTAGCCAAAGATGCAGCAAGAGCCCCATTGAATGCATCACCTGCACCCGCCGTATTCTTAACAACAGCTGTATAAGCCGGAGAATAAATAAACTTATTACCATCAAATGCAATAGAGCCTTTACTTCCAAGTGTAATGACCACCTTTTTTACCCCCTTGTTATAGATAACTCCAGCCGCTTTTTTAGCGCTTTCTAAATCGATAACATTAATGTTAGAAAGCAAACTTGCTTCAGTTTCGTTAGGGGTTAAAATATCAATCTTTTCAATTAACTCATTAACTATGTCATTATAAGGTGCTGGATTCAAAATAATTGGAATATTATATTCATTACCAATATCAATAATTTCCTTTAACGCTTCAATATTAGTTTCCAACTGAAGAAGAATAATATTTGAGTTAACAATTTTATCTTTTTGAATCTTCACTTCGTCAGCAGTAATATCCATATTAGAACCTGGATATATTGAAATAATGTTTTCACCACTATTTTCAGAGACAAATATAGACGCAGTACCTGTTTGATATTTTTCAGTTTGGTATATTGTTGACGTTTTAATTTTAGATGATGATATAAAGTTTATTGCATATTCACTAAATTGATCTGTTCCTATTTTTGTAATAAAGTGGACTGGTGAATCTGAATAACTTGCTGCTAATGCTTGGTTACATCCTTTGCCACCAGGAGAAAAAATAAATTTA
>UMKD01018267.1_pt1 | contig 31931 bp, 32 predicted proteins | sample 1966221 | NCBI WGS metagenome assembly UMKD01 (sample SAMEA4836167, study PRJEB28245) | human gut metagenome | biome: gut microbiome; material: fecal sample | place: Denmark | collected 2008
GCAATCCATTTTTTCTTTTTTTGCCGTTTTGGATACTGAACAGCGAAATGCCGCTAAAATTCATGGCTTTCGTAAAAAATAAGAGCTGATTTTAGCCCTTTATAAAAAAAGAGCCTAGGGAAATTACTCGAAAGCTCTTTGAGAAGGCTTATTTTGCCTCCTATTTGTCAAGCGATAGACGGTATATATGGAAAAAATTAAGATATTTTTAGATAAAAAATCTATAATTGAATTTTTTATATTTATTTTTTTGAAATAAAGTATTGTTTTCTTGATTTTTAGGAAAAGCTAAGGTATATATAAATTTAGAAATAATGAAATAAAAATTCAGTTGCTTAAAATACTATTGTTAAGGGAGATACTATATGAGTAGAAATAATGTAATTGCTTTACTTTGGGGAGAGAGCAGTCTTAAAATCTCTTCGATTCTTTATGGTTCTGTTATAACCGCTTATCTGTTGCAGGAGGGTCTAACAAATTATCAGATTGGAATTTTATGGTCAATAGTCCTATTTTCACAAATGATTTTTGATTATCCGACAGGTGGTTTCGCAGACAAATATGGTCGATTAAAAATCTTTACAATTGGGATGTTATTTATGGGGCTCTCCCTTTTTATGATGATAAGTGAGAATATCTTTCTTTTGTATTCCGGAGCAATTATTTTAGGAGTAGGAGAATCTCAAGTAAGTGGAACATTATTTCCTTGGTTCATTCATACACTAGATGAAAAAGGACTTTCTGAATTAGAAAGAAAAGAAAGTATTATGAAAGTAAACGCTCAAACCCAATATACAACTAATTTTTTAGGTATTTTTATTGGATTTTTAATAGCTCCTTTTGATTTGAAGTATAAGACTATATTGATGATAGCTGGATGCTTGTATATTTTAAATGGTGTTTTTATTTATTCTTTTTTTAAAGATAATAGAAGTGAAGAAAGAGATTTACTAAAAATCGGAAAAAAAAGTATAGGCATTTTTTGGAAGGAACATAAATTATGGGTTTATACATTGGCAATGACACTTCATTATATTTTTTACTCCATTTATTTGTTTATTTGGCAACCTAGGGCTAATTCTTTGGGAATTTTGGAAAGTAAACTCGGATTTGTTCAAAGTTTATTCCTGATTGGAATGGCTGTCAGCGGATTTATAGTGAAACATATAAATATAAGGACATATTTTGTTTATTTCTTAGCAAGTATCTTAGTACCAATATCTTTAGTCTATATTTATGATTCTTCAAACTTGAAAGCTTATCTTTCTTTTATGTTTATTTTGTCATTAAGCAATGGTTTCATAATTCCTTTGATTTTTGGAAGTATGCATTTTTTTATTCCGGATGATGTTAGATCTTCGGTAGTGTCCTTGATAAACTCTTTGTCCAGTATTTTTTTAGTTTTTTTTCAAGTTGTCATCGGAAGAATATTGGATAAGCATAATTTTGGGTACTTGTCCTTTTTTTGTTTCCCTGTCGGAATGCTATATATTCTATGTATTTATTTTATATATACATGGAGGATAAGGAATGAGAAGTAATATCAAGAAACTTGAAATTGTATTATCCTTATCCTTTCTTAGGTTTTATTATTTAGATTTCATGGCAATATTGTCAGTCTTTATGTATAATTCCAACTCCATCTCCGAATGGAAGAAGGACGAAATTATGGTTTTTATAGAGATATGAAATAAATTCATCCAATTTTTTTACTAAAGTCTTATAACGTTTTGGATACTTTTCTTCACAGACATAGCCTCGAAATAGAATATTATCAATAAAAACAACACCTCCTTGTTGTAACTTGGGGTAGGAGTCCTCGAAAAATTTTTGATATTGTCCTTTGGAGGCATCTATGAAAATAAAGTCAAATGTTTCATCAAGATGTTTGATTTCTTCCGTGGCATCTCCTAAGATTTGATTTACATTGAATATTTTTGCTTTTTCAAAATTTTTTTTCGCTTCTTCAAAACGATTTTTATCAATTTCTATTGTCGTTAAGGTTCCGCTGATTTCTCTCGCAATATAGATTCCGGAATACCCGATGGCGGTACCGATCTCTAAAGCATGATGACATTTTTTTAGTTGTAACATCATCTTTAGATATTCTGCCACTTCTTTGGTCACAATAGGAACCTTATGTTGCTGGGCATATGCTTCCAATTCTAAGAGAATAGGGTCTTTTTCTTCTATTTTTGTGTAAAGATATTGATTGATGGGATTTAAAACTTCTAACATAGGATACTATTTTCCTTTCTTTTTTTCGAAAAAATCACTTGGAATTTGAGCCACCAGAATGGCAATAAACATAATCACACAACCCAAAATTTCACTCGCTTTCAATCTTTCATGTAAAACCACGAAACCTGCAATGGCTCCAAATACAGATTCTAAACTTAAAATCAAAGAAGCTAAAGTTGCATTTGTCGTATGTTTTTGCCCTACAATTTGTAAAGTATAGGCAATTCCCCCCGACAAAATTCCGGCATAAGCAATGGACTTCCAAGAAGCAAAAATATTGGGTAATGTTGGAGCTTCTATGCTCAGAGCAACGATTGCCGCTAAGCAGGTAGTCACAGCAAATTGTAAGCAGGAAAGTTTAATAGGGTTTACCTTTTTTGTAAAATGGTCAATGATTAAGATATGACCTGCCCAGAAAAAAGAACCCAAGAAAACAAAAAGGTCTCCCTTATTAATCGCTGCTCCCTCTGTCAAGCCGGACATTGCCAGCAAGTAAAGCCCTACCGTTCCTAAAAAAACAGCCATCCAAGTGAAAAGATTTACTTTCTTTTTAAAGAAAATTCCCAGTATGGGAACCAATACAATATAGAGTGAAGTAATAAAACTTGTTTTTCCCGCAGTTGTGTACAGTAAGCCCACTTGTTGACAAGAGGAGCCTAAAAAGAGGAAGATACCACAGGCAGCTCCACCCAAAAGTAAATCTTTCAGCTTTGTGGTATCTTTTTCTTTTTGAAAAAGAATCAGCATAAAAACGAAAAGAGTAGATAAAAAATAACGAGAAGCACTGAAGCTAAAAGGGCCGATGAGATCCATTCCCGTGACCTGTGCTACGAAGGCACTTCCCCAAATAAACGATGTCAGTAACAAAGCTCCATTTCCCAATAAAAACTGATTCATAGCCATTTCCCCCCCTTAAACAACTAAGACACTAACTGTAAAAATTGATTTTGACACCTATGTTCACACCACTTATTGTATAAAATTATGAAGATACCAAATGTAAAAAATGGGACGATAATTGGAAATAAATTGCCAGAGCACAAGCATCTACAATGGTTGTAATCAAAGGACTCGCCATGATAGCAGGATCCAATCTTAGAGCTTTTGCTACGATTGGCAAGGATCCTCCCACCACTTTCGCAATAATAACCGTGATAAGCAGGCTAAAACAAACAACTGTAGAGATGGTAAGTCCAACTTGATCAATATAGTAAATTCGTAGAAAATTTACAAGTGCCAAAGCGACTCCAACTAAAATACTAACACGAAATTCTTTCCAAACAATTTTTCCAATATCAGACAATTCAATTTCTCCCAAAGCCAAACCACGAATAATCAGGGTTGCAGACTGAGAGCCTGCGTTTCCTCCGGTATCCATTAACATGGGAATAAAAATGGCCAAAGTCACAACAGATTGCAGAACGGATTCATATCTTCGGATAATAATTCCCGTTGCTGTCGCTGAAATCATGAGTACCAGTAGCCAAATGATTCTATGCTTTGCCAAGGAGAAAATGGATTCTCTCAGATACTCCTCATTGGACGGTTCCATTGCAGCCATAATGTGGAAGTCTTCCGTGTTTTCTTGGTCGATGACATCAACTACGTCGTCAATCGTAATGAGTCCTACCAAACGATTTTCATTATCTACAACAGGAATTGAGTTATAGTCATATTTTCTGAATAAATCGGCAACGTCTTCTTGGTCATCTAAGGTTTTGACTGTCGGAATCGAAGTATCCATAGCATCGACAAGAGGAACATCATCTTCCACAAGAATGAGCTGTTTCAAGGTAATAATCCCTAAAAAATGTCTTGTTTTATCAATGACAAAACAAATGTCGGTATCTTCCTTATCCATTCCCACGTTTTTAAAATAGGAAAGAGCCTGCCCTATAGTCATGTCATTTTTAAAAGATACATATTCCACCGTCATGACTCCACCGGCCGAATTTTCCGGATATTTCAAAAATTGATTGATAAGTTTTCTGGTTTCAGCAGAGGAATTTTTTAAAATTTTATCCACAATATTTGCCGGCATTTCTTCAACCAAGTCTACAGTATCATCAAGAAACAATTCATCTAAAATTCTTTTCAATTCTTCATCGGTAATGCTTTCAATAATTTCTTCCTGTTTTTCCGGAGAAAGGTAAGAAAAAACTTCTGAGGCAGCATCTTTCTGGAGAATACGAAAGACGAGTATAGTCTTCTCCTTTGATAAGTCTTCAAAATGTTCTGCAATGTCTACAGGGTTTTCTTCGTTTAAAATATTTTTCAATTCAGAAAGTCGGTTGCTTTCCAAATATTCCAAAATATTCTCCATGATGACACCTCCTCTTAAATTTTTATGTATTTTCACTCAATTTTATAGTACCATTTCTGATAAAAAAACGCAAATAAAAGATGAGTTTATGGTATAATGAAGTGAAAATCGGGAAAAGAAAAATTAGGAGGATCCAATGGCAATTAAAAATGATATTATTGCTTTATTACAGGAAGTGGAACAGGGAAAATATTCCAATATTGTTTTGAATGAATTGTTTCATAAAAAAAGTTTTCAAAAGGGAGAAAAAAATTTTATCACGGAAGTATTTTATGGAGTGATTCGGAATAAAATTTATTTGGACCATATGATTTCACAAAAAGTAAAGGAAATCAAAAAGGACTGGTTACAGCAGTTGTTTCGACTTTCTTTTTATCAAATTCGTTTCATGGAAAGTGATGACAAAGGAGTCATTTGGGAGGGAGTGGAATTAGCAAAAAAGAAATACGGTATTTCCGTGTCTCGCTTTGTCAATGCCGTGTTGCGAAATTTTCAGAGAAGTTTTTCAGAAGAGGAAGAAAAACTGATAAAAGCGGAGAAAGAAGAAATTTTACTGTCATATCCGAAATGGTTTTTCCAACAAATCAAAAAGGAAAATCCTACACAGTATTTGGAGATTTTAAAGAGCTTAAAAAGAACACCGTTGTTGAGTGTAAGAGTGAACCTGTTGAAGTATTCCTGTGAGGAATTTGAGGAATATTTGGCAAGAGAAGAGATCGATATTGTAAAGAAAGTAGAAACCGTTTATTACCTGAAAGCGGGAAATATTTTGGACAGCTCGGAATTTCAAGAGGGAAAAATGATTGTGCAAGATGCAGCTTCTTATTTGGCAGCGAAGAATTTGGGAGCCAAAGCAGGAGAAATTGTTTTGGATACCTGTAGTGCTCCCGGAGGAAAAACTTCCGTGTTGGCGGAAGAAATGAAAAATGAGGGACAAATTTTATCTTTGGACATTCATACACACAAGATAAAATTGATTCAGGAAAATTGTAAAAAATTGGGCATTACGATAGTGCAAGCTGTAAAATTGGATGCAAGACATCTTTCTTTGCAAGGGAAGAAGTTTGATAGAATTCTTGTCGATGCTCCTTGTAGCGGATATGGAGTATTGGCAAAAAAACCGGAAGGATTGTATACGAAAAAGCCCGAAAATATTGGAGAGTTGGTGATATTACAGCGAGAAATTTTAGCTTCTGCCGCAGAGGTTTTAAAAGTGGGAGGAGAAATGGTTTATAGTACCTGTACGATTCTTCCACAAGAAAATCAGGAAAATGCTGCATGGTTTTTGGAAACACATCCCAATTTTGAAAGTGTAGCCCTTCAAATTCCGGAGAATGTAGCAGGGTCTTATGATGAGTGGGGAGGCTTTTCCATTGATTATCAAGAAAAAGTTCTGGACTCTTTCTATATGGTCAAATGGAAGAGGTTATCTTGAGAAAAGAGGGAGAAAAATTCTTGACAAAGCTCGGAAGGATATGATATGATATAAAACGTTGGAAGGTTATCCTAATTGGTAAGGAATCGGTCTTGAAAACCGACGTCGTAAGACTTTAGAGTTCGAGTCTCTAACCTTCCGCCATGTGCGGTGAGATGGCAGAGTGGCCTAATGCACTTCCCTGCTAAGGAAGAGTACCCTCACGGGTACCGAGGGTTCAAATCCCTCTCTCACCGCCATAAAGTCTTTATTTACCAATGTTTTTTGAAAATGAGAAAATATTTTGACAGAGAGTGGCGAGGTAAAAATTTGCAATATTCTTGAATTTAAGGGGAGTTATGAGGTTTTTTATGACTCTTTTTTTATTCTTTAGGAAATTATAACATAGAAAGAATGAGCGAAATGTTTTAAAAGTAAACAATTTTATAAGGAGGAAAATACTAATGAAAAAATATTTGGCACTTATGACATTAATTTTGTCTAGTACAGTATATGCTAATGGAGGGGAGCTTAGCGCAAATATCTAAAATCTTAACGGGAAAGCTGGAGAATATGTTTATATTCCTACAAATGGAGATAAAATAAGTTACCTGAAATGGGATATAAAAAATGTTCCCATGCTAAATTTGGGCTATAATTACGAATATGACAATTGGGAATTTTCAATAAGAGGAAGAAAAAATATAGGAAATAACATTAGAAGTGGCTACATGAAAGACTATGATTGGTTCAGTACAGCGGAAGAATCTGAGCCTGTAGTTTTAAGATCGGGATTGACTAAGACTGAAGCTGAGGCTATGGCAGAAGAAAAAGGTAAAGAGCTGGGAATAAAACTTGACGTAAAAAAAGGTGAAGATAACGCGGATCAATATGTTGTTCAATATACGCCACAGGAAAAAGATAGAGGAGAGCTATCAAACTTCAGTAAAAATAAAAATTACGTAAAGAATATTATAGGTTTGGATTTAACGGCTAAATATTATTTGAAAAAGAATGATAAATATAAAATAGCTCCTATGGTCGGATTAAACTATGATAAATTTGAATTCTATGCATTAGGTGGAGATCAAAAGAATTTTATTCCCGGAACAGCTTCTTATCTTTTGATTCCGGGAGATGGTAACAAAGGTATTACATATAAACAAAGATTTATGACACCGTATTTAGGAATGTACTTTGATTATACAATTAATTCCAATTGGGAAGTCAGTTTACTTTTAAAAGGAAGTGCTTGGGGAAGAGCAAGGGCAAAAGATAGACATTTGGAAAGAGGAAAAATGGAAAGTTTTGAAAAATATAAATCAATTAAATACCTTTCTTCGAATCTTTCAATAAAATATCATTGGAATGAATCTTTAGCTTTAAAATACGAAATAGAACTTACAAAATATTTTAAAAATAAAAAATCAAATGTCAGACATACAGATGAAGACGGTAAAGTTGAAAATATAAAAGATCTTTCAGGAATATCTAATAAAACTATAGCTTCATCTTTCGGATTTGAATACAAGTTTTAATAGGTCTGAGCTTTTTGGGTATCAATGAATTTTTTAATTCATTGATACCTTTTTATAAATAATAATATAAAAAGAGTTAAAAAGTAAAAAGCATCCAATTAAAATTAGCAGTAAAAGTAAATTATGAATTGCTTGATTGATATTGGGAGTTAGGGAAGGAAATTACTGAAAAACAAAAAGAATATTCTTGAGGAGACTCTTTTGTTAACTCATTATCAAAAGATTTACAAAAAGAATTTCCAGATATGAAAGGATTCTCTGTTACTAATTTTAAATATATCAGAAAATTTTATCAGTTCAATAAAAAGAAGTAGAAAATTAATTTACTTCTTTTTTATTTTTTTAAATAGTCATATGTGAGAAATAGAATTATACTACTTTTATTATATTGAGAGAGTGTGATTTTTTTCAATAAAAAATACTTTACTTTTTCCTATTTTTTTCAATATGAGTGTGTTATAATAAAAAAAAGTTTATTCTTTTTTATTATCAATAAGGAGGATATTGCAGAAATGTTGAATACAGACCTATTGAAAGTAAAGTTTTTAAGTAAGTATACAGAGCAAGCATTGGAAGACTATGAGGCGGATTTGCGAATGAAGCTTTTAGTGGGGAAAAATACGGTTTCCTCTATGGCAAAGCTGGCATCTTTATGTTTTTTCAAAAAAGATTATGACATGGCTGTTTATTTTTTTGAAAAGTTAATGAAATTAGATGCTACCAATGGAAATTGGCCCGGTTTTTTAGCCTATGTATATTATGAACAGGAAAAATATAAAAAGGCAATTCCGTATTTTGAAAAATCGGTAGATTTGAGTCCAAATTCTCCTTTTATTTATTTCTTATTGGGAAACAGCTATTCTCGACTGGGAAAGATAAAGGAAGCAACTTGGTGTTATGAATTGGCGATTTTCTTAGATTTTGATATTTATGGAGCCCATGTGGACTTTGCCAAGAAATATGAAAAAATGGGACAAAAGGAAAAGGCATTGGAAGAATATATCCTTGCCTATGAAATTGACCCGCGAGATAAAAAAATAAGGAAGAAGATAGATGCCTTGTCAGAATAAACAGGGAGGGATGTAGTAGAATATGAACAATGGATTTTTAATTTTGATGTTAATCATCGCCATATTGGCATTTTCAGGAAGAATACAAGGTCTTTCGGGATTGCTGATTTTTGGCTTGATTTTGTTTTTTTTAGGTTGGTTTACCATCAAGTTTTTTTGGATTATATTGGCCATTGTAGGGATAAATTATCTTACTAAGAGTATGAGACCGAAGACACAACGAAGAACGCAATATACCTATAGAACCTATACCCAGCAAGATTTTGAAGATTTTTTTCGAAGAGCCGCCGGGAGTCAGTACGGAGGGCACTATCAAAGACGTTCATCAGAAAGTTATGGGAATCCCTATGCGACATATACGGAAGATTTGACAAAATATTATATGGTATTGGGAGTTGCCAAAGGAGCCAATAAGGAAGAAGTGAAGAAAGCCTATTTGAAAAAAGTGAAGGAACATCATCCGGATCGTTTTACAAATGCTTCCGAAGGGGAAAAGAAATATCATGAGGAGCAATTGAAATCAATCAATGAAGCCTATGATAAAATTGAAAAAAGCTATACAGTATGATATAATAACTTTGGATTTTGATAAAAAAGGGGAAAGAAATGAGTTTAAAAACTTTGATTTTGGCGGCAGGAAAGGGAACTAGAATGAAGTCGGAACTTCCCAAAGTATTGCATCGGGTCAATGGAAAAGCCATGTTGCATAAAATTTTGGAAGTCGTAAATTCTTTACAGCCGGAAGAAAATATTCTAATTTTAGGATATAAGCGGGAAGAGATTTTGAAAACATTGGTGAATTGTAGTTATGTGGTACAGGAAGAACAGTTAGGGACAGGGCATGCTATTTTACAGGCAAAAGAAAAGTTGGAACGGTATCATGGAGATATTATGGTTCTTTATGGAGACACTCCTTTGCTGCGAGAAGAAACTCTTCAGGCTTTGTATCAATATCATCGAGAGCAAAAAGCAACGACAACAGTATTGACAGCCATTTATGAAAATCCTTTCGGCTATGGAAGAATTTTAAAACAAGACGGCAAGGTATTGGGAATTGTTGAAGAAAAAGAGGCAACGGAAGAACAAAAGCGGATTCAGGAAATCAATGCGGGAGTTTATTGTTTTGATTCTCAAGCTTTATGGAAGGCTTTGTCTCAGATTGACAATCATAATGAAAAAGGGGAATACTATTTAACAGACGTATTATCCATTCAAGCTCGGGAAGGAAAAAAAGTACTGTCATATCAATTAGAAGATGCCCAAGAAATTTTAGGAGTGAATTCTAAAGTAGAATTGGCGGAAGCAAGTAAAGTGTTACGAGAGAGAAAAAATAAAAAATTGATGGAAGCCGGTGTTATTTTATTGGATCCGACGATAACCTATGTGGAAGAAGATGTTGAAATAGGGCAGGATACCATCTTAGCTCCTACAGTTGTATTGCAAGGAAAAACGATTGTTGGAAAACAATGTGAAATTTTAGGGAATACAAGAATTGTGGATAGTCAGTTGGGAGATAAAGTCATCGTAGAAAGTTCCGTCATTGAGGAAAGTATTTTGGAAGAGGGCGTTACGATGGGACCATTTGCTCATCTTCGTCCGAAAACTCATTTGAAGAAGAAAGTTCATATTGGAAATTTTGTGGAAGTGAAGAAGTCCGTATTGGAAGAGGGCGTTAAGGCGGGGCATTTGACCTATTTGGGAGATGCTCATGTCGGAGAAAGAACGAATATCGGAGCAGGAACAATTACCTGTAACTATGATGGTGTGAACAAGTTTCCCACCAATATCGGAAAAGATGTTTTCATTGGAAGTGATTCCATGTTGGTAGCTCCTGTTACGATTGGAGAAAACGCATTGATTGGGGCGGGTTCCGTCATTACGAAAGACGTTCCGGAAAATGCCTTGGCAGTAGAAAGAAATAAACAAATTATAAAACATGAATGGAGGAAGAAGAATGGTAGATAGCGTTAAGATTTTCGCTGGAACATCAAACAAGGAGTTGGCTCAAAAAATTGCTGAAAAGTATGGAATGGAACTAGGAAAGGCTGAAGTAGTTCGTTTCAAAGATGGAGAAGTCTTTGTAAAAATTGATGAGACCGTTCGAGGAAGAGATGTTTTTGTCGTGCAACCGACATCGGAACCTGTGAATGAAAATTTAATGGAATTATTGATTTTTGTAGATGCCTTGAAAAGAGCTTCCGCGAAAAGTATCAATGTCATCGTACCTTATTATGGATATGCACGACAAGATAGAAAATCAAGTCCAAGAGAACCGATCACCTCAAAATTGGTGGCAAATTTGTTGACAAAAGCAGGGGTAACAAGATTATTAACAATGGATTTACACGCAGATCAAATTCAAGGATTTTTTGATATTCCCGTGGATCACTTACAAGCCTTGCCTTTAATGGTAAAATACTTTAAGTCAAAAGGTTTCTATGGAGATAAGGTCGTAGTGGTTTCTCCGGATATCGGTGGAGTAAAAAGAGCTAGAAAATTGGCTGAAAAATTGGATTGTAAAATTGCAATTATCGATAAGAGAAGACCGAAACCGAATATGTCGGAAGTGATGAATTTAATTGGAGAAGTGGAAGGAAAAATTGCAATTTTTATTGATGATATGATTGATACCGCAGGAACCATTACCAATGGGGCGGAGGCAATTATGAAAAGAGGAGCAAAAGAAGCCTATGCTTGTTGTACCCATGCAGTATTCTCAGACCCTGCGATTGAAAGATTGACGGCATCTTCTTTGACAGAAATTATTGTGACGGATTCTATTTGTTTACCGGAAAGAAAGAAAATTGATAAAATAAAGATTTTATCCGTAGATGCATTATTTGCGGAAGCAATTAAAAGAGTGGTACACAATGAATCTGTTTCCGAGTTGTTCGAAGTGAAATAACGATGGAAGTAAAGTATAAAGAAATTGGGGAACAAATCAAAAAAGGGGCTCTTATTATTTACCCCACGGATACCGTTTATGGAATAGGAGCCGATATGCAATCGGAAGAAGCTTTGATACATCTATATCAAGCAAAATCAAGGAATTTTTCTTCTCCTTTGATTGCTTTGGTCGATTCGGTGGAGAGAATTTCTGAAATTGCGTATATAGATAGCAAAAAAGAAGAGCTTGAAAAATTGAGTAAAGCATTTTGGCCGGGAGGTCTGACTGTCATTTTACCCGCCAAAGATTGTGTCCCTAAAATTATGATTTCAGGGGGAAATACTGTAGGAGTTCGTATTCCGAATCACGAAATGGCACTTGAAATTATTCGAGCGGCAGGAGGAATTTTACCTACGACAAGTGCGAATATTTCAGGAGAAGCAACCCCAAGCAGCTATCAGGAATTATCGGAGGCAATCAAGCAAAAAGCGGATATTGTCATTGACGGAGGCGTTTGTCCGGTAGGAGAGGCATCCACTATCCTTGATTTTACAAAAGATTCCCTTCAAATACTGCGACTGGGTGCGATAACGAAAGAAGAAATAGAAGCCGTAATAGGAAAAATATAGGAGGAATGATGAAAACAAGAATAAATCCGAATGCTGTCAGTCCTATGGAAATGAATCAAATGTCTTCCATGATGGGAATGATGAGCAGTTTACAAAAAATTGGAAAAGGAAAAAGAAAATATTCCGTTTCTTTAGATAAATCCAGTAAAAAATTTCTGGTAAAATTTATGGATGAAGTAAAAAAACAATTTTCAGGTTCTGCTATGGCAGACCAAAACAAGCAAATCTATGATTTTCTTGTTTATGTCAAAGAAATTGCAGAAAAAAAAGAAAGTACGGAATTAAAAGTAAGTTTTGAAGAAGAAGAATTTTTGAAAAAAATGCTGAAGGACTCTCTTCGGGGAATGGAAGGGATGGAGTTTCAATGGTATCAATTTATCAAAAAAAGAATGGTAAAAATGCTGGCTTCTCAATATCGAGATTTATTGGCGAAATTTAAATAGGAAACAGGAACTCTTATAGAAGAACAATGTTCTGGAAAGTATGCCGATTCCGACTAAAATAGAAGAAATAACAAAGATAAGAGGTCTCTCAAAAGATTCATTTGGGGGACTTTTTTTTATTGTTAAAAAAAATGAGGATGAACAGGTTTCCTTGTGTTTTCAAAAGAAATATCTTATAATGAAGTCGGGACAATCAAAGAATACGTGAGATAAAAAACTTTTTACTTTAGAGAGGGAGGGAGATATGCAAAAGATATGGAGAGGAATGGGAATATTCGGATTACTCTTTTTGATTTTAAATTTCTTTTCCTATTCGAATGATTGGGAATTCGGTTCTCGGGGAGAACACATGGTCCCTTTCAAAAATTCCGGGATGAAAATCAAAGATGAAAAAATTATGATGAAATTGGAGCAGGATAAAAGTGGAGAACTGCAAATGAAAGTCAAAGTTCGCTTTGTATTTGAAAATGAGGAGGAGGGAAAGAAAATCATCGGTTTTGTCACTCCGGAAAGGGAAGATCACGATGCGGAAGAAGAAAATTCCGGAAAAGCTAAAAGATTAGGAATTACGAACTTCTTGAGCAAAGTCAACGGGAAAACAGTTTCCACTCAGCAAAAAGCTTTACAGGATGTTCTATCCAAAGGAATTTCAGATAAGGAAACATGGGAGGAATATCAAGAAAAGAAGTATTGGAAAAGTGATGTATATTATTTGGAAGCCCCTTTTTCCAAAGGAGAAAATGTGGTGGAACATGAATATTATTACACGGGCTCCTATGGTATTTTTGAAAGAGAGTTTGCCTATATTTTGACCACGATTTCCAAATGGCAGGATCAGAGGGTAGAAAATTTTGAACTGCTTTTGGACATGAAAAATGCTTATGTTGCCTTACCTTATACTTTTTGGAAGAATCATAAAAAAATTGAGTGGGAACTATTGGGAGAAGGAAAAAGTGTTGAGGTGGAAGAAGGAGAAAAGCAAAAAAGAGTATACCTTCGTATGAAAAACGGAGTGATACGATACCGAGCTAAAAATTTTTCTCCTGATAGAGAATTTCATGCTGTGGTGATAACAGATAGCAGGGGAACGGTGGGTCGAGTTTTCAATCCGAAACATTCAAAATATATTCTGCATGATAAATTGACGGAACTGCTATTGAGAATGCAAATGGAAGATAGGGAATTCTATCGGGAAGATTTGGAAAAGTTGACAGAGAACGAACTAGAAATTCTTCGGAATTATCCCTATGCCTTTGCAGGCTATGATTTTTCTCGAAAAGACTTGAAAGCTTATTTCTCACAATTTGTTTGGTATCTCCCTCTTGGAACGAAAGTTCCGATAAAGGAGGAAGAAGAAGTGATTTCTGTCGTAGATGACATCTTAAAAAAGGGAAGAGAATAAAAATAGATGGCGGCGATTGAAGCATGACAAAAAGCTTACCTCAGAGAGAGTTAGTATACGGCGATAAAAATCGTAAGCTGCATAGTTAGGATATAAAAAGGGCTATCCCCCATTGGAATAGCCCTTGATAAGCGGAAGCTTCTTATCGATAAATATTTCCCAGTAAACCGACAATTTCTTTTGCTTCCTGCACTTTTTTGCTTGCAATGGCTCTTGCTTTTTTAGCTCCTTCTTGTAGAATGTCCTCCACATATTTTGGATTTTGTTCCAATGCTTCTCTCTTTTCTCTCGCTTGACCGAAATATTCCAAAATAGTGTTTAATAACTCCGTCTTAGCATGACCGTAGCCATAATTTCCTGCTAAAAACTTCTCCTTCATTTCATTCTGTTTTTCAATACTGGCAAACAAAGCGTAAAGTTTTGCAATGTTATTATCCGGATTTTTAGGCTCCTCCAAAGGAGTGGAATCGGTAACAATACTCATGACCTGTTGCTTTAATTGTTTCTTTGGAGCAAACATCTGAATGGTATTTCCATAAGATTTACTCATTTTTTGTCCGTCCGTTCCCGGTACAACGGCAACCTTATCCAAAATAAGAGGTTCGGGCAATTTAAAAAAGTCAACTTCATATTGTTGATTGAACTTCATGGCAATGTCTCTTGTCATTTCCAAATGTTGTTTTTGGTCTTTTCCGACAGGAACCACATCGGCATCATAGATTAAAATATCAGCTGCCATGAGAGCAGGATAGTTGAACAGTCCCATATTTGGAGTGAAACCTTTGGCTAATTTGTCTTTATAGGAATGAGCTCTTTCCAAAAGTCCGACAGGGGCTACATTACAAAGCAGCCAGTAAAGTTCCACATGTTCGGGAACGTCGGATTGTAAAAATAAGGTGGATTTTTCAGGATTCAGTCCTAAGGATAAGTAATCTAGAATAATATTTTTAGTATTTTCTCGTAAGTCTTGCGGCTTCGTCAAAGAAGTCAAAGAATGGTAATCGGCTACAAAATAAAATCCTTCGTACTCCTCTTGCATTCTTACAAATTGTTCAATGGCACCAAAGTAGTTTCCGAGATGTAGAATACCGCTCGGTTGGATACCAGATAAACTTCGTTTCATAGAGTGCCTCCTAATAGTTATTTTTCAAACTATTATAGCATAGTTAGTTCCGAAAGAAAAGTTTCTTTCCAAGATACCTAATGGAAAAGCTGATTTAAGATAGTCTGTTAACTTTGGAATCAAAAAAGCTATTCAAAATTCTCAAAAATATAGTATACTATATGGGAAAGAAAGACTAACTATTAAAGGAGAATAGAGGATGAAATATTATAGTGGAGTGGACTTGGGAGGAACAAATACCAAGATTGGACTATGTAATGAAGAAGGAAAGATTTTGCACTCTTCTTCTATTAAGACCGATTCCATTCACGGAGTTGAGGATACCCTGGAGCGTATTTGGCTTGAAATTCAAAAGCAACTGACAGAAAAAAAGCTGAAAAAAGAGGACTTATCAGGGATTGGAATTGGAATTCCGGGACCTGTAAAAAATCAGAGTATTGTTGGCTTCTTTGCAAATTTCCCTTGGGAAAAAAATATGAATTTGAAAGAAAAAATGGAGACCTTGACAGGGATTAGAACATTGGTAGACAATGATGTGAATGTCATTGCTCAAGGAGAAGCGATTTTTGGAGCGGCAAAGGGACATAATAGTTCCATTACGGTGGCATTGGGGACGGGAATCGGAGGAGGGATTTTCGTAGACGGAAGATTAATTTCCGGAATGACCGGAGCCGGAGGAGAAATTGGACATATGAAGTTGGTTCCTGACGGAAAGTTATGCGGCTGCGGACAAAAAGGTTGTTTTGAAGCCTATGCTTCTGCAACCGGAATGATTCGGGAAGCTCTATCCCGATTGTACGTCAATAAATTGAATGCTTTATATGAGAAATTTCAAGGAAATTATGAGACTTTAGAAGCGAAAGATATTTTTGAAGCGGCAGCGGCGGGAGATGTTTTTTCTCAGGAAATTGTGGATTATGAAGCGGAATATTTAGCTATGGGAATCGGAAATCTATTAAATATTATCAATCCGGAAGTGGTAGTATTAGGGGGAGGCATTGCTCTTGCTAAGGAACAAATCTTGGAACCGATGAAACAGAAGATTCGAAAGTATGCTTTGGAAATTACCTTAGAGAATTTAGAAATCAAAACCGGAGTGCTTGGAAATGAAGCGGGGATCTTAGGAGCGGCAGCCCTTTTTATGCTTTCTTAGAATTAAAGTTTCAAAGGAAAATAACTGTTTTTAAATTAAAAAAACATTGACAAAATTGAAATAAAACATTATAGTAATGGTATAGAATATATGGAAATGAAACAAAATGAAAACAAGTTTTTTAAAAAATAGGAGGTATTTCAAACATGAAAAAAATGGGAATCATATTGGGTGCTTTGGTATTGGCAGCAGGACTTGTAGGATGTGGAGAAAAGAAAGAAGCGGCAGCTCCTGCTGAAAATGCAGTAAGAATGGGATTAACCGCTTATAAATTCGATGACAACTTCATTGCATTGTTCAGACAAGCTTTTCAAGCAGAAGCGGATGCCGTGGGAAATCAAGTTGCCTTACAAATGGTTGACTCTCAAAATGATGCAGCAAAACAAAATGAACAATTGGATGTATTATTAGAAAAAGGAATCGACACCTTGGCAATCAATTTGGTTGACCCGGCCGGTGTTGATGTCGTATTGGAAAAAATCAAAGCAAAAGAATTGCCGGTTGTTTTCTATAATAGAAAACCTTCGGATGAAGCATTGGCTTCTTATGATAAAGCTTATTATGTAGGAATTGACCCAAATGCACAGGGAATTGCTCAAGGAAAATTGATTGAAAAAGCATGGCAAGCAAATCCTGCTTTGGATTTAAACGGAGATGGAGTGATTCAATTCGCTATGTTGAAAGGAGAACCGGGACATCCGGATGCGGAAGCAAGAACCGTTTACTCCATTAAAACTTTAAATGAAGATGGAATAAAAACAGAAGAATTACACTTAGATACAGCTATGTGGGATACTGCACAAGCAAAGGATAAAATGGATGCATGGTTGTCAGGACCGAATGCGGATAAAATTGAAGTGGTTATCTGTAATAACGACGGAATGGCTTTAGGAGCTATAGAATCTATGAAAGCCTTCGGAAAATCATTACCGGTATTTGGAGTGGATGCTTTACCGGAAGCAATCACTTTGATTGAAAAGGGAGAAATGGCGGGAACCGTTTTAAATGATGCAAAAGGTCAAGCAAAAGCAACTTTCCAAGTAGCTATGAACTTAGGGCAAGGAAAAGAAGCAACGGAAGGAACAGATATTCAAATGGAAAATAAAATTGTATTGGTGCCTAGTATCGGAATTGATAAAGAAAATGTAGCAGAATACAAGTAATAAGTAAGACAGAGGTTTGTAAATGGAAGAGGAGATTGTCTGTGACAATCTCCTTTTTATCAAAGAATTTTGGAAGAAATGAGGAAACCATATGGAAAATTTAAAATACGTGCTGGAGATGGAAGGGATTACAAAGTCATTTCCGGGTGTAAAAGCTTTGGATAATGTACAATTGAAAGTTCGACCTCACTCTGTTCATGCTCTAATGGGAGAAAATGGAGCAGGGAAATCTACCTTGATGAAGTGCCTATTCGGAATTTATGAGAAAGATGCCGGAAAAATTTTATTGGACGGAACGGAAATTGATTTTCATAGTACCAAAGAAGCTCTGGAAAATGGAGTTTCTATGGTGCATCAAGAATTAAATCAAGTATTACAAAGAAATGTATTGGATAATATTTGGCTAGGAAGATATCCCAAAAAAGGATTATTTATAGATGAAAAAAAGATGTATGAGGATACTATTCGTATTTTCAAAGATTTAGATATTAATATCGATCCGAGAAAAAAAGTATCGGAATTACAAGTGGCGGAACGACAAATGATAGAAATTGCGAAGGCAGTTTCCTATAATTCTAAGGTTTTGGTTATGGATGAACCGACTTCCTCTTTGACAGAAAAGGAAGTGACCCACCTGTTTCGAATTATCAATAAGCTACGGGATAATGGCGTTGGGATTGTGTATATTTCTCATAAAATGGAAGAAATCAAAGCCATTTCCGATGATATTACCATTTTGAGAGACGGAACTTGGGTAGCGACGGATTCCGTAAAAGATTTGGATACAGACAAAATTATCAGCATGATGGTGGGACGGGATTTGACGGATCGTTTCCCTCCGAAAGACAATGAAGTGAAAGAAAAAATTTTGGAAGTTAAAAATTTGACAGGTTTTTATCAACCTACCATTCAAGATGTAAGCTTTGATTTACATAAGGGAGAAATTTTGGGAATTGCCGGATTGGTAGGAGCAAAACGAACTGAGATTGTGGAAACCATGTTCGGAATGAGAAAACTGGAAAGCGGACAAATTTTCTTACACGGAAAAGAAGTGAAAAACACGGATCCGAAGAATGCGATTAAAAATGGTTTCGCCTTGGTGACTGAAGAAAGAAGAAGTACGGGAATTTTCAGTATGTTGGACATCACTGCAAACTCCACTCTTTCCAATTTGAGCAAGTACAGAAATAAATTTGGCTTGTTGGAAAAGAAACGTATGAAAGATGCAACAAAGTGGGTTATTGACAGTATGAGAGTCAAAACTCCTTCTCAGTCGACACCGATCGGCTCCTTGTCAGGAGGGAACCAACAAAAAGTGATTATTGGACGTTGGTTATTGACGGAACCGGAAGTATTGATGCTGGATGAGCCGACTCGTGGAATTGATGTTTTGGCAAAATATGAAATTTATCAATTGATGATAGAGCTTGCAAAAAAAGATAAGGGAATTATTATGATTTCTTCTGAAATGCCTGAGTTATTAGGCGTGACAGATAGAATTTTAGTAATGAGTAACGGAAGAATTGCCGGAATTGTAAAAACATCGGAAACGAACCAGGAAGAAATTATGGCATTATCAGCAAAATATTTATAGTGGAAAAGGTGAGGAAAATATGAATATTCGTAATAAAGAAGGAAAAATCAATTATAAAGAACTATTTATTCAGAGCGGATTATACTTGGTATTATTTTGTATGTTGTTAGTCATTATTTGGAAAGAGCCAAGTTTTTTAAGCATTCGAAATTTTAAAAATATTTTGACACAATCGTCAGTAAGAGCCATCATTGCTTTGGGAGTTGTAGGACTTATTTTAACACAGGGAACCGACTTGTCAGCCGGGCGACAGGTCGGATTGGCGGCTGTTATTTCTGCGACAATGTTGCAAGCGGTAACGAATGTGAATCGAGTGTTTGGCTTGAATCGTGAACTACCGATTATCTATGCGATTATAGTGGTTTGTTTGGTAGGTTTGGTGATTGGAATTATAAACGGTCTCATTGTTGCAAAATTGAGTGTTCACCCTTTTATTGCTACCCTGGGAAGTATGACGGTAGTCTATGGAATTAACTCCCTGTACTATGATATTGTGGGAGCATCTCCAATTTCAGGATTCTCTTCCAAGTACAGTGCTTTTGCACAAGGAGCAATTGAGCTGGGAGGTTTCAGCATTCCATATTTGATTATTTATGCAAGCATTGCTACCATTATTATGTGGACGTTATGGAATAAAACAAAATTCGGAAAAAATATTTTTGCAGTAGGAGGAAATCCGGAGGCGGCAAAGGTATCCGGAGTGAACGTAGTATTGACTTTGGTAGGAATTTATGCTTTATCCGGAGTATTTTATGCCTTTGGCGGATTTTTGGAAGCGGGAAGAATTGGATCTGCGACGAATAACTTAGGTTTTATGTATGAAATGGATGCGATTGCAGGCTGTGTCATCGGAGGAGTTTCTTTCTATGGAGGAGTCGGAAGAATTTCGGGAGTTATTACCGGGGTTATTATCTTAACCGTCATCAACTATGGATTGACTTATGTTGGAGTAAGTCCTTATTGGCAATACATTATTAAAGGAATTATTATTGTAGCCGCAGTTGCTTTCGACTCAATTAAATATGCAAAGAAAAAATAACAAAAATAGAGAAAGTATGTTATAATACTTCCAAGGAAAGCTTAAGGAGGCGTGTAAATATGAAATTGTATGTGTGTGAAGTATGCGGTTATGTATATGATTCTACGTTGGGAGATGTTGATAACGGAATTCCTGCGGGAACAAAATTTGAAGATTTACCGGCGGATTGGGTATGCCCACCATGTGGGGTTTCGAAAGATCACTTTCGAGAAATGGAAGTCAATAAATAATAGAAAAATCCCTCTCAACAATATTCTGTTGAGAGGGATTTTTAGTTTTCTTTTATAGAGATATTTCCATTATTATTTAGTATTTTTTTAAAGCTTCTATATCCCGTTTTAAAGATGTTATAACAGGAGAAAAACTTTTTTCAATCAATTCTTCCTGTGATAGGGAATTGGGCTCCGGTTCATTTTTCGGTAAGTCAATGAAATGTGTGAAGTCAAGACTTATATATTGATGCCACGTTTTAGAATCTTCTATGTGACAAGGAAGGCTTCGTTGAAATACGATATTTTGCTCTTTGTCATATAAAGTATAGCTGCATAAATAAGAAAGTCGGCTCTTTTTTCCGTAGACAAGTTTTTGGTAAGGAACTCGAATTTCCTTATATGCCTTCATTATCCTTCCGTTTTCCACTTTGTCATAAGGCTCTTTTATGAGTTTATATTCCGTTGTGCTTGAAAAAGAAGGTTGACTTTGTAAAAATTGGTAGTTATCAATTCTCACTTGGAATAATAAATGATAGTTTCCTGAATGAGAGATCGAAAAAAACTTTTCTTTTAATAAAATATTTTCCAGTTTGGATTGTATTGAATTTTTAAAGTAAAAATCAAAAGCATTAAGAATGTCCACCTTTATATTTTTTTCTAAACCGACATTTGCCTGTTGTAGTTTTTGAAATACTGCTATATCCGTTGGAAGAGCATAGTCACCGGCTTTTTTATAAATTAAATATTTATGAAGTCTGTTTTGATAGCCGGCGGAAGGGAGTTGGTCTCCGTATTCCACATAAGATGATACCAGTGATTTTCTGCTGTTTTCCAGTTCGTTTTTGTGGGCAACGATAAGAGGAAGTTTCTCTTTTGTTGCCTGTGGAAGAGAAAAATAACTTTTATAAAGCTCGTAATAATTTTCCTTATAATTTAGCATATCCCGTGAATTTGCTAAATTTTGTCGGATAATAGAATCATAGTATTCTCTTCCCTTATTCCATGCAAGCTGATAATTTGTTAATACCTCCGGATCTAATTTTTCTGCCTGTTTATATAGATGCTTTTCCAAATAGGAAAGAGCAGCGATATGATTGTTGTTACCTGATGCTGTATTAGAATTACGAATATCAGAACTTACACAGGAAAATAACAACAAGGTGACAAGCAACAGGGACACTATTTTTTTCATAGTTATCTCCTCCTTAATGATTATACTATAGTTAAAGTATTGTACCATACTTTTCAGAAGCTGTGAACTACTTATGAAAAAGTATTCGCGAAAAAGAATTGACAAACAGGGGAAATATTTCTACAATGAGGAGAGTATTCTACAGAATCTTAGGCGGGGGAAAAGGGTATGAAAAAAGAGTTGGAATATTTTTATATAGAGGATTCTTATGGAGGGAATCAGGAATGGTTTACGGATTTTATGATGAATCGGGGAGGTTGCGGAGCTTTGACAGCTTGCGATACCTGTCTATACCTACATTTATATCAAGGCAAAAAACATCTCTATCCCTTTCAGGAAGAAGAATTGAAGAAGGAGCAGTATATTCAATTTGGAGAACTGATGAGACCGTACTTATCTCCTCGGAAACGGGGAATTGATACTTTGGATTTATTTATGGATGGATTTCGAAATTATTTACGGGATATTCAAGATGAAGAGATTTTGATGAAGGGATTTTCCGGAATTCACGAGATGAAAGAGGCCAAAGAAAAGGTAAGAGAACAAATGGAGGAAGGGTTTCCGATTCCTTATTTAAATTTATTACATCAAAATCCAATCTTTGAGGATTATGAATGGCACTGGTTTTTATTGACGGGCTATGAGGAGAAGGAAGGAAAATTTTTAGTGAAGGCAGTCACCTATGGAAAGTCGGAATGGCTGGATTTTGAAGAGCTATGGAACAGCGGTCATGATGAAAAAGGAGGAATGGTTTTACTTACTTTCAGAAAATGAGAAAAAAGACCATCTCAAAGAGAGGAGCTTATCCGTAATTTTTGAAGATAAGACGGGAGCTAAGCTTCTAAGAAGATATGGAGATAGTCCCTTTTACATATGAGAAATGGAGATCAGGAAAGAAAAAAACAAAAAAAATTCCTTAAAAATCAAAGAGTTTTTTATTTTTTTACTAAAAAGATAAAAATTTTACTTGACATATTTAGTAAGTTATTGTATTATATATTTGTAAAGATTACAAATTAGTTAAAAATATAAATTTAAAAAATTGGAGGTAATACTATGTCATTAATTGGAAAAAAAGTATCAGAATTTAAAGTACAAGCTTATCATAATGGAGAATTTAAAGAAGTATCAAATAAGGATTTTGAAGGAAAATGGGCAGCTTTTGTTTTCTATCCGGCAGATTTTACTTTCGTATGTCCTACAGAATTGGCAGATTTAGCAGATCACTATGCGGAATTCCAAAAAGAAGGATGTGAAGTATATTCTGTGTCTTGTGACACTCATTTCGTACACAAAGCGTGGCACGATACATCAGACAGTATCAAAAAAATTCAATATCCTATGTTAGCAGACCCTACCGGAAAGTTAGCAAGAGATTTTGAAGTGATGATTGAAGAAGAAGGATTGGCATTAAGAGGAAGTTTCATTGTAAATCCGCAAGGAGAAATCAAAGCTTACGAAGTTCATGACAATGGAATTGGAAGAGAAGCTTCTGAATTATTAAGAAAATTGAGAGCTGCTAAATTTGTAGCGGAACATGGAGAAGTTTGTCCGGCAAAATGGCAACCTGGAAGCGATACCATCAAACCTTCTATTGATTTAGTAGGAAAACTTTAATAAGCACTTAGAGCCATAAGAATAAAAAGGCACCTTTTGGTGCCTTTTTTCAAAATTAAGACCTTAGGAGGAGGAATGAATGGAAAGAATTTATGATGTCATTATTATTGGTGGAGGACCCGCAGGATTATCTGCCGGAATCTATGCAGGAAGAGCAAAATTGGACGTATTATTATTAGAAAAGGCAGTTCCGGGAGGGCAAATTCGAATTACAGAGGAAGTTGTAAATTATCCGGGAATTCTTGAAACTACAGGGGCAGGATTTGGAGAAAAGGCAGCAGAACAGGCGAAAAAATTTGGAGTACAATTTGCAACGGAAGAAGTGATCGGAATGGATTTTTCCGGTAAAATTAAAACAATCAAAACAACTTCCGGGGAGTATAAAACTTTAGCAGTGGTTATTGCAACGGGAGCTTCTCCGAGAAAGTTGGGATTCCCGGGAGAATTGGAATATGGAGGAAGAGGAGTTGCTTACTGTGCAACCTGTGATGGAGAATTTTTTACAGGTTTATCGGTTTTCGTTGTTGGAGCAGGGTTTGCAGCAGCGGAAGAAGCGATGTTTTTAACAAAATATGCAAGTAAGGTAACGGTTATTGCAAGAGAACCTGATTTTACCTGTGCAAAATCAATTGGAGATAAGGTAAAGGCCCATCCGAAGATTGAAGTAAAATTCCATACGGAATTGGTCGAAGCGACGGGAGATACCCAACTTCGACATGCAAAATTTAAAAATAATGAAACAGGAGAAATTACAGAATATCATGCGGCAGACGGAGATACTTTCGGAATATTCGTATTCGTGGGTTATGCCCCGGAAACACAACTTTTCAAGGGAGTGATTGATTTGGATCCGGCAGGGTTCATTCCTACCGATGAAGATTTGATGACGAATGTGGAAGGAGTATACGCGGCAGGAGATATTCGACCGAAGAAATTACGACAGGTGGTAACAGCCGTTGCCGACGGAGCGATTGCTGCAACCAATATTGAAAGATATGTCCAAGAATTACGGGAAGAATTGGGAATCGTAAAAGAAGAGAAAGAAGAGGAAAAGAGAACAGAGACAGCTTCCCCTTCTCGTGTGTTGGATGAAGGAATCATGCAACAAATTCAAGGATTGGCAGAAAGATTTGAAAAATCAGTGAAATTGGTTGTTATCCAAGATCCTGAAAAACCTGAAAAATCAGAAGAAATGTTAAGCTTGGTGAAGGAAATTGCCTCCGCTTCGGATAAAATTCAAGTACAACAGTATCAAAAAGGAGAAAATCCGGAAATGGAAGCCAAAATTCAGGCAAATTTCTTGCCGGTCGTTGCCTTTTTGAACGATAAGGGAGAGTACGCAAGAATTAAGTATGCGGTGGTTCCCGGTGGACATGAATTGACATCTTTCCTATTGGCTCTTTACAATGTAGCGGGACCGGGGCAAGCCGTTAATGAGGAAATTACAAAAAAATCCGCTCAAATTGAAAAGAGAGTGAATTTGAAAATTGGAGTTTCCTTGACATGCACGAAATGCCCGGAAACTGTCCAATCGGCTCAAAGAATTGCAGTAGAAAATCCGAATGTGGATATTGAAGTCGTAGACGTCTTCGGCTTCCAAGATTTTAAGAAAAAGTATGACATTATGAGTGTACCGGCTGTGGTCATGAATGATAAAGACTTGTTCTTTGGACAAAAAGATATTCCCGCTTTGTTGGATGATATTTTTGAAAAGTTGGAGAAATAGTTGAATAAAGAAAAGAGACTCTTCGTCAACAAAGTTGATAAAGAGTCTTTTTATTTATGCTTCTCCTAAGGATAAAGAATTTAGTTTTACATAGCTTGTTGCTATGGAAGTCTTATTGAAAATGCCGTGATATCATCCCCCTCTTTCTGTAGTACGTCGCACTACAATAAATGTTCTTTTGTCAATAAAAATTTTCATAGGAAACTTTTAACTCATATCTTATAATTACAAGGAAGAAGAAAATTTCCTAATCTCCACTTTTTTTGAAAAAGAGGAATGGAATAGAAAAAATTATGCTATAATGAGGATAAAGAATAGAATTATAACATGAGGAAAAGAAAATGAGAGCAATAATAGAAAGTTATCAATATCAGGCACAGGAAACAGATCAGGGAAAACGATTGGATTTGTTTTTAAAGGAGCAATTACCGGAAGCTACGAGGAGTTATTTAGAGAAGTTGATTGCAGAGGGCTATGTCAAATGCGATGAAAAAGTCATTACAAAAAATGGAAAAAAATTAAAGGGAAAAGAAGCAATTCAAGTGTTCATTCCTGAAGAAGAGGAGATGAAGGTAGAAGCGGAGAAACTTCCCTTGGATATTGTCTATGAGGATGAGTATTTGTTAGTGATAAATAAGGCGGCAAATATGGTGGTTCATCCCGCTCTGGGAAATTATACGGGAACCTTGGTAAATGCATTGCTGTACTATTGCAAAGAGAGCTTATCCGATGTCAACGGAACGCTTCGACCCGGTATTGTACATCGCTTGGATAAGGATACGACAGGACTTATCGTGGTTGCAAAAAACAATCAAATTCATCATCGCTTAGCTTTAATGTTTCAGGAAAAAACAATTCAGAAAACATATTTGGCCATTGTGAAAGGAAGATTCTCCGAAGAAAAAAAAGAGGGAGATTTAGTAACCTTGATTGCCAGAGATAGGAAAGATAGGAAGAAAATGGCGGTGAGTCAAAGTCATGGAAAAAAAGCCGTCAGTCATTATAAAGTATTGTGGAGCGGAGAGAAACACAGCTTGGTTGAGGTAAATATTAAAACAGGAAGAACACATCAAATTCGAGTCCATATGAAATATTTAAATCATCCTATTTTGGGAGATGCTGTATATGGACAAGAAGATTTACAATGTTCCAGACAAATGCTCCATGCCTATCGTTTGGAATTTGTTCATCCTGTGACAAAAGAAGAAATGTGTTTCGAGGGAAAACTGCCGGAAGATTTTTTAGAGGCGGGAAAGAGGGTTTTTGATGGAAAAGATATTTACACAGTCCTTGTATGAGTTTGACCTTGCAAAAGGGGAAAAAATTATAGGAGTGGACGAAGCGGGAAGAGGACCTTTAGCGGGACCTGTGGTAGCGGCAGCGACTCTTCTGAAAAAATACGATGCTTCGTTGGAAGAGATTCAAGATTCCAAGAAGTTGACGGAGAAAAAAAGAGAAGCCTTGTTTTCTATGATTCCGAACTATTTTTATGTGGGAATTGGGAGGGCAAGTGTGGAGGAGATTGAAGCATACAATATCTTAAATGCGACTTTTTTGGCAATGCGAAGAGCGATTGCTCAGTTAGAGGAACAAATTTCCATAGCGGATGCCAGTATTTTAGTGGACGGAAATTTTAAAATACGGGAATGTCAAAGAAAGCAGGAAGCCATTGTAAAAGGGGATGCGAAGAGCCTTTCCATAGCAGCTGCTTCCATTATGGCAAAGGTGACAAGAGATCATGAATTGTTGGAGCTTGCAAAGCGATACCCTGAATATCGTTTTGAAAAACATAAGGGTTATGGGACAAAGATGCATCGGGAGCAAATACTGTCATTGGGAGCCATTCCCGGAGTGCATCGAAACAGTTTCCTGGTCAAAATATTGCAGAAGAAATAGAAAGGAAAACGGGGAAAATGCAAAATAATCGCAAAAAAGGAAACGAATATGAAGAGAGAGCGGTTAGTCTTTTGCAGGAGAAGGCATATCGTATTTTGGCCAGAAATTTTAGAACTTCTATCGGAGAAATTGATATTATTGCTGAAAAAGATGATATTTTGGTATTTGTGGAAGTCAAATATCGAAAAAATAGAAATTTCGGTTATGGAAAAGAAGCTGTCAATTCTCAGAAATTATTGAAAATTTTTCGAGTGGCGGAATACTATAGGAGTCGTTGTACAAAACCATATCAAAAAATGAGAATTGATGTGATTCATTTTTTAGGAGATACTTATTTTTGGGATCAAGATGTCGCATGGGGTGATGAAATTGGATGTGAAATGTTCTAAGTGCGGAAGTAAAGTCTATGAAGTCAGAAATGTTATATTACCTGAAAAAAAACAAGGAATGAAATTAGAACTAAATCTTTATTATGTGAAAACTTGCTTGGATTGCGGGTATAGTGAGTTTTATTTAGCAAAGGTTGTGGATAAAGATGAGAAAGCGGTTCCTGTTCCTAAAGCGGAGTATTAGAAACTTATTTTTTGTAGATTCTTGTTGCCTGTGTGAGAAAAGTTTAAGCATGGGAGAGCTTCTTTTTTGTGATCCTTGTTTTCGAACTTGGAAAGAGAAATCTTTGCTGCGATATTATGAGGGATATTACTATGTTCATCTCTATCAGGAACCGATACGTTCTTGGATACATGAATATAAATTTCGAGGAAGAAGAGACTTTGGAAATGTTTTTGCAAAATGGATGAAAAAAGCTTTTTGGGAATGTTGCAGGCAACATGAAATTGAAGTCGTCATTCCGGTCCCTATTCATGAAGAAAGGAGATTGGAGAGAGGATTCAATCAAACGGAAGAAATGTTGGATTATTTAGGAGTTTCTTATTTCAGAATGGAACGAAGAAAGAATACGGAAGCTCTATACCGATATTCCGGTAGGGAAGATAGACAGGAGAAAATGGAAGGAGCTTTCACTTGTCCGTTTTCTCTGGAGGGAAAAAATGTATTACTTTTTGATGATATTGTAACGACGGGAACGACAATGTCGGAGATGAAAAAAGCCATTTGGAAGAAAGGAAAGCCAAATAAAATTGTGATATTTGCATTCAGTTTATCGGAAAGAGTAAAAATAGAGCAAAAGAGTCGTGGAAAATAATCATGGAAATATTTGAAAAAGAAAAATCTCTATGTTATGATAAGGCAATCAAAAGTACATTAGGACAGAATTACTGTTATATTATAAAAAATAATAAAAAGGAGGTTGTGTGATAAACGTAAGAAAGGAGTTATCATACAAGAAAAAAATGAGAAGAACTGTGATTGCAGGAAACTGGAAAATGAACAAAACAAATCAAGAAGCTGTGGAAATGCTTCATCAATTAAAAGAAGAAGTAGCAGGAATTTCTGAAGTGGATATTGTGATTGGGGCTCCTTTTACTTGCTTAGCAGCTGCAGTGGAAGAAACGCGGGGAAGTAATATAAAAATTGCTGCAGAAAATGTCTATCCGAAGGATTCCGGGGCCTATACCGGAGAAATTTCTCCCAAGATGTTAAAGGCAATTGGGGTAGAATATGTTATTTTGGGTCATTCGGAAAGAAGAGAATATTTTCAGGAAAGCGATGAGTTCATCAATCAAAAAGTAAAGGCTGTGTTACGAGAGGGAATGCTTCCTATTCTTTGTATCGGAGAAAAATTGGAAGACAGAGAAGAAGGAAAGACAAATATGGTCAATGAGAAACAACTTCGTGGAGCTTTGGCGGGAATCTCTGCAGAAGAGGCGGCGAAGATTATTATTGCCTATGAACCTGTTTGGGCAATTGGAACTGGAAAAACGGCAACTCCTGAATTGGCTCAAGAAACACATGCGGAAATTCGAAATGTTTTAGTATCTCTATTCGGTGAAGTTGGAGAAAGCATGACAATTCAATATGGAGGTTCCATGAAACCTGAAAATGCAAAAGAATTATTAGCACAAAAAGATATTGACGGCGGACTGATTGGGGGAGCTTCCTTAGAGGCAAAATCATTCGCAGCCATTGTAAGAGCAGGAAGATAGAAGGAGATTAGGAAATGAAAAAGCCGGTAATGTTGGTGATTATGGATGGTTGGGGTATCAATGAGAACAAGGAAGAAAAAAATGCAATCCGAGAAGCGAAGCCCCATAATCTATTAAAATTGGAGGAAAACTATCCTCATGCGAGGCTACAGGCTTCCGGAGAAGCGGTAGGTTTGCCGGAAGGACAAATGGGAAACTCCGAAGTAGGACATTTGAATATCGGAGCGGGACGGGTTGTCTATCAACCTCTGGTAGAAATCAGCGTGGATATTCGAAAGGGAGATTTTTTCAGAAAAGCGGCTCTGGTGGAAGCCTTTGAGTATGCCAAGAAGCATCAGGTAAAAATACATTTTGGGGGCTTGCTTTCTCCGGGAGGGGTGCACTCCCATACAGAGCATTTATATGGACTCTTAGAAATGGCGAAAAAATATAACTTATCGGAAGTATATGTACATGCTTTCTTGGACGGACGGGATACACCGCCTTCTTCCGCAATAAACTATGTCAAAGAGTTGGAAGAAAAAATGAAAGAACTTGGTGTCGGAAAGCTTGCCAGTCTGTCAGGAAGATACTATGCCATGGATCGGGATAAAAACTGGGATAGAGTGGAAATGGCGTATCGAGCCATGGTTTTAGGAGAAGGAAATCACGGAAAGACAGCCGTAGAAGTCTTGGAATCTTCTTACACAGAGGGAAAAACCGATGAATTTGTTCTTCCTACCTTACTGGACGAAAGAGGAAAGATAGGAAAAGGAGAAGTTTTCATCAATTTTAATTTTCGACCGGACCGAGCCAGAGAAATAACAAGAGCCTTGAATGATAAAGAGTTTACAGCCTTTTCAAGAGAACATCTGGATTTAAAATTTTATTGTATGAGGCAATATGATACCGGTATAGAAGCAAAAGTTATCTATGAAGATAAAAATATTCTGAACACCTTTGGAGAAGTTATATCCAAAGCGGGATTAAAACAACTGAGAACGGCAGAAACTGAAAAATATGCTCATGTTACTTTTTTCTTCAATGGAGGGAAAGAAACGCAATATGAGGGAGAAGATAGAATTTTGGTTCCCTCTCCTAAAGTAGCCACCTATGACTTGCAGCCGGAAATGTCCGCTTATGAAGTGACGGAAGGAGTGTTGGAAGCTTTAGATCAAGATAGCTATGACGTTATCATTCTAAATTTTGCAAATACAGATATGGTAGGACATACCGGAGTTATGGAAGCTACCATGAAAGCAGTGCAAACAGTTGATGCATGTATAGGGAAAATAGCAGATAAAATTTTGGAAAAAGACGGAGTATTGTTGATTACAGCAGATCATGGAAATGCGGATTTGATAGAAGATCCTCTTACAAGAGTTCCATTTACTGCTCATACGACAAACGAAGTTCCATGTATTTTGGTATCCAATCGTTATCGAAATGTTACTTTAAAAAATGGAGCTCTATGTGATTTAGCTCCTACCTTATTGTATTTTCTAGGGATTGAACAGCCGGCAGAAATGAATGGAAGCTGTTTGATAGAGAAGTAAAAAATCTTGAGATTACAAGCAGTTAGAAAAGTCTAGCTGCTTTTTCTTTCAAGGATTTATAATATATACATATTTTTTATAGAATCATCAATAATCTATATAGTTTATGAAAGAGTAGTAAAAAAGGGACTTTACTGCCAAAAATAAAACAAGGCGATTGACAAAAGAACATAAATATGGTAAAAAGAGAGCGTAGTAACATATTTATAGGGAGGGAAAAATTTATGAAAGCGTTTTTGAAATTGAGTCCGGTATTGGTATTGGCGGCTTTGATGGTAGCTGGATATGATGCTTTAATTGCAGCACCTATAGCAACCATATATGCTTGTGTGGTGGCCATGTTAACAGAAAAAACAAAATTCCAATCTGTCATTGATGCGGCAATTGCCAGTGTAAGAGAAATTCAAGTAGCTTTGTTTATCTTGATGATTGCCTATGCCATGGCGGAAGCGTTTATGTCCACAGGAGTAGGAGCTTCCATTATCATCATTGCTTTGAAATTTGGAATTACCGGGAAAACAGTTGCTTTGGTAGGAGCGATCGTTACCGCAGTTCTGTCCATTGCAACAGGAACGTCTTGGGGAACTTTCGCAGCCTGTGCACCGGTATTTTTATGGTTAAATCATATTGTAGGAGGAAGCATTACTTTAACCTTAGGAGCTATTGCAGGGGGAGCTTGTTTTGGAGATAATATCGGATTGATTTCCGATACTACCATTGTGTCTTCCGGAATTCAAGGGGTAGAAGTTGTTAGAAGAATTCGACACCAAGGAGTTTGGTCAGGATTGGTCTTATTGTCGGGAGTGATTCTGTTTGGAGTATTTGGAGTGGTAATGAACTTGCCTTCCACGGTTGGAGATGCTGCGGAAGCAATTTCTAAAATTACTCCGGAAGTATGGACTCAATTGGCAGAAAAAAGAGAATCTGCGGTTAAATTATTGGAACAAGTACAAGCAGGAGTACCGTTATATATGGTAATACCTTTGATTGTTGTATTGGTTTTAGCTTTTGCAGGATTTCAAACATTCATTTGTCTGTTCTCAGGAGTTATCTTGTCCTATGTCTTCGGATATTTTGCAGGAACGGTAGGAACGATCAATGAATACTTGGATATGTGTATGGAAGGTTTTGCCTCTGCAGGAGGATGGGTTGTTGTTATGATGATGTGGGTAGCCGCTTTCGGTGGAGTCATGAAGATGATGAATGCTTTCCGACCTCTTTCCGATTTATTAGGAAGAATGGCCAGAAATGTAAGACAATTGATGTTCTTCAATGGATGTCTGTCTATTTTCGGAAATGCAGCTCTTGCAGATGAAATGGCACAAATTGTAACGATTGGACCTATTATCAAAGAATTGGTGGAAGAAAATATTGAAGCTTCCGAAGAGGATATGTATATCTTGAAATTGAGAAATGCAACTTTCTCCGATGCGATGGGTGTATTTGGATCCCAATTGATTCCATGGCACGTATATATCGGATATTATTTAGGAATTATCGGAATTGTATATCCAATTTATGAATTCAAACCGATTGATTTGATTCAATATAATTTTATTGCGTATATTGCGGTTATCAGTATGTTGGTATTAACTTTAACAGGATTGGATCGCTTAGTTCCGTTGTTTG
>UMKD01004533.1_pt1 | contig 31703 bp, 26 predicted proteins | sample 1966221 | NCBI WGS metagenome assembly UMKD01 (sample SAMEA4836167, study PRJEB28245) | human gut metagenome | biome: gut microbiome; material: fecal sample | place: Denmark | collected 2008
CTGGAAGTAAAAGTAGAAGCTGCTAGACTTCTTGTGTATAAAGCTGCATGGAAGGAATCAAATCACTTACCATATACAGTAGATGCTGCAAGAGCTAAATTATTTGCTGCAGAAACTGCAATGGAAGTTACTACAAAGGCAGTTCAATTATTTGGAGGATATGGATATACAAGAGAATATCCAGTAGAAAGAATGATGAGAGATGCTAAGATTACTGAAATTTATGAAGGAACTTCAGAAGTTCAAAGAATGGTAATCTCAGGAAACTTATTAAAATAATAAAATCAAATCATAGTGAAATTGGAGGATATTAAAGATGAAAATAGTCGTTTGTATAAAACAAGTTCCAGATACAACAGAAATTAAACTAGATCCGGTAAAAGGGACTCTTATCAGAGATGGAGTGCCTAGTATTATGAACCCAGATGACAAAGCTGGATTGGAAGAAGCATTGAAATTAAAAGATTTATACGGAGCAAAAGTTACTGTCGTAACTATGGGACCTCCACAAGCAGAAGCTATCTTACGAGAAGCTTATGCAATGGGTGTGGATAATGCAATCCTAATTACAGATAGAAAATTCGGAGGAGCGGATACTTTAGCAACTTCTAACACAATTGCTGCCGCTTTAAAGAAAATTGCAGCGGAAGACGGATGCGATTTAATCATTGCCGGAAGACAAGCAATTGACGGAGACACTGCACAAGTAGGACCACAAATCGCAGAACATTTAGGACTTCCACAAGTTTCTTATGTGAAAGAAATGAAATATGATGAAGCGGACAAATCTTTAACAATCAAAAGAGTTGTAGAAGACGGATACTATTTATTGAAAGTGCAAACACCTGCATTGGTAACAGTTCTTTCAGAAGCTAACCAACCAAGATATATGAGAGTAAAAGGAATTGTAGAAGCATTCGATCAACCAATTACTACTTGGGGATTTGCTGATATTGATATCGATGAAAAAATTGTTGGATTGGCTGGATCACCTACAAAAGTTAAGAAGTCATTTACAAAGGGAGCAAAAGCTGCCGGAGAATTGCATGAAGTAGATACTAAAGATGCTGTTCAATTGATTCTTGACAAATTAAAGGAAAAATTCGTAATCTAATAGGATAAACTCAGAAAAAGGAGATAAGAAAATGAATTTAAGTGATTATAAAGGAATATTAGTATTCGCAGAACAAAGAGATGGAAAAGTTCAAAATGTTGCTCTTGAATTATTAGGAAAAGCAAGAGAACTGGCTGAAAATATTGATACAAAAACTGTATCAGCTGTATTGATTGGAGAAAATGTAAAAGGTCTTGCTGATGAATTGATTCAATATGGAGCTGACATTGTATATGTAGTAGAAGGAGCTGACTACAAAATATACGATACTGAAAAATATGCACAAGTATTTAAATCAGTGATTGACAGTAAAAAACCTGAAATCGTATTATTTGGAGCAACTACTATTGGAAGAGATTTAGCACCGAGAGTATCTTCAAGAATGGTAACAGGGTTGACTGCTGACTGTACAAAATTAGAAATTGCAGAAGATAAATCTTTATGGATGACAAGACCTGCCTTTGGTGGAAACTTAATGGCAACCATTGTATGTCCGGATCATAGACCTCAAATGTCTACTGTAAGACCTGGAGTTATGAAGAAAATGCCTAAAGATACTGCAAGAAAAGGAGAAATTGTTGACTATCCGGTAACTTTGGATCTTTCTAAGGTAAAAGTAGAAGTATTAGATGTTGTAAAAGAAGAAGGAAATAAAGTAGATATTTCAGAAGCGAAGATTTTAGTATCCGGAGGAAGAGGAGTAGGACACAAATCCAACTTCCAAGAATTAGAAGAATTAGCGGCTGAAATCGGTGGAGTGGTATCTGCATCAAGAGCACAAGTAGATGCCGGAAATATGCCTCACGATAGACAAGTTGGGCAAACAGGAAAAACAGTTCGACCTTCTATCTACTTCGCATGTGGAATTTCTGGAGCAATCCAACACGTTGCAGGTATGGAAGAATCAGAATTTATCATTGCCATCAACAAAGATAGATATGCACCAATTTTCTCTGTAGCAGATTTAGGAATCGTAGGAGATGTTCATAAAGTACTTCCTTTATTGACAGAAGAAATTAAAAAATTCAAAGCAACAAAATAATAATTAAGAAATGAATATTTCAAGCAATGCGATTCAAAAAAGTTTTTGGATCGCATTTTTTGCTTGTTGATTGTATTGATGAAGAGGAAAGTATGAAATTTTTGAGAGGAGGATTATGAAAAAATATTTTGTGTTTCTTTGCTTCTTTTTCTGTTCTTTCCTTTCTTTTACAGATAGTTTTTATCGTACTTCCATGCGAGAATTGATTCAAGAGCTTAGAAGGAATACCACAAGAGATAAAATTCTGATTACCCAAAACGGAAATGAACTGTATTTTCGAGATGGTAAATTGGACGACACTTTATTTTCCCTCACACAGGGAAGTACTCAGGAAGATTTATATTATGGGGAAAAGTTTATTTTGAGTCGGAAAACTTCCCGGAAAGAACAAAAGAGAATGTTAACCTACTTACTTCCCTTACGGAAAGCAGGAAAAGTCATTTTTAGCATTAACTACGGAAGAGGAAAAACTATTCGGAATAGCTTGAAGAAAGAGTTAAAAAAATCAACTTTCTTGGGAGAATTGCTTCCCTCCTTTGAAGCGAAGGAGCTGTATGAACCTTTAGAAAAATTTCATAAGGAAGATGTTTCTTCTTTGGAAAAGGCTAAAAATTTCTTATGTCTGTTAAATCCGGAATCGTATAAAAGTTTGGAGGAATATTATTCCGCTTTACAGGAAAGCAGTTATGATGTTCTCTTGATTGAGGTTTCATGGAATGGAATCTTTTTTTCAAAAGAGCAAATAGAAAGTTTGAAAAGAAAAGCAATCGGAGGAAAAAGGCTTGTCATTGCTTATTTTAGCATAGGAGAAGCGGAGGATTATCGCAATTATTGGAAAAAAGAGTGGGATAGAGAAAAACCTCATTGGATTTTAGAAGAAAATCCGAACTGGAAAGGAAATTATCTTGTGAAATACTGGTCTTGGGAATGGAAGAAAATCTTGAAAGAATATCAAAAAAAATTGGATGAAATTGGGGTCGATGGATATTTATTGGATACCGTTGACAGTTTTTATTATTTTGAAGAAAAATAAAGGAATCGCTCTATTTTTAAAGTTGTATTGGATTATTGGAAGCTTGGATATTTTTGGGAAAAACTCCGGAATGAAAATAATGGTGTTGGAAGATATTTTTTCACCAACACCATTGTTTCTCTAAGCTTAGAAGAGACATTTTATAATTTGAACTGCATTGGCAGCAGCTCCTTTTCGAATTTGATCTCCACAGCACCAAAGGGCATAGCCGTTTATAACGTCATCTTGACGGATTCTACCGACTTCTACAATATCCTGTTCACTTGTGCTAAGAGGCATCGGAAGTTCGACCAAACGAACCCCTTTGCTATTTTGGATAGCATTTGTAATTTCTTCCATAGACAATTTTTTTTCAGTTCGGAAGCTCAGAGAAATACTGTGACTTCTCATCACGGGAACTCGGATACAGGTACAGGTCACTTTTAAATTCGGATTATGTAAAATTTTTCTTCCTTCATCTTGCATTTTCATTTCTTCCGCCGTAAAACCGTTTTCCAAAGTATCACTGATTTTGGGAATACAATTGTAGGCGATTTGGTGAGAAAATACTTTTGGAGTAATTTTTTTCTCCTTGAGAAGAGCCAGAATTTGCTCTTCCAGTTCGTAGATTCCGTTGTTTCCCGCTCCGGAGACCGCCTGATAGGTACTGGCAATGATATCTGTGATTTTCGACAGCTTATCTACGGCATAAATGGACATCAGAGCGATGATGGTGGAACAATTTGGGTTCGCTATAATTCCTTGATGATGTTTGGCATCCTCTCCATTGATTTCCGGAATGACCAAAGGAACTTTTTCCTCCAAGCGAAAGGCACTGCTGTTATCGATAAAAACTGCTCCCGCTTTTTTGATAAAGGGGGCAAATTTTTTTGCCATATCACTTTCCACGGCTCCCAGAACAATGTCCATTCCTTCAAAAGAAGATTCGTTTGCTTCTTCAACACAGATTTCTTTTCCTTGAAAGCTATATTTCTTTCCGACACTTTTTGCACTTGCCAGTAATTTTAATGTGGTAACAGGAATTTCTTGTTCTATAAGACATTTCATCATTTGCTGTCCAACTGCTCCTGTTGCTCCTAAAATTGCAATTTTCATATTTCTTCTCCTCTTCTTATAAATTTATCATAAATACAGTTAATGGTTTTTTCAAAATCATGGTTATCAATTCCAATAATAATATTGATTTCACCAATTCCCTGATTGATGGTTTTGATGTTAATTCCATGAAGTCCCAGCTCTGCAAACAATTTTCCCGACATTCCCGGCTTTTTACTCATTCCTCTTCCGACAACAGCGACGAGAGATAAGTTGTCTATGATAGAAATGCTTTCAAAATGCAGTTCTTCTTTCAAACGTCCTATAATATCGTAGCAATGTTTTTCGATGTCTTGTGTTTGTACAATGATATTGAAGGTATCAATTCCTGCCGGAACGCTTTCAACGCTGATATTGAAGTCTTCAAAAACTTGTAAGGCTTTTCTTAATATCCCTATTTCGCTGGATAAATGAGCTTTGGTACAAGTGATAACAGAAAAATCTTTTTTCCCTGCGATTCCTGTCAAAAAATCGGGAGCTTTTATTTTATCTTGTTCATGACAGTTGTCCATAATCAAGGTTCCCTCATTCTCAGGTTCGTTGGTGTTTCGAATATTGATGGGAATATTTTTTTCTTTTACGGGGAAAATTGTTTCGTCGTGCAATACATTGGCTCCCATATAGCTGAGCTCTCTCAATTCATCATAGGTAATATACTGAATTCTTTTCGGCTTCTCCACGATACGCGGGTCTGCTACCAAAAGTCCTGAAATATCGGTCCAATTTTCATAAATTTCCGCATCGACGAGATTTGCAATAATGGCTCCTGTAATATCACTTCCTCCTCGAGACATAATTTTTATTTTCTCATTGGGAAAAGCACCGTAAAATCCCGGAATAACAATTTTCTTTCCATTGTTTATCCGGGCTTCCAAAGCTTTTTTACTTTTTTCAAAGTTTACTTTTCCGTTATAGTCGAAAAGGATAATTTCCTTTGCATCAATAAAATCAGCCTCCAAATATTCCGCCAGACAGAGTCCGGTCAGATATTCCCCTCTGGAAACCAGATAATCAATGTTAACATTTTTTACCATTTTTTTTCGAATCGTATCAATTTCCCGATCCAAATCAATAGAAAGGTGTAAGTCCTCTTTTATAGTTCGATATTTTTTTTCAATCAATTCGAAAATCGTATCAAAAGGAACACCATATTTGATATGGGCATGACATAGGTAAAGTAAGTCTGTCACTTTATGATCTTCCTGATCCGTTTTTCCACAGGCACTGGTAACGATAAATCGTCGATCGTTATCACTGTCTACAATATTTTTTACTTTTTTAAACTGTTCTGCATTGGCAACAGAACTCCCTCCAAATTTTACAACTTTTATCATAATCGTATCTCCGCTATCCATGTATTTTCATCAATATAAGGTAAGAGTTCCAATAGATTCACATTCTTTGTCAGAATGGTCTCTTCATCAAGAATATCTGACACAAAATTTTCTAAGGAAGAGAGCCTTTGACTTCGAATATAGAAACGAGAAATATAATCTTTTTTGATCGGGAATTCTTCTGAAATTTTAGAGGACAGTTCTCTCTTTTCCAAGATAGAAAGAATGTCCTGAACAACTGCATGAGCTGTCGGGTATTTTCCGGCTCCCTGTCCTATATAGCAACTTTCCCCCAGATATTCACTTTTGATTTTCCCATAGTTTAAATTCTTGGGAAGCTGTGCCATATTTTCTTGGGAAGAAAGGAAGGTAGGAATTACTAAAATCTGGATTCCTTTGTCTGTTTTGACCGCTTTTCCTGTCAGCTTCAAAACTGCATTTTTTTGAGCAGCATAGAGAATATCTTTTTTCCTCACATTTCGAATTCCAAAGAAAAGAATATCTTCCAGAGGGAGAGAAGTATTCCAAATGACATTGGCAGTCAGACAGCATTTATATTTTACATCATATCCGTCAATATCGTCTGTCGGATCGCTTTCTGCATAGCCGAGAGCTTGAGCTTCTTGTAAAGCTGCCTGAAAGTCGACTCCCTGAGAAGTCATTCTATCTAAAATATAATTTGTAGTGCCATTGAAAATTCCCTCAAAGGCGGAAATGCGATCCACTCTTTTGATATGACGAATATTTTCCAGCCATGGAATTCCTCCTCCGACACTGGCTTCAAAAGCGAGAATCACTCCATTTTTTCTCGCCATATTTACCAATTCTCTGTAATGGGTTGCCAGAACTTTCTTATTACTGGTAACCACGTGTTTTTTATGTTGCAATGCCTGACTGATATATTGAAAAGGAATGTCAATGCCTCCAATACATTCTACAATGACATCGACATCACTCTTTAATATTTCCTGAATATCGGTTGTCATTCTGGCTTCTTTGATTTCATTTTTATCTTTTACCAAAATTTTGGTAATTTTGACATCTTGTTTGGAAGCATCTAAAATTTCTTTCACTCCACTTCCAACAACGCCACAACCTAATAAGGCAATATTCATTTTTATTCCCCCAATCCGTTTTCCGTAATAAATAAATTTGCATTTTGTTTGGAAATATAGTATCATTTTTAGAAAATAAGTCAAGGAGAAATGTGTAAAATATGAGATTATTTGTAAATAGTAGAAATCAAAGGGAGAAAATTTTTTCAAAAGAAGCTATTATCAAAGGATTAGCAGCAAACGGAGGACTGTATGTTCCTTTGACTATGCCTGAAAAAATAGATATGGAAGAGATTCTAAATCTTTCCTATCAGGAAATTGCCTATCGAGTGCTTTCTTCTTTTTTGGATGATTTTACAGAAGAAGAATTGAAAGATTGTATTCATAAAGCCTATGATACTCATTTTACAAGTCCGGATATTACTCCAATTTCTAAAATTGGAAAAGATTATCTGCTGGAATTGTATCACGGACCAACGGCTGCTTTTAAAGATATAGCTCTTACGATATTACCTCATTTGTTAAGAAAGTCTCATGCTTCTCAGAATAAAAAGATATATATTTTGACAGCTACAAGTGGGGATACGGGAAAGGCTGCTTTGGAAGGATTTAAGGATAGCGAGGGGACTTTTATTACGGTATTTTATCCAAAGGAGGGAGTCAGCTTAGTCCAAGAAAGACAAATGAATACAACGGAGGGAAAGAATACGGAAGTAATTGCTGTTCAAGGAAATTTTGATGATTGTCAGAGATTGGTAAAAAGATGTTATGAAGAAATTTCGAGCGATCGACTACAGTTGAGCAGTGCAAATTCTATCAATATTGGAAGATTGCTTCCACAGATTGTATATTATTTCAAAGCCTGTGCCGCATTATTGAAACAAGGAAGCATCACTTCGAAAGATAAGGTAAACTTTATTGTTCCCAGTGGAAACTTTGGGAATATTCTGGCGGGATACTTGGCGAAACTGTTAGGTTGTCCGATTCATAAACTGGTTTGTGCCTCCAATGAGAATTGTGTGTTAACGGAATTTATAAAAACAGGGGTCTATGATAGAAATCGAGAATTTTATCAGACCATCTCTCCCTCTATGGATATTTTAGTTTCCAGTAATCTGGAAAGATTGCTTTTTTTATTGAGTCACGATGATGAAAAAGTATCTCAATATATGAAAGAGTTAGAAGTGAAGGGAAACTATAAAGTGGATGGGGAACTATTAGAAAGTATTCAAGAGCACTTTGAAGCTGTTTTCTGTGATGAAGAAAACTGCAAAAAAATGATTCGGGAAGCTTATGTCAAAGAGGGACGCTTGATAGACAGTCATACGGCAGTTGCTTATTATGCTTCTAAGCAATATGGAGATGAAAACATAAATATTATTGTGTCAACGGCCTCTCCATATAAATTCTCCAATCCTATTTTAGAAGCTTTGACAGGAGAAAGAAAAGAAAATGAGTTTGATGCTATGAGAGCATTGGAAAAGCTGACAGGAGAAAACATTCCGGAGTGTCTAAGAAAAATAGAGCGGCTTCCTGTATTACACAAGAGAACCATTTCCTTAGAAGAGGGAAAACAAGTAGTTTTGGAAAGGATGGAGAAGTTATTATGCTTAGAATAAAAGTGCCTGCGACCAGTGCAAATCTTGGACCGGGCTTTGATACCTTCGGCTTGGCACTGAATCTATTTAATATTTTTTATGTGGAGAAGGCGGAAGAGGTTCTTTTGGAAAATGTAGAAGAAGAATTTCGAAATGAAAATAATACTTTTGTCGTCGCTTATATCAAAACACTTGCCAGTTGTGGGAAAAAAGCCGGGATACATGTGAAATTTGACACTAAAATTCCAATCTCCAGAGGGCTTGGTTCCAGTTCTTCTCTTGTCGTGGCAGGAGTTCTTGCTGCCAATTCTCTCCATCATTTACAGTTGTCTGTACAGGAAATGTTGAAAATTTGTGTGGAAATCGAAGGGCATCCGGACAATGTGGCTCCCTGTTTGTTAGGAGGATTTGTAACAAGTTTATTGGATAAGAACAGCATTTATACTCAAAAAATAGATGTTCATCCTAAGTTTCATTTCAGTGTTTTTATTCCTGATTTTGAAGTGAAAACCTCGGAGGCCAGAAGAGTTTTACCGGAAAAAATTTCTCTACAAGACAGCGTTTTTACTTTATCTAGAGCTGTTTTTTTATGTTTTGCTCTACAAAGGGGAGAAGAAGAAAATCTTCATGTCTTCTTTCAAGATAAGATACATGAACCCCATCGGAAGAAATTGATTCCTGATTACGAAGATTTACAGAAAGAAGTGATGAGGAAAGGAGCTTTGGCATTTATGATTAGCGGATCCGGTTCTACCTGCCTTGCGGTATCTTTGGAGGAAAACTTTTCTAAAAATTTAAATTTAAGCGGGATGAAAGCAAAATGGAGAGCAATGGATTGCAGACTTCATAGCGAAGGAGCGGAAGTCATAGAAATTGAATTTAAAAATCAAAAAAAGTAGAATTTTCAGATAATAAAATACAATTTTACAAACTTTCAAATGTTATGTTATAATAAAAATCGAAAAAATGTACAGAATGAAAAATGAGCATTGGAGGAAGAAATATGTGTGGAATTGTTGGATATTCAGGAAGTGAAGCAAAAGCAAAGGAAGTTATTTTATCTGGATTGGAAAAATTGGAATATCGAGGTTATGATTCGTCGGGAATTGCTATTGTGTTAGACAATCAACAACTGTTCATTGAGAAGAAAAAGGGAAAACTTGCCGTTTTGAAAGAATATATGGAAAAAAATTCCATAGAAGACGGAAAAATAGGCATTGGGCATACAAGATGGGCAACACATGGAATTCCGACGGATGAGAATGCACATCCCCACTTTGGGCAAAATAAAAAAGTGGCGGTTGTACACAACGGGATTATTGAAAATTACTGGAAATTAAAAGAAGAATTGTTGAAAGAAGGAATTCAGTTTTCTTCAGACACGGATACGGAAGTGGTAGCACAATTATTTGAAAAGTTGTATCAGGGTGATTTATTGGAAACAACTTTACTACTATTGGAAAAAATTAAAGGAAGTTATGCTTTGGGAATTCTTCATCAGGCAGAAGCGAATAAATTGGTTTGTTGTAAAAAAGAAAGTCCCTTAGTCATCGGATTGGGAGAACAGGAAACCTATCTTGCTTCCGATGCTACCGCCTTATTGAAATATACCAAAGATTTTATTTATTTGGAAGATGGAGATATTGCCATCTTAGAGGGAAATAAGGTGGAATTATATGATACAAGAGGAAACAGAATTCAGAGAGAGACAGTGCATGTGGAGGCAAATCCGGAACAAGTCAGCAAACAGGGTTACGAGCATTTTATGCTGAAGGAAATGGAAGAACAGGGAGAGATTGTTGAAAAGACTTTAGGGGTTTATGTTAACGAAGAGGGAAAGGTTGATTTTAAGAAACAATTGGAAGGGATTTCCTTAGATGCTTTTGAGAAATGTTATGTGATTGCCTGTGGAACTGCTTATCATGCGGGATTACAATTTCAATATTTTATGAAGCATCTATGTCGAAAAGAAATTACGGTAGAAATTGCCTCTGAATTTCGACATGATCCTCCTTTCTTAGATGACAAAAGTTTAGTTTTCGTCATCAGTCAATCCGGAGAAACCTATGATACTCTTATGGCATTACGAGAAGCTAAATCACAGGGAGCAATGACACTTGCTCTTTGTAATGTCTTGGGTTCCACTATTGCCAGAGAGGCGAATAAAGTGATCTATACTTTAGCAGGACCCGAAATATCGGTAGCTTCTACCAAGGCTTATACAGCTCAAGTCACGGTATTATATTTATTGACCTTATATTTCGCAGATAAAAATGAACAGGAGTTGGATGATCTGTATCAATTTTCTGAGAAATTGGAAGAGATATTCTCAAAAAAAGAAAAAATTCAGCAGATTGCAAAAAAGATAGCAAAAAGCAGAGATATTTTCTATTTGGGAAGAGGGTTGGATGAAAAAATTGCAAGAGAAGGAAGCTTAAAATTAAAAGAAATTAGCTATATTCATAGTGAGGCCTTTCCGATTGGAGAATTAAAACATGGAAGTATTGCTTTGATTGAAGAGGGAGTTCCGGTACTTTTATTGTCTACCAGACCGGAATGGAGTGAAAAAAGTTCTTCCAATTTGAAAGAAGTAAAATCACGAGGGGCTTATGTAATAGCCATTGTTGTAGAAGGCTCGGAAGAAGTCAAGGCGGGGGCTGATGAATATATAGAAGTGAAGAATGCCGGGAAGTATTTGACGGCTCTTTTAGCAGTGATAAACATGCAACTATTGGCTTATTATGTTGCAGTGGAAAAGGGCTTGGATGTGGATAAACCAAGAAATTTGGCAAAATCTGTGACTGTGGAATAAAGAAAAGGGGGAGAGGAATGAAGAATCAAGAAAAGATTCAATGGGTACAAGCTAAGATGAAAGAATTCGATATAGCGGCTTATATCGTTCCTACAGCCGATTATCATCAGAGTGAGTATCTTGGAGAGTATTTTAAGACTCGTGCGTTTTTAAGCGGCTTTACAGGCTCAGCAGGGACCTTAGTTGTTTTATCTGAGAAAGCATATTTATGGACTGACGGAAGATATTATGTACAAGCGGAAAAACAATTAGAAGGAAGCGGGATTCAATTGATGAAACAGGGAAGTCCCGGAGTTCCCGATTATATTGAATTTTTACAGGAAAGGCTTTCAGAAAAAGCAAACATAGGAATGGATATGAAAGTATTTGTGACAGAGGATATTTTAAAACTTCAAAATCGTTTTCTCTGTCATGATGTTGGAGATTTGACAAAAGAAATCTGGAAAGATAGAGCAAGCTTAGCTCAAGATAAGATTTTCATTCACGAAGAAAAATATCATGGGGAAGCGAGTATTCATAAAATTGAAAAAATACGGGAAGATTTATTACAACAGGGCTTAGACTATCAATTGATAGCCACTTTGGATGATATTGCTTGGATCTTCAATCTACGAGGAAATGACATTGAGGATAATCCTGTATTCCTATCTTTTGCTTTGATTTCTCAAGATAAAGTGATTCTATATTGTGATAAAGAAAAAATGTCGGAAGAAATTGAGCATTATTTGGAAGAAATGGGAGCAACATGGAAAGAGTATTTTAGCATTTTCGAAGATCTTTCCAAGTTGAAAGGAAACATAGGAATGGAATTTGCTACAACAAGTTATGCTCTGTATGCGGCTGCCAAAGATGGCAGTGCCATTGTTGTCAATCATCAACCGAAAAGCAGCTTTTTAAAGACAATTAAAACAGAAGTGGAATTGGAAAATACGAAAAAAATTCATATTTTAGATGGTGTGGCAGTCACGAAATTCATGTATTGGTTAAAACATAATTATTCTTCAGGAGAAATTACAGAATACAGTGCAGAACAATATTTGAATCATTTACGAGCGGGGATAGAACATTTCCAAGAATTGAGTTTTCATACCATAGCAGGATTTGGAGCCAATGCAGCGATGATGCATTATCAAGCGAGTCAAGAGAAACCGGTTGTTCTACGAGAGGGAAGTTTGTTTTTGGTGGATTCCGGAGGACAATATTTGGAGGGGACGACAGATATCACTAGAACCTTTGCTTTGGGAGAGGTTCCGGAGGAACAGAAAAAACACTTTACTCTTACTTTAAAAGGTATGATTGATTTAAGTAAGGCAAAATTTATGCATGGGGCGACAGGAACCAATTTAGATATTTTAGCAAGACAGCATCTGTGGAATATCGGAATTGACTATAAATGTGGAACAGGACATGGAGTCGGACATTTCTTGGGAGTTCATGACGGCTTGCATGGAATTCGTTTTCAATACAATGCACAAAGATTGGAAGAAAATATGGTCGTGACGAACGAACCGGGAGTGTACATTGCAGGAAGTCATGGAATTCGAATTGAGAATGAATTGTTTATAAAAGCTTATTTGGAAACGGAACATGGAAAGTTTTTACAATTTGAGACCTTAACCTTTGTTCCCATTGATTTAGATGCTATTTTACCGGAATTATTATCTCCGGAGGAAAAAGAATGGTTAAATCATTATCATAAAGAAGTATTCACTAAAATTTCTCCATTTTTAAAAGAAGAAGAAAAAGAATGGTTAAAAATCTATACGAGAAGTATTTAAGGAGGGAAGACAATGCCTTTATATATCAAAGTATTGACAGATTATTATCACTTTTTAGTCGGAGATTTGGAAGAAGCGAGAAAAGTATTTTTAATGCAATTGTTGGAGTATTTATTATTGAAAGATGAGTACGGCTATGATCCTTTTTTTGAAGGAGAAAGCGAAAGAGTTGTGTTCCTCTTGAAACGTATTCAAGAAGAAGAAGTTCCTATGAGTTTTGAAACTTATATTAAACTTCAAACATGGCACCGGGAAGATGCTTGGTCCGACGGAGAATTGCAAGAATATTTCCTACATCAGAGAAAGGGAAAGGAAGTTAAAATTATGTTTGACTTTGATAATGCCAGCTCTGAAGAAATCGAAATCTTAGAATATCTCAATCGATTTTTAGAGGGAAAAGGAAGAAAGTTCCAGGTGTTAAACATTCATAATGCCAGATATGTCGATGTATCGGAGTTAATTACAGAAATTAAAAATAAGGGTTGTTGTTAAGACAACCCTTATGCTTTTTCTTTTCTACATATTTTCTACTAAATCACAGATGATATCCACACATTTGTCTATTCCTATTTCGCCGCTGTTCAGAGAAATCGTATAGTTTTTTGCCATTCCCCAAGTTCTCTCCGTATAATACTTATAATTCATCGCTCTTTTTTTATCTTTATCTCGTAATCTTTTTTCCGGTTTTTCATTTGTTTCTCCATAAAGATTGACAATTCTTTCGATCTTAAAGGACAGATCTGCATAGATATAAACATGTAAACAGTCTTCTCGGTCTTTTAGAAGAAAATCGGCACATCTTCCCATAATGACACAATTTCCCGTTTCCGCCAATTCCAAAATCACTTCTTTTTGTTGTTTCCATAGATAATCTTCGGAATAATGAAATAAATTAGGACCTAAAAAAGCATATTTAAAGGATGACTCCGGTTTTGAAGATTCCGTTTTTTCTTCAATGTATTCTTTAGATAAACCGGATTTTTCTGCAATTTTTTCAATAAGTTCTTTGTCATAATAATGATAATGTAATCTTTCTGCAACCGCTTTTCCAATACTTCTCCCACCACTTCCAAACTCTCTGCTGATTGTAATAATTTTTTTCATAGTGTAAGGCCTCCTTTATTTAGCTTTAAAAATGTAGCAAAATGATCTTTCCTTTTCTTATTACTATAAGGATACCCCATTTTTTCCATTTTTTCAAATAGTTTTTTCTAAAAGTTTTATACCAAGAAAAAAACGGAAAAAAATCCGAGAGTACTGCCGGCTAAGACAAAGAGATGCCAAATAGCATGGGTAAAACGAATTTTATCCAATAGGAAAGGAATTGTACCCAAGGAATAAGCAACCCTGCTTGCCAATAAGAATCCAAAGGATAAAGGAGAAAGACTGGTGTAAATGTCACGAAATACAAAGATAACTGTCCAACCCATAGCCAAATACAACAAGGTGGAAAGCAGTTGAAATCGTCCTGTAAAAAGAATTTTAAAAAAAATTCCCAACAAAGTGATACCCCATTGTATTCCAAAGATAATCCATTTTTTAGGACCTGTTAATACCATAAAAATATAGGGAGTATAAGAGGCTGCAATTAAAAAATAAATTCCAATGTGATCTAAAACATGGAAAATCTTTTTTGCCTTTCCGGGTCTTAAAATATGATAAGTACCCGAAATACTATATAAAAGGATAAGGGCTATTCCAAAGACAATAACACTTCCAAGATAACTAACATTAGAAAAATGTACCGCTCTGATAATTAAAAGGACTAAAGCTGCTATGGCGGCAAGAGTTCCTATATAATGAGTCCAAGCATTCCAATGCTCTTCTATTCTATCTAAAGTCATGGTAAACCTCCTATATGAAAAAACCTCACAGAAAAACAGTGAGGTTCTCTTTCGTTGACAATTTGTATTTGCACTGTTTTATTTATAGAAATTATAAATTTCTTTGGCAAAAAAGTCAACCGTATTTTTAGTATCGACGAAAAGAAAATGCGGAATACAGAATGCAAAGAAGAGTAACTCCCACATCTGCAAAGATAGCGAACCACATATTCGCAATTCCGAATACTCCTAAAATCATGACTAATATTTTGACTCCCAGTGCAAAGGAGATACAAGTCCATAAGGTCTTTTTATTTTCCTTTGCCAGTTGAAATAGGAAGAGTAATTTTTCAATATGGTCATCCATGAAGACAATGTCGGAAGCTTCAATGGCGACATCACTTCCCATGCTTCCCATAGAAATTCCAATATCAGACAGGGCCAATACGGGAGCATCATTAATTCCGTCTCCGATATAAAGTGTTTTTCCGCTTTGTTGTATTTTTTGTAAGCTTTCCACTTTCTGTTCCGGTAGTAAGTTGCTAAAGATATGTTTCGAAGCAATTCCTAAAGATTGTCCCACTGTTTCTGCGATTTCTTTTCCGTCTCCTGTTAAAATATAAGGAGAAAAACCAAGTGTTTGCAATTGTGAAATGGTTTCCGGAGCTTCTTTTTTGATTTGATCCTGTACAACGATATATCCTTGATATTCTTGTTCCTGTGTTATAAATATGACACTTCCCTTTTCTTTTACTTCAGGATGAGCAATATTTTGCTCCATCAGATAAGTTTCCTTTCCTAAAAATATATTTTTTCCTTTATATTCCAAGCTGACACCATAGCCGGTTATGTTTCTATAATTTTTAATATCTTTCTCCTCCATTGGAAATGAAATATTTTCATAAATTGCCATTCCGATAGGATGCTTGGAATAAAATTCTCCGGCTTTTGCCAATTCCTTGACAAGTTTTATATCATTTCCCACTATTTTTTCAATTTGAAATTTTGCTTTCGTTAAAGTTCCCGTTTTATCAAAGACAATGTTTTTAATATTGGAGAGAGCTTCCAAGTAGTTGGCCCCCTTAATTAAGATTCCATGTTTTGAAGCTTTTCCAATACTATGGAAAAAGGTTAGAGGAATGGAAATTACTAAGGCACAAGGACAGGAAATAACCAGGAATAAAATAGCTCTTTCAAACCATAACAAAAAATTTCCCAAGAAAAGAGGAAAAATAAATCCCACCAGAACTGCAAAACCTACTACGATAGGGGTATAATATTTTGCAAACTTGGACATGAATTTTTCCGCTTTGGATTTTTTAGCATTGGCATGTTCCACCATATCAATAATTTTACTGATGGTAGAATCTGAAAATTTTCGAAGAACTTTTAATTCTAAAATACGATCTCCATTGATACTTCCGCTTAGTACAGTATCTCCTGCTTTCACATCCACAGGAAGAGATTCTCCGGTTAGAGCGGAAATATCCAAGTAGCTTTCTCCCCGAATGATTTCAGCGTCGATGGGAATTCGTTCTCCTTCTTTGACCTGAATAATATCTCCGATATGCAAAGAAGCTGTTGGAACCTCTTGAAAACTTCCATTGCTCTGTTTTTGAAAAGCTGTTTCAGGGCGAAGTTCCAATAGAGAAGAAATGGATTTCTTTGATTTTAAAACGGCTTTTTCTTCCAAAATTTCCCCTATTTTATAGAAAAACATGACTCCAATTGCTTCATGATATTCTCCTAAATACATCGCCCCCAGAGATGCAATACTCATTAGGAAATTTTCATCCAAAAATTTTCCTTTTCCAATGTTTCGAACGGCCTTCCATAAAATATCTCCGGAGATAAAAAGATAGGCTAAGAGATAAAATAAGAATTGAAAGTCGGAAGAATTTATCAGAAATGAGGTAATAAAAAATACAAACATTCCTATAAAACTGATACTTTTAAAATAGTATTCCGCCTTGCTTTCCTCTTCTTTCTTAGTTTCTTTTTTTTCATAGAATAGAGTTCCGGGTTCTATTTTATTTCCAATTTCATTGATTGTTTTTAATAAGGAGATATCTTCTATATCATCCTCATACTCCAATATTATTTTTTCTTCATAAATATCTATGTTGACCCCCGCCATACCGGGAAGTTTTAATATCATGGATTGAATGACGGCAGAGCAACCAGAACAATGCAAATTTTTAACAGAATATTCACGAGTTTTCATAAAATCCCTCCTAAGTTATAGTATACCCCCTTATAGTATTTAAATCATAACATAGTTTATCAGAACTGTCAATAATAAAATTTTTTGAGGAGAAAAATTGAGGGAAAGAAAAAAGGATTTTAAAGATTTTGTTTCCAAAATCCCTAAAATCCTCTTGAAAAGTTCATATTTTACTCTTCATCAACACTATTTGACAAAGAACCTTTTATTCTTCATCAACACCATTTGACAAAGAACCTTTATTCCAATTGATTTTTTTATTTCAAAAAATTTTTTATATTTATTGAGCTTTTTGCTCTGTTAAAAATAATCTTTGATATTCCACCAAAGCCCTTTTTAATACAATCATAGCATTTTCAATATCATCTACGTTGGTACAGAAAGAGAAACGTACTTCCTGTCTTCCTTTTCCGGGACTCATATAGAAACCGGGTCCGGGAGCAATCAGGAGAGTCATATTTTCATAAGAATAGTCTGTCAACAACCATTTTGCAAATTTTTCAGAGTCATCCACCGGAAGTTTGGCGATGATGTAGAACGCTCCTTCCGGTCTGGAACAAACTACACCGGGAATTCTGCTTAAATAGCTGAATAATAAATCTCTACGATTCTTATACTTTAATTTTACGTCCTCAAAATAACTGTTCATGGTATTGATAAGATTTGCAGCAGAATGTTGTTCTATGGTAGAGACGCATAATCTGGCTTGACAAAATTTTAAAATTTGAGCCATCAATTCATGATTTTTACTTGCGATTAAACCGATTCTGGCACCACAGGCACTGTAGTGTTTTGAGATACTGTCTACGATGACAACACGGTCTTGCAGATGATCCAATTTCATAATAGATAAAAATTCTGTTTCCTCGTCATAGACAAATTGTCGATATACTTCATCTCCGATGATGTATAAATCATGTTCAATTGCCAATTCTCCAATCATTCGAATTTCTTTTTCCGTGAAAACGGTACCTGTCGGATTTACCGGGTTGGAAAAAAGAATGGCTCTCGTCTTGGGAGTGATAAGAGTTTCGATTTCCTTTTTGTCAGGCAGATGGAAACCGGTTTCAATACTTGTTGCGATAGGAACTACTTTTGCCCCGGCAAATCTTGAAAAACTGCTGTAATTGGAATAGAAAGGTTCCGGTACCAAGACTTCATCTCCCTCATCACAAATTGCCATTAGGGTGAAAAAAATGGCTTCACTTCCTCCCTGTGTAATCAAAATATCCTCTTTTTCCAGTTCAATTCCGCTTTGAGAGTAACTTCTGACAAAACTGTCCAATAAAGAGGGAATTCCTCTGGAATCCGAATATTTTACGATTTTTTCTTTATAACTGTGCAGTCCCTCAAAAAAAGAGTCCGGAGTTACAATATTCGGTTGCCCGATGTTTAACTTATATACTTTAATTCCACGTTTTTCTGCTTCATCTGCATATGGGATTAGTTTACGAATCGGGGAATATCCCATTTCTTCTGCTCTTTTTGATATTTTCATATCTTTCCTCCTTACTATGATAAACTATGTAAATATTTAGTATTCATTATAGCACAATGATACTAAGAAATAAAGCTTTTTGTTTTCCATTTTTGACTTTTCCAACGATATAGAACTGCGAAACCGCGGATCCATTCATCCATGGCGTTGGCAATCCAAATTCCTACCAAGCCCCAAGCTAATTTTATTCCAAATAAATAGGAAAAAGGAACGGCTACCAAGAATACAAAGATGATTCCAACAATCATAGGAGGGAGAATGTCTCCGGAAGCATGAAGGGCGTTAATAATCACGATATTGAAAACACGCCCGGATTCCAATAAAATAAAATAAGGGAATACTTCATAGGAAATCTTTAAAATTTCTTCATTTTGTGTAAAAATATTCATAATGGGAACTCGTAACAAAAATACCGTACCTGAGGCTATTATGGCAAGGACAAAAGATAGCTTTAAACTTGTAAAGCCACGAGAATAAGCTTGATTCCATTTTTTAGCTCCTATCAGTTGTCCAATTTGAATTGCGGTCGCATGTCCCAGAGAAATGGAGAAAACCATAATGAACATGGTAATTAACATCAGATAAGTTCTTGCCGCAATATAATTGGTTCCCAAGCCGTTAATCATAGCCAAAATTAAAAGTTGTCCGATATTCCAAGCCAAATTCTCTCCTGCTGTTGGAATTCCGATGGAGAGTAAATGTTGAACGGTTTTATAGGGAAAAGGTCGAAAATATTTTTTGGAAAAATGAAAATGGCAGTGTTTTTTTACAAAATAGATAGCGAAAATACAACCAAGAGCTCTCGAAAAAATAGTGGAAATTGCAACTCCCAAGGTTCCCAAAACAGGAAATCCCATCCAACCGAATAAGAACATTCCATTTCCGAGTATATTCAAAAGATTGACTCCCACATTGACAAAAAGCATCAATTTCGGCTTTCCACAACTCTTTAAAATAGATCCCGCTGTCAGTGTCAAAGCTTGAAAGCCACAGAAAGAGCTCAATAAAAGAAAATAATATTTTCCAATTTCAACCAATTCATTCGGTAATTTCATAAAAAGAAAAATTTGCTTCCAAAAAATCATATAACAGAGTGCCAACAAAAAAGAGAATAGAAAATTCAAGAAAAGAGAGGTCGCAATGACCTCTTTCATTTTTTTATAGTCTTTCGCTCCCACATACTGAGCAATGAGAATTCCGGTTCCTAAACTGATAAAACCGAAAAGTACATTTTGGATATTTAAAGCCTGAGTAATTCCTCCTACCGCTCCTACCGCTTTATCGCTAAAATGTCCCAACATAATTGTATCAATATTCCCAACGACGTTTACTAAAGTTAATTCCAGGAAAATAGGAATTGCAAGTGCAAAGAATTTTTTATTTTGCTTTGATTTAAATAACACCATAAAATTTTTTTACCCCAATAAATAAATCACTAAAACAATAATACCCAATAAAATTCGGTACCAACCAAATAAAGAAAAATCTCTTTTTTGAATGTAACTCATAAACCAACTGATAACAATATATGCTACCAGAAAGGCAATGGAAGTTCCAATCCCTAAATAATACCATTCCTGCTTTGTATAAACAACCCCTCCCTTTAAAAGTTTTAATAGGGTTGCTCCGAACATAGTAGGAATCGCCAGATAAAAAGAAAATTCGGTTGCTAAAGGTCTGGAAACTCCTAATAGCAGAGCTCCGATAATCGTAGCTCCGGAACGGGAAGTCCCGGGAATCATAGCCAGACATTGAAAACATCCGATAAAAAGAGCCGTACGATAACGTAATTTTCGGAAATTTCCATAACGAACTTTCATAGCTGTTTTTTTGTGATGATGCTCAATTCCCATGAGCAAAATCCCATAGAAAATTAAAGTAAAGATGACAATATAAATATTGTTCATGAAATGTTGTTCAATGTAGTCATCCAAAAGAAAACCGATTATAGCAGCCGGTAAGACTCCGACAATAATTTTAGACCATAATTGAAATTTTTTTCGAAATTCTTCTTTGGATTTGGTAAAAGGATTCAGTTTTTTCCAGAAAAAAACTACGACCGCTAAAATAGCTCCCAATTGGACAATGATTAAAAAATGATTCATAAATTCTTGACGGAAGATATTTTTCCCTAAGAAGAATTCTGCCAAAATCATATGTCCCGTACTGCTTACTGGTAAAAATTCCGTCAATCCTTCGATGACAGCCAGGATGATAATAATAAAAAATGGATTCATGTCGTCCTCCTACAAATATGCATCTTCTTGACTTAGATAATTTTGGACATAATCTTTGATCCCTTCTTCTAAGCTGTGCATATGTAAGTGGTAGCTTGTCTTGGCTAATTTTTCCATCGTGGCTTGCGTGAAATATTGATACTTTCCTCTTAAATCTTCCGGCATGGGAATGAACTCAATCACATCGGAAACTTGAATATCCTCTTTCCCGGAAGCGGCCCTTATGGTTGCCATAGCTAAATCCAAAAAGCTTCTGGCTTCTCCGGTTCCAATATTGTAGATTCCGGAAGAAAAATCTTGAGTGAGCATATAGTAGATGATATCGACAACATCTTTTAGATAAACAAAGTCACGTAATTGTCCTCCGTCTTCATATCCTTCTTTATGGGATTGGAATAATTTTACCTTTCCGGTTTCTTTGTATTGGCGGAAGCTATGGAATACCATAGACGCCATACGCCCTTTATGATATTCTTGGGGACCGTAGACATTGAAAAATTTTAAACCTGCCCATACCCTAGGTTGTGTTTTTTGTTTAAATACCCAGTCATCAAAACGCTTTTTCGAATATCCGTATTTATTTAAAGGTTGTAAAGATTTTAATTCTTCAGGATCGACCTCATCGTTATATCCTTTTTCTCCCGCTCCATAGGTTGCTGCGGAGGAAGCATAGATAAATCGAATATTTCTTTGAGAACAATAATCCCAAAGAGCCTTAGTATATCCATAGTTATTTTCCATTAAATAGTCTCCATCGGTTTCGGTGGTAGCAGAGCAAGCTCCCATATGTACAATGGCAGTAATTTCATTGGCTTCCGCATCTTGAAAAAGCCAATCCAAAAAGAAATCCCGATCCATCCAATCACGATAATCTCTTTTTCGAATATTTAGCCATTTATCTTCATTTCGTAATTTATCGACTAAAAGAATATCATGAATCCCCATTTCATTTAATTTCCATACGACAGCACTTCCAATCATTCCCGCTGCACCCGTTACAACAATCATGATTACCTCCTAAATTTATTAAATTGACTATAATCCAAGCCTTGCATTCCGATTTCAATATTTTTTCGATTGCTTCCATGAAAATCGGAGCCTCCTGTTACCAATAAGTCGAATGTTTTTGCCCAAGAACGATATTTACGAATTTCATAGGATTTAAAGCCGGCATAATTTGCTTCAATTGCATTTAAACCTATATTTTTTAATTCTTGTATTAACTGTAAAATTTCGTTTTCGTCTTTTGAAATGAATTTGGGATGAGCTAAGGAAGAAAAAGCGGAATTTTCTTTTAAGAGCTGTACCGCCATATGAGGAGTCAGTCCCTCTTTTTGAACATAGGCCAAGCCTCCCTGAGCTAAATATTTGGAAAAGGCTTCCTTCATATCTTTCACCCTTCCCTGTTTTATCATTTCCTTTGCAATATGAACTCTTCCGATACTTTGATTTGGATATTTTTCTTGTAAAGAAGTCATATTCAATATTATATCATAATTTTGTAGAAGCTGTATTATTTTTTTATTTCTCTTTTCCCGTAGGAATTTTAGATTTTCAATCGTTTGAACAAAGTGGGAATCCTCCAGGTTTAGAAAATATCCTAAGATATGAACTTCATGATTTTTCCAGTAGGTAGAAAATTCGATTCCCATGACGAATTCCAATCCCCATTTGTCTGCTTCACATTTTGCTTCCAAGAGACCGTCTATCGTATCATGGTCAGTCAAAGCGATTGCTCTCATTTTTTTCATCATTGCCAACTGTACCACCTGCTTCGGAGAGAAACTTCCATCAGAGGCGGTACTGTGGATGTGTAAATCCACTTTCATGTCTGCTCCTTTCCGTGTAAACAAGTCAAAAGAAAAAAGAGGACTGTATCATCCTCTTTTTCTTTCCTGAATTATTTATCCCATTTGTCTAATTTTGAAAAGTATTCCGGATATGCAAGATATAATGCTTTCGCATTGATATTATTTTGTTCCATTTTTGTTAAATTTCCGGCTTTTTGCATATTGGTCAATTCCAACATTCGATCGGAAACCTCTCTTCGATACCAAACTTCCGGATTATACAATTCCGGATCTTTGATGAAAGAGTTCAAAATTTTTCTCAATTTTTTAACATCTTTTTCGTTTAAATCATCTTGAGAGGCAAATGTTACAATTTGTTTCCATTCTTCCGGAGAGGCAATACTTTCTTTGATATAACGAGAAGGATTATCCAAAGTGGAGTTACTTTCTCTCACCATCAGTTTTACCAATCCTTTCGGATCTTTAATATTGGTATTGGATAGGAAAAATTTACGAGGTAAGGAATTCACATAAGAGGTTAACAAATTCAAAAATTGTTCGTATTCATCTTTGGAAATTTGTTCCGCCTTTCTCTGAGACAAAGAAACCAAGAAATTGAAATCTTTTTCGTTCATTCTTCCTGTTTTTTGTAAATAGTTGATAGGATTTTCATTTCCATACCAATCAGCAAGCTTGGCTTCTGCCGGAATAACTTGTATCATGGTTTGATCCCAATGTACTGCCGAATTTGGTGTTAACTGATATTTTTGTACTAAATCTTTTTCTTTTACGGCTCCACCACAGGCTACTAATATCATAGATAGGGCCGAAATCATAAGTAATTTTTTCATGGATAACCTCCTAATTAAATCTATTTTTTAACTCTTCCGCAACAATTTTTATATTTTTTTCCGCTTCCGCAAGAACATTTGTCTTCCGGAGTCATTTCTTTTGGGTGTTTAGGGATAAATTGAATTTTTTCCGCTTTTTTAGGAGAAATTTCTTCTAGTCTTTCCGACTCTTCCGTCTTAATGACAATTTTAAATAGGAAAGAAGTAATTTCTTCCTGAATGGTTTCCAACATTTTTTCGTAAATTTCACTCGAAATTAATTTATATTCCGTGACAGGATTTTTTTGACCGTAGGCTCTTAGATAAATTCCTTCTCGTAATCCGTCCAAAGCCTTCAAATGTTCTCTCCAACGAGCATCTACGACTTCGAATAAAATGTATTTTTCAATTTTTCTCATGACTTCAGAGCCGATACGATTTTCTTTTTCTTCATAGGCGGAAGCCAAGCGGTCATATAAAAGAGCGGCATAGTCTTCCACATTCATTGCCATATATTCTTTTTCATCTTCTATGACATAGTCAAACCGTTCCGCAAGGTATTTGGCAAGAGCTTGAATATCCCAATCTTCTTTGACTTCTCCTTGTAGGAATTGAAAAGTTTTTGTGTAGATGACATCATGTAGCATGGATAGAATATTTTCTTTCAAATCTTCTTTTACCAAAGCTTCATTTCTGCTTGCATAGATGGCAGTTCTTTGCTTGTTCATAACATCGTCGAATTCCAACAGATTTTTACGAATACCGAAGTTTCGTGATTCGATTTTCGTTTGTGCATTTTCAATTGCTTTGTTAATCATACTGTGAGTGATAGGTTCTCCATGAGGAAGACCTAATTTTTCCATCACCGCTTTTACACGATCGGAACCGAACAGACGCATCAAATCATCTTCTAAGGATAAGAAAAATTGAGACTCTCCGGGATCTCCCTGTCTTCCGGAACGTCCTCGCAATTGATTGTCGATCCGTCTTGACTCGTGTCGTTCCGTTCCAAGAATATAAAGCCCTCCTAAAGACAAGACTTCTTTTCTTTCTTCTTCGCACTGTTTTACATATTTTGCGAAAACTTCAAGATAATTTTCAGCTTCTCGACTTCCCAACTCATGAATTGCCAGAAATTCGGGATTTCCTCCCAGCATAATGTCCGTTCCTCTTCCCGCCATGTTTGTAGCTATGGTCACGGAATTTTTTCTTCCCGCTTGAGCTACAATTTCCGCTTCTTGAGCATGGTATTTTGCATTTAATACATTATGAGGAATTCCTTTTTTATGAATCAAATCGGATAATTCCTCAGAGCTTTGGATAGAAACGGTTCCTACTAATACCGGTTGTCCTTTTTTATACAGCTCTTCTATTTTTGCAATGATGGCTTCCAATTTTTCTTCTTTTGTTTTATATACCAAATCGCTGTGATCTTTTCGAATCACCGGTTCATTGGTAGGAATGACCACAACTTCCAATCCGTAGGTATGAACAAATTCAGTGGCTTCCGTTTCGGCAGTTCCGGTCATTCCTGATAATTTTTGATACATTCTGAAATAGTTTTGTAGAGTGATTGTCGCCAATGTTTGGTTTTCTCCGGCAATTCTAACATCTTCTTTCGCTTCAATGGCTTGATGTAATCCGTCAGAATAACGTCTTCCTTCCATTGCTCTTCCTGTAAATTCATCAATAATAACGACTTCACCGGTATCTCGTACCAAATAGTCACGATCTCGCTTGAATAATTCTTTCGCCTTTAAAGCTTGATTGATATAATGTGTAATTTCTACATTTTCAGGAGAATATAAGTTATCCAGTTTTAACAATTTCTCAACTTTACTAACTCCTTTTTCTGTCAGTACAATATTTTTTGCCTTTTCATCTACTTCGTAATCTCCCCATTTTTCATCAGGGATATTCATTTCTTTTTTTTCTTTAATATTTTTAATTTTTTCTGTTTCATAACTACGATTTAATAAAGATACGACTTGATAAGCCACTTGATACCATTTAATCGTATCGGAGCTGGCTCCGGAAATAATAAGAGGAGTTCTGGCTTCATCAATCAGAATGGAATCGACTTCGTCGACGATGCAGTAATTCAATTCTCGTTGTACTTTTTCTCCCACACTCGCTACCATGTTATCTCGTAGGTAGTCGAAGCCGAATTCAGAGTTGGTTCCATAGGTAATATCACATTGGTAAGCGGCTCTTCTATCTTTTCCGTACATTCCATTGACAATGACTCCCGATGTCAAGCCAAGAAAACTATAGACTCTTCCCATCATTTCCCTATCTCTGGTTGCCAGATAATCATTGACTGTAATGACATGGACTCCTCTTCCGGAAAGAGCATTTAAGTACACGGGAGCCGTTGCAACAAGTGTCTTTCCCTCCCCGGTTTTCATTTCGGTAATTTTACCCTCATGAAGAACAATTCCACCAATCAATTGGACATCGTAATGTCTTAAACCTAAAACTCTTGTGGAAGCTTCTCGAACTGTTGCGAAAGCTTCTACTAAAATGTCATCTAAGGTTTCTCCTTTTTGTAAACGTTCTTTAAAAATTTCTGTTTTTTTTCTTAATTCTTCATCACTTAATGAAGAATATTCATCACTTAAAGCGTTGATTTTTGCTACAGTTTTTTGAATTCTTTTTATTTCTCTTTCATTTTTTGTCCCAAAAATGGCTTTTAAAAGATTTGCTATCATATTTTTTTACTTCCTTTTATTTTTATATTTATCCATACTTATGCTATCACATAATCCTTATTTCGTCAACTTTTCCTTAAAGGATAAGAACTCTTCCTCCTTTAAGATTGTCACCGTACCCAGTGCCTTTGCCTTTTCCAATTTGCTTCCCGCCTTCTCTCCCACAATAAGATAGTCAAGTTTTTTACTGACGGAGCTTAGATTACTTCCCCCCAGTTTTTCAATTTCTTCCTGTAATTCCGCTCTCGTGTAATGAGAAAGAGTTCCTGTCACCAGAAAAGTTTTTCCTTGTAGAAATTTTGCTGCTGTTGTATCTTTGTCTGTTTCTTCAAAACGAAGACCGACCTTTCTCAGTTTTTCAATTAATTCCTTCTTCCTTTCGTTTTGAAAGAACTCTACAATAGAGCGAGCCATTTTATCGCCGATTCCCTCTATTTCTTTTAAGTCTTCTTCCGTCATGGATTGAAGCTGATTGATATTCTTACTCTCTTTTGCCAATAATTTTGCAGCAACTTTTCCGACAAAAGGAATCCCTAAAGCATAGAGAACTTTTTCATAGCTGGCGTTTTTACTTTCTTCAATAGAGGTCAAAAGATTTTCAATACTCTTTTTTCCCATTTTCTCCACCTGTTCCAACTCTTCTTTTTTCTCTTTTAAATAGTAAATATCTCCCACATCTTCTAAATAGTGCAATTCCAAAAATTTCTCTAAAATTTTTCCTCCCAAACCGGAAATATTCATTCCGTCTCTGGAAACAAAATATTCCATTTCTCCTTGAATTTTTCCGGGACAGTGTTTATTTCCACATTTTAAATCTACAAGTCCTTCCTCTTTTTCCAAGAGAGAATGACAAATCGGACAATGTTCAGGAGCCTTAATTTCTTTTTCTTCTCCGGTTCTATCTTGCTTCACCGCTTTGATAACCTGTGGAATAATTTCAGCCGCTTTTTCTATAAAAACAGTATCTCCGATTCGAATATCTTTTCTCAGAATTTCATCATAATTATGAAGGCTGGCTCTTTTGACACGACTTCCGGACAATTCTACTTCTTCCAGTTCCGCTACAGGGGTAATTTTTCCTGTTCTGCCCACCTGCCAAGTAATATCCAATAATTTTGTCGTTACCTGTTTGGCAGGAAATTTATAGGCAACCGCCCAACGAGGACTTTTTCCCGTACTTCCCAATTTTTCCCAAAAGGCAATATGATTGATTTTCAAAACCAGACCGTCGGTTTCATAAGGTAAATTTTCCCGTTCCACGCTCCAATGGGAAATTCTTGCTTCCAATTCCCGAATATTTTGGAAAACTTCGCAAATTTTTGTGGTAGGAAGGGAGAGTTTTTCTAAGAATGAAATACTTTCTTTTTGTGAATGAATTCCATATTGTTCCGCATTTACAATAAAGTAGAAATAAGCTGCCAGATGTCGTTCCTTTACAATCTGCGGATCCAATTGTCGAAGGGTTCCGCTGGCTGCATTTCTCGGGTTTGCAAATACTTCTTCTCCCTTTGCAATACGCATTTGATTTAGTGTTTCAAATTCTGTAAAAGGAAGGACAATTTCTCCCCGAATTTCAATATCCAGTTTTTCAGAAAGCTCTTGAGGGATCGTTTCAATTTGTAGAACATTTTCCGTGACATCTTCTCCTATCACTCCGTCTCCTCTCGTTACAGCTCTTTGTAATTTTCCCTGTTCATAGATGACACTGATCGAAAGTCCGTCCAGTTTAATTTCCATTTCCATTTCCAAATTTTCTGTGATATTCAGATTTTTTTTGGCTCGAAGAATAAAATCTTCCACTTCCCCAATTTGATAGGTATTGGACAAACTTAACATGGGAGTCCTATGAGCCGTTTTTTTAAATTTTGTATTTTTCAAACTGGAACCTACTTTTTGAGTGATAGAAGTCTCATCCGCTATCTGTAATTCCGCTTCTAAGGTTTCCAATTCTTTTAATAACATATCATACTCATAATCTGAAATTAAACTTTCATTTTGACTATAATAGGCATCGCTATAGCTTCGCAGTTTTTTTTGGAGTTCCTCTCTCCTCTTTTCTTTTTTTTCTTTTGAAATCATCGAATGATTCCTCCTCCTACCACATAATTTTTATAAAATAGAACCAGATGTTGTCCGGGAGTATTGTGAGCATTCTTTTCAAAATAATGAAAAGTAAGTTCTCCCTCTTCTTCTTTCAGTTTTCCGAAAAAGCCCGTACTGGAAAATCTCGGTCTGGCTAAGAGTTCCATGTCTTTTAATCTCTCAAAGGGGAGATGTAGGACAGTATCTTCCAGTTGCACTTTGTCTTTCATTAAAGATTCAAAGTTGCCCAGGGTAATTTCATTTTTTCCGGGATCAATTTTGGTAATGAAACAAATTTCTTTTGTTTTGATCCCCAACCCTCGCCTCTGTCCCAAGGTATAGAGAGGGTATCCTGAATGTTGTCCCAGAATATTTCCCTTTTCATCTATAAAATTTCCCTTTTGTATTTTCTTAGCTAAATGTTTTTTTAAAAAATTTTGATATCCTTCCGGAGCAAAACAAATTCCTTGACTGTCCTTTTTTTCAGAAACAAATAAACCAATATCTCTAGCCAATTCTCTTACTTCCGCTTTTTCAAGAGAAGCTAAAGGAAATAAGATTTTGTTTAGTTTTTTCGGGCTAAGTCGATATAACATATAACATTGATCTTTATGGATGTGGTGTTTCACTTCCAATAGAATGGTATTACAAATATTGTTTCGGGAGACACTCGCATAGTGCCCTGTAGCAACATAGTTTGCTTTCCGTTTTTCCGCTTCTTGAAAAAGTAAATGGAATTTTATGCTATCATCGCAGAGAGGGCAAGGAGAAGGTGTTTTTCCCTTTCCCGTTTCTGTCAAATAATAGGAGATAATTTTCTCTTGAAATTCTTTTTCTAAAGAATACGAATAGAGAGTTAGGGAGAATTTGTCTGCAATTTTTTGACAATCTTGCAACTCTTTTTGTGTAGCTTCTGTGTTATGGACGGAAAAATGAACTGCAATGACTTCATATCCTTCTTTTTGCAAAAGATAAGCGGCGACAGCGGAATCCACTCCGCCGCTCATCCCTAAAATTACTTTTTCTTTCATAAGTTTCCTCTAATATCGAAAATATAGATATAAACTGGCAATGACTAAATTTTCAACGGCAATCAAAGAGCCGAACTTCATAAATTTCATAAAATCAATTTTACATCCGGCTTTGGCTGCTGCTCCCACCGCCACAACGTTGGTAGCGGAGCCAAGCAAAGTAATGTTTCCTCCTAAACAGGAACCGAAAGATAAGGCCCACCAAAAAATAGTAGTATCTCCGAGTGTATGAAAACTTGGAATCATAACTTGAATAATCTTAGACATCGTAGCTGCATTTGCCACGTTTCCAATGATAGAAGTAAAAATAGCGGAAAGCCATGTAATAGAAAAAATAGCTAGGTGAAAATTTCCTTCTGTGGCGGTGATGAGATGTTCCCCAATCATCTTCATAATCTGCAATTCCTCTATCCCCTTTATCATCATAAATAATCCCATGAAAAAGAAGAGAGTTTCCCATTCCAGATTTTCCAAAATTTCTTTTGGCTTTCTTTTTGCTAAAACTACCAAATAGAAAGCTCCGGACAAAGAAATGACAGCCAAGCCTTTATTGATAAAATTATTTAAAATAAATCCCAAGATGACAAGAGAAAAAATGACACCGGCTAATTTTAAAAGACTTGGTTCTTTTAAAGTTCTGGAAGAATCCAATTCCATAATACGAGCTTTCAATTCGTTGCTGACTTTCATCTTTCTTCCATAGAAAAGATAAGTTGTCGTTAACAAGGAGAGCATGGACAAAATGGAAACGGGGGCGGTATTCATTAAAAATTGATTGAAGTTTAAGTGTCCCTCCGCACCGATGATAAGTTGTGTAGGATCTCCAATCAAAGTTGCCAGACCACCGATATTTGCCGACATGACCTCCGTGATTACAAAAGGAAAGGGATCCAATTGTAATTGTTTTGCCAATAAAATGGAAACAGGAGCCATCAATAAAATGGTAGTAACATTATCCAAAAAGGCGGAACAGGCGGCAGTAATAATCGCCAACAGAATTATCAAACGGAAAGGTTCTCCATGAACCAACTGAGCTACTTTGATTGCAAACCATTGAAAGACTCCCGTCTCTGAAATAAGAAGAACAATAATCATCATTCCGATAAGAAGTAGAAGAATTTCCAATCTTTCCGAGATGGCTTCCAAGACCTTTTCTTGACTGATAATTCCCAATAAACTCATGGTCAATCCTCCCAACATCGTTGCCCAAGGAGTGGGAATTTTTTCAGTAATAATACAATAAAAAACAGCTATGAAAATACATAGTGCTAATATTAGGAACATTGCTATCCTCCTGACTAAATATGTAAAACTTTTTTGATAATATCTGATCTTGTAATCATACCGCAATATTTTCCGTTGTCAATGACATAAAGACGATGGATTCCCTTATAAACCATAATAAAACAAATTTCCATAATCGGCGTTTTTCTGTCAATTTTTATCATTTTTTTATCTTTTCGATATAAGTTTTCAATGCTTGTCGTTTGCTCATGAATGAGATATTCCTCAAAGGGTTCTCCGACTGTTAAAAAGTTTAAATCTCCCATCAAAGAAAGATAATCCGGCATTCCATACTCAATTAATTCTCTTTCTGTAATTTCTCCCAAAAAAGTTCCATCTGTATCGACGACAGGAAGTCCTGTTTTTTGCTCCAAAATAAATCTTTTGGCAACATTTTCCAAAGTATCTTCCGGATGAACGGGAATAATATCAGGACTGAGAACATCTTCCGCTATGATTTTATGACTGATTTCAATTCCTGTCTCTTCAATGTAATCAATGATTTTGGACGGATTCTTTTCTGTTTTCATTTTATGAAAAACATCCGGGTTTTTCATAACAATTCTGGAAATAGCACTCATGACTTTCAGAATATTTTTATTTTTCAAAACATCTGAGATAATCAAAAAGACAAGGCTGACTTCCTCAAATTTGTTGCTAGCTCCGATTTCAGCCAAAACAGGTTTTTCTAAGATAGCAATTGCCACGATAAAATCTCCAAAATTTTCAATTCTTGCATGGGGAATCGCCACGCCTTCTCCGATGCCGGTAGAAATTTCATGTTCTCTTTTTAAAACCATTTTTTGAATCAATGCTTCTTTTTCTTTTATGTTGGAATCTTTTGCTGCAATGCGGCGAATCATTTCCTGAATGACTTCTTCTTTTGTTTCTTTCCGGATGTCCGGAAAGATAAATTGTGGGTGTAAATAACTGGCAAATTTCATAAATACCTCCCTTATATATTTAAGAAAAGGCTGGAGAGATTTTTCCAGCCTTCCGAATAAACATTATCGAATTTTAGAAATCATTCCAAAACCATAGACAGGTCCGCTGTGGGAACCAATTGTAGGACCGATTTCAAAACGACTTCGATGTTCTATTTTACGAGAATCTTCGGAGGTTTTTTTCAAAATATCCGCGTTGTGCAATTCTTGATTGCTTCCTCCCCAAGCAGTATAAAGAATAATACTGTTTTTCTTTCCTTCATTCTTAATTAATTTTTCCATATAGGACAAAGCTCCTCTTTCTCCAATTACTTTGGTTTCTAAGGTAACTTCTCCGTCTTCCAGTTTTAAAATAGGCTTTACTTTTAAGAGACCTCCAATGATGGAG
>UMKD01031237.1_pt1 | contig 31432 bp, 26 predicted proteins | sample 1966221 | NCBI WGS metagenome assembly UMKD01 (sample SAMEA4836167, study PRJEB28245) | human gut metagenome | biome: gut microbiome; material: fecal sample | place: Denmark | collected 2008
TTCTGCATAACACCCTCTCCTCTTTTTTATGCCCATTTATAAATAATAAGGCAGTCAGCGGACTGCTGACTGCCTTATTATCCACAGGATTGCGATTTGTCCGCTTCCCCTACCCATATATATCACAGTTCGTGTATATTAAAATTATATGAAAGAAATCTGTCTATTTCAAGTATTTCCTGTCAAAAACAGACAGAAAAGGAGGATTTTTATCAAATACAATATCATGTTTTGCAAAAATCAATCGTCTTCAGCGGTTTTTTTGACAAAACCTTCTAATTTAGCGTTGTCCGCCGCGCGCAGATATGGTATGATGTGGTAAATTCTTCCGCACAGCAAGCCACGCGCTTTCTGCAAGGAGACAAAATAAAAATCAAACAGCTGCTGACACAAAGAAAGGCTTCTGCGTGAAAGGGTGGGTCATACATACGTTTTACGGAATTTCTGCGCCCTTTCTCCATATTTTTTCGGGGCGTTTTTTATTGTCCGCAAAAAAAGAGATAAAAAGAAAGGAAGATAAAGCAATGTATCCCTACAACCCCCACTCCCAAAAGGCAGAGGAATTCATCAACCACGAGGAAATTCTGGAAACCCTTGCCTATGCAGAGGAAAATAAGCACAACATTCCCTTAATCGACAGCATTATCGAAAAGGCAAGGCTCAGAAAGGGACTTTCTCACAGAGAGGCAATGGTGCTTCTGGACTGCGATATTCCCGAAAAGAACGAAGAAATTTACGCGCTGGCAAAGCAGATTAAGCAGGATTTTTACGGCAACCGTATTGTGATGTTTGCGCCGCTGTATCTCTCCAATTACTGCGTCAACGGCTGTGTATACTGTCCTTACCATGCGAAAAATAAGCACATCCGCAGAAAAAAGCTGACACAGGAGGAAATCGTCAGAGAGGTAACGGCTTTGCAGGATATGGGGCATAAGCGTCTGGCACTGGAAACAGGCGAGGACCCCGTCAATAACCCCATCGAATATGTACTGGAAAGCATTCAAACGATTTACAGCATCAAGCATAAAAACGGCGCGATTCGCCGCGTGAATGTCAATATTGCGGCAACAACGGTGGAAAATTACCGTAAGCTGAAGGATGCCGGCATCGGGACATATATCCTCTTTCAGGAAACCTACAACAAGGAAAGCTATGAGCACCTGCATCCCACAGGCCCTAAGCATGATTATGCCTACCACACCGAAGCGATGGACAGAGCCATGGAGGGCGGCATTGATGATGTCGGGATTGGCGTTCTGTTCGGCTTGGAGCTGTATCGCTATGAATTTGCAGGGCTTTTGATGCACGCAGAGCATCTGGAAAGCGTATTCGGCGTAGGCCCGCATACCATCAGCGTACCCAGAATCCGCCATGCCGACGATATTGACCCCTCCGCCTTCGATAACGGCATTGATGATGATACCTTTGCAAAAATCGTTGCCTGCATCCGTGTTGCCGTTCCCTATACGGGCATGATTGTTTCCACCAGAGAAAGTCAGGAAAGCAGAGAACGTGTACTGAGTCTTGGGGTATCCCAAATCAGCGGCGGCTCCAGCACGAGTGTCGGCGGCTATTATGAAAAAGAAGCAGCGGAGGATAATTCCGCACAGTTTGATGTCAGCGATAACCGCACACTGGATGAAATCGTGAAATGGCTGATGGATTTGGGCTATATCCCCAGCTTCTGCACCGCCTGCTACCGCGAGGGCAGGACGGGCGACCGCTTCATGAGCCTTTGCAAAAGCGGACAGATCCAGAATTGCTGCCTGCCAAATGCACTGATGACGCTCAAGGAATATCTGATTGACTATGCCGCACCGGAAACAAAGGAAATCGGGGAAAAGCTGATTTTAAAGGAAATCAAATCCATCCCGAAGGAAAAAATTCAGGAGATTGTACGGAAAAATCTGGTTGAGATTGAAAAAGGAAATCGGGATTTCCGCTTCTGAAACGATAACAGGAAAGGTACTATTTTCAGTGCCTTTTCTTTTTTTAATTTTTTTATCTTTTTTTGGAACTTTTTTCCTCCTTCTCTCGTTTAACTACCTGTAAGCGCTTATGGAAAATGAAAAAATCATATCTTGAGAAAGGATTTGAATGAATATGAAAAAATTATTGAAACCAATGGTAATCGCAGCAGCAGCAACAATGGCATTTTCTGCAACCGCCTTTGCAGGCACCTCCTCCCCCTACAGCCTCAACATCAATGGCAAGGCAGCCAATGAAGAGGTTCTGGTTTTGGTTCCCTTGAGAGAAACCGCAGAGCAGCTTGGCTTCAAGGTTTCCTACAATAAAGGCACGATTCTGGTGGATGACGGCATCATGCACACCAATCTGACCATCGGCGAAAATACCTATCAGGTTGTGACAAGCAATCCCGATTTGGTTGGCATGAGCGCTCCCTTCTCTCTTTCCAGCGCACCTGTGATGACAAATGGAAAAACCTATGTGCCCATTGAGCTGTTTGTTCCTCTGACAGGCAATGACAGCAGCATCATCAAAACAGACGGCTCTGCCATTTCCATCAGCAAAAAGGCTGATACTAAAAACGAGGATGTACAGATTCCCAACCCTCTGACCGAGCATGAAACCCTTGCAGACCTTGCAAAAACAGTCGGTTTTGATGTGACTCTGCCTACACTTGATAAGGCATATAAGGAAACCGCTTTCATCGACATCAGCGGCACAATCGCAGATGTACGCTTTGCAGACGACGAGGATACCATCACCTTCCGTAAGGCAAAAGGCTCTGATGATATCAGCGGTGACAACAACACATATAAGGAAAACAAAACCATTGCCGTAAAGGACGTTTCTGTTTCCGTGAAGGGTAATGACGGCATCAATACCGCAACATGGCAGAAGGATGGCTTTACCTATTCCTTCAGCAGTGACAAGGCAATGACACAGGATGCTCTGGTAAAAGCAATCGAAAACTTATTTTGATAAGTCGAAATCAGGATTTCGACTTGTTGAAACAGAAGAATAAACAGACAAGTTCCATCGGTAACCCTTGAAACTTGCTGTTTTCCTCGTCGGAAATGAATTCCGACTGCGGATTCCATTCGGGAAACGCTTCGTTTCCCAAACCCTTCCGCGATATATAATAACTTTATCTATAAACTATAACAAAAAGAGGATGTTAAAAAACATCCTCTTTTTGTTGCTTCCATTATTTTTTCTTTGTAGGAATCAGCTTCTTTGTGCCGCCCATATAAGGCCACAGAACCTCAGGAATATTTACAGTACCATCTGCCTGCAGGTTGTTTTCAAGGAAAGCAATCAGCATACGAGGGGGTGCTGCAACAGTATTGTTCAGTGTGTAAGCGAAGTATTTTTTGCCTTCTGCATCCTGTACGCGGATACCCAGTCTTCTTGCCTGTGCATCGCCCAGATTGGAGCAGCTGCCAACTTCAAAGTATTTTTTCTGTCTGGGAGACCAAGCTTCAACGTCAACGGATTTTACCTTCAGGTCAGCAAGATCGCCGGAGCAGCATTCCAGTGTTCTTACGGGGATATCCATGGAACGGAACAGATCTACGGTGTTCTGCCACAGCTTATCATACCACATAGGTGCTTCTTCGGGGTTACATACAACAATCATTTCCTGTTTCTCGAACTGATGGATACGGTAAACGCCTCTTTCTTCAATCCCGTGTGCGCCTTTTTCCTTACGGAAGCAAGGGCTGTAGCTTGTCAGGGTCTGCGGCAGGTCTTCTGCTTTATTCAGCGTATCGATGAATTTACCAATCATGGAATGTTCGGATGTACCAATCAGATACAGGTCTTCGCCTTCGATTTTATACATCATTGCATCCATTTCCGCAAAGCTCATAACACCTGTTACAACGTTGGAACGAATCATGAAGGGAGGAATACAATATTTGAAGCCTCTGCCAATCATGAAATCTCTTGCGTAAGCCAGAACTGCGGAATGCAGACGCGCAATATCGCCCATCAGGTAATAGAAGCCATTGCCTGCAACCTTTCTTGCGCTATCCAGATCGATACCGTCGAAGGTTTCCATAATATCTGTGTGATAAGGAATCTCAAAATCGGGAACAACGGGTTCGCCGAATCTTTCTACCTCTACGTTTTCGCTGTCATCCTTACCAATGGGAACGGTAGGGTCAATGATGTTGGGAATGGTCATCATGATAACCTTGATGCGTTCCTCAACCTCTTTTTCTCTTGCGGAAAGGGTTTCTACGCGTTCTGCGTCTGCGCCAATCTGTGCTTTTACCTTTTCGGCTTCTTCCTTTTCGCCCTTTGCCATCAGCGCACCAATCTGCTTGGAAAGCTTATTTCTCTGCGCTCTGAGTGCTTCAACCTCCTGCTTGATGGTTCTGTTTTCCTTATCCAGCACCAGAACCTCATCTACCAGAGGCAGCTTTGCATCCTGAAATTTTTTGCGGATGTTTTCCTTTACGATATCAGGGTTTTCTCTTACAAATTTAATGTCTAACATTTCATGACCTCCTAAAAATAGTATTTTTTCGGATGGAAGTTTTTCGTATATCTTATGAAAGGTTTTTCAATCAGAAAAAAGAATTGTAAGCAATTCTTCTCTGTAAACAGCAATAAAAAATATCTGCAAGCAGCTATTTTTTCATCACCGCTTACAGATATGCTTTTCTGTTGCAATCGCTCACGCTTTCATAACAAAAAAACTCCCGATCCCGGTAATAAAACAGGGACGAGAGTATATTTCCCGCGTTGCCACCCAGATTGCTCGGAGCATCCTCCGAACCTCTTGAACAGCTATAAAGGGCTTACCCTTCCGACTTTCATCGGCAGCTTGGAAAGTGGAACATTCTCTTTTCTCCGCCGATTCGCACCAACCACCGGCTCTCTGTAGGAGTTTTACAAGAACTTAGCTTTCCTTTCGGCTTTCGCCTGCGCTATTTTGTCTTGTTTGACTTTTTGGTGTATATTATATCATATTATTTTAAAATTGCAAGCCTAAATTTTTTTCTTTTTTTTGTACAATTTTTTCCATAAATCCTATCTTTTTGCTAAAATATATAGAAAATGTTAAAAAAATTATATTTTTTTCTATGTGCAAAATAGCGTCCATTGTGGTATACTATGCGAGTACAAGAAAACCCCTTTTCCTGTACCACAATATGCCCCGGGGTTTGTGCGCACAACCCCATAGAATGGTGTCTCCCCTGGCACCATTCTTTTCCCTAGTCAAAAAGGACAATCAAGCATGATTGTCCTTTTTTTATGCTTTCCATCATGAAAATTCCCGCACCTTTTTATTTCAGAATAAATTTCTCAATGACCTCTGCCACGCCGTTTTCCTCACAGCTTCGCTCCGTTATATAATCCGCGGCAGCCTTCACATGCGCCTCGCCGTTTTTCATTGCAACGCCAAGCCCTGCCTGCAAAATCATGGAAAGATCATTATCACTGTCACCAATGGCAATCGTTTCGGCAAGCGGCACATTTGCCTCCTGCGCAGTCGCAGCCAGCGCGTTGCCCTTGCTTACGCCCTTTTTCACCAGCTCCAGATAGGTTTCCGAGGAATAAAACAAATCAAAGATATCTCCTGCCGTTTTCTCCACATAGCGCTTCAGCGCCGAAAGATTTTTCCGCTCTCCGCTGATTAAGCATTTTGTAAACTCGCCCGCATAATCGGTCGGCTCCTGCAAAATACGCGGATTTGCTTGCATCATCCAGCAATAGGATTTCACCTCGTCTGTCAATTTTTCAATCATAAAATTGCGATCATCATAGTAAAACAGCTCCAAACCAAGTGCTCTCGCCCGCTCTGCGATTGGTTGCACCACAGACGGTGAAAAGCTGCTTTTCAGCACCAGATGCATATCCCTTAAATCATACACCGCCGCACCATTCTGGCAGATGACATAGCCCTTTTTGCCCAGAAGATGCAATTCCTGCAAATGCTTTTCCACGCCAAAAACACCTCTGCCTGTGCAGATGACAAACTCCACGCCTTTATCCACAGCCTTTCGGATTGCAGCAGAGTTTTCCACAGAAACCCGTACACCTTTCCATAATAATGTGCCATCCATATCGGAAAATACCATTTTATAGCCCATTTTCTCCTCCTTTGTTTACATAATACATTACCCACAGCCTGTGGATAACCTGTTGATATTGTGGAAAACCCTCTGGACAACTTTTCTTTTTCACAAGTTATCCACAAAATGTGGATAAGATTTCAACTTATCCACAGAAATTTTCCTGTATCTGATAAGGAAAAAGGAGGAAAATCTCCTCCCTTTCGTCTGTTTTTGCTTTTATTTTTATTCTTCTTCGTCTGTTTCTTCCTGTTTTTCCACAAAAACGGGTTCCTGGAAAATCGGTTCGCTGATTTTTGCTTCCGCAATCGCGCGTTCCACGGCACTTTCCATAGCATCCCCCAGATTTTCCTCCTCAGGCAAATGCGCCTTCTCCGCAGCCGCTCTTGCTTCCTCTCTCTTTTTCAGAATGGATTCCGCAGCCGCAATCTTGCCTGCAAGCGTTTCCTCCTTCAAAATCAGCTCTTTTTCCGCCTCTGTTACATCACCGATAGAGGATTTCGCCTGTTTTTCCTTCGTTTCATCCACTTCGACCATTTCCACCTGATCCAGTGTAATCTGCTCATCCATGGCTCTGTCCTTATCCTTTTTGCGGAAGGTCGGCTTAAAGCGCACCTTAACCACCTTTTCATGCTCCGGCTGATAGGTATTATTTTTTGCCACCTCAACCGCTTTTAATTCCTCCTCGGAAAGCATGTAGGTGCTGACACCCATTTCAATCGGCTTCGCATAGGTAAAAGAGCCTGTACGGCTATGAATACCGTTCAGCACCACGCCGTTGTCATTCCCATCCAAAAGTGCCAAAGCAAAGCAGAGATTGCCGCCCATTTCATCAAAGGGGTTATAGCGAATCAGCCCAACCTTTTGGATTTTGGATTTATCGGTTTTATCCATATCCGTCACCATATCCAACAGCTTAGAATATTGCGATTCAATTTTCTTTGAGGTTTCAAAATATTCTTCAATTTTCATTTCCAGGTTATGGGTTGGTCTGCGATTAGAGCCCATAAAATAATCATATCGTTTCTTCTGCCCGTTCAGCTTCACAAACAGAACAATGCAGAGAATAAATAATATGAATATTGCTGCCGCCAGAGCGGCAAAAAGAATCAATATCGTTTGCTGCGTCAATTCCATCATATTTCACATTCCTTATCGTTTCAGGAGCACCAAAAGGCGTTCCAAATCTTCCTCAGAATAATATTCTATTTCTATTTTACCCTTTTTCCGCTTACCGATAGGCTTCAGATTTACCTTTGTGGCAAACAGAGATTTCAAATCCTCCTCTATCGCACGATAGGCAGTTTCATCCGCTTTTTCGGCTTTTTCCGCAGGCGCGAGCGCATCTTCCTTCGCCAGATATGCCTTGACCAGAGCCTCAACCGCGCGCACACTCAGCCCTTCCTCGATGATATGCTCTGCCAATTCAAACTGTGCGTCCCCATCGGATACAGGCAGAAGCGAACGGGCATGTCCGCCTGTCAGCTTATTTTCCGTCACAAAATTACGCACACGGGCATCCAACTGCAACAAGCGCAGGGAATTTGTAATCGCGGAGCGGCTTTTCCCGACCTTTTCTGCAATTTTTTCCTGACTGAGCTGAAATTCCTCCTGCAAACGCTGATAGCTTTCGGCTTCTTCAATGGGATTTAAGTCCTCACGCTGGAGATTTTCCACCAGTGCGGCTTCAAAGGCTTCACTGCCTTCCCATGCCTTCAGCACAACAGGCACCTTTTCCATACCGGCGATTTTTGCGGCACGCCAACGGCGTTCCCCTGCAATGATTTCGTAATATTCCCCGTTTTTCTTCACAACAATGGGCTGAATCATACCGTATGCCTTTAGGGATGCCGCCAATTCCTCCAAAGCGGTTTCATCAAAATATTTTCTCGGCTGCTTGCGGTTGGGTTCGATTAAATCCAAATCCAGCTCCGTCACCGTTTCATTCGATTTTGCTGTTTTCAAATCCTGTACTTCTGTATTGATGAGGGCGTTGATTCCAAGACCTTTTGCACCAAGACCTCTTTTCTTTTCTGCCATATCAATTCCACTCCTTTTCCATGACTTCCTCTGCCAGCAATGCGTAAGCCTCTGCGCCCTTGGATTTCGGATCATAAAGATTGATAGGCAGACCATGGCTCGGAGATTCCCCAAGGCGCACATTTCTTGGGATAATTGTGCGGTAAACACTCTGCCCCAGAGAACGCTTAACCTCCTCCACAACCTGCAAGGAGAGGTTTGTTCTTGCGTCATACATGGTGAAAACAATTCCCTCAATTTCCAGTTCGGGATTCAGACGTTTTTTCACCAGATTTACCGTATGTAGCAGCTGCTCCAGACCTTCCAACGCAAAATATTCACACTGAATGGGAACCAGAACCGTATTTGCCGCCACAAGTGCATTGACGGTAATCATATTTAAGGAAGGCGGACAGTCGATGATAATAAAATCGTATGCGTCCTTCACCTCTGCCAACGCCTCCTGCAAAATATATTCCCTGCGGTCGTTGCCAATCAGCTCAATCTCCGCTCCTGTCAAATTGATATTTGCAGGAATCACCTCCAAGCCATCCATGCAGGTCGGCTGCTTCACCTCTGCAATCGTGGCTTCGCCCAAAAACACATCGTAAATCGTCAGAGGGACATCATTTTTATCCAGACCAAGTCCGCTGGTGGTATTTCCCTGTTGATCTGCATCAACGGCAAGCACACGCTTTCCCTCTGCGGCAAGGCAGGCGGAAAGATTGATGGCTGTGGTTGTCTTTCCCACGCCGCCCTTCTGATTCGTCACTGCAATGACTCTAACTTTGCTCATAAATTCCCGCCTTTCCTTCTCGTTTTTTCTTCTTTTTATATAATAGTATAATCAATATAAAAAAGCAATGCAAAAACACGATGTTTCACGTGAAACATCAGGAATTTATATAAAAATAGAAAAAGCCACTCTATTTTGTGAAATAAAATGGCTTTTTGTTTGTTATGCGCTATGTTTCACGTGAAACAATTATAGTGAACCAATTATAGTTTTGCAGACTTTGCGGGGCTTTTCAAAAGAGACATGATAATATTCTCCTTCGGTTCCTTTTCAAATTTCCCAAAAACAGGGATTGCCTTCGGAATCACCTTAATTTCAAACGGCATATCCGGCCCCAGCTCTCCATCAACCGTAGATTCCATAATTTTGAAATCGGGATCTAAGCACTCAATCTTAAAATAATGATCTCTGAGATACAATACATTCTTATCATGAATATGTTCCCCAGTCAGCATTTTCATCAAAACAGGTGTCATTTCAATCAGAGGCTTTCCTTTGATAGCAATAAATTCAAACTTCCCATCCGTAATGGATGCTTCGGGGGAAAGGTTCGTAAAACCACCCGTCCCTGCTGAATTCATAATCATATAGAAATACAAATCCTCCTCTATGACATCTTCGCTTGTCGTAATGCGAAACGGCACCTTTCTGAACTGCGGCAGCTGCTCCACGCCCTTTAAATAATAGGAAAGGCTGCCAAGTGCGTTTTTCACATCCTTATCCACAATCTGTGAAACATTTGTGAAAAAGCCGCCTGCGCAGACATTGATAAAGAAAATGGAATCATTCACCAAACCCAAATCAATATCCACCGGCTTTGTAGAAACAATCGTTCTGCAAACATCCTCCACCTCGCCGCTTTTGAAGCCAAGGTAGGTCGCAAAATCATTTGCCGTGCCGGAAGGAATGATACCCAAAGGAATATGCAGACCACGGCGCATCATAGCATTCAGCACAATATTCACTGTACCGTCACCACCGGAGGCAACAATAATATCATAATTCGGGTCCATTGTGGCAATATGCGTGTCAATGTCTCCGGGATGGAGCGTGCGGAAGGGATGCACCTCATAGCCGCCCTCCTGAAAGATACCAATACAAACATCTAAGTCAAATTTAAAGCTTTTATTCCCCGAAAAGGGATTATAAAATAATTTCAACTTTTTCATACAAATACCTTCCTTTATAAAGAGAATATCTATTTTAAGATAATTAAAAGCCCCTCGATTAAAAGTTTTCTAATCTCTGAAAACAAAATCCTGCAAGCAGTTTTTGTTTCAGAAGATTGAAAATGCTTTTATAGCATATCACATTTGTTCGGGTGCTTCGATACCTAAGAGTGCCAGACCCTTTTTCAGCACTGTTTTTACAGAGAAAACAACCGCCAAACGCGCCTGTCTTACCTCAGGTTCACTGCTGAGAATCGGGTTATCGTGATAAAATTTATTGAACGCCTGTGCAATCGCAACCAAATGTCTGGTAACAACAGAGGGCTCCAGCTTTGCCGCCGCATCCTTAATTTTATCAGGGAATGCCTCCAGCAGCTTGCAGACATCCAAAGATGCCTCGTCAGAAAGTGCCTCAAAATGGATATCACTGAAATCCGGTTCACCTGCACGCTTCAAAATGGAGCAGGCACGCGCATGCGTATACTGCACATAGGGGCCTGTTTCTCCATCGAAATTCAACATTCTTTCCCAGCTGAACACAACATCCTTGATTCTTGTGTTATACAGGTCATTGAAAATAACCGCGCCAATGCCGACCTGCTTCGCGATTTCCTCTTTATTTTCCAGATTGGGATTTTTTTCCTCAATAATACGCTTTGTTTCCGCGCACGCCTGATTTAACAAATCCTCCATCAGCACAACATGCCCATGACGGGTAGAAAGCTTCCCACTATCCAGAGAAACCAGACCAAAAGGCACATGAATCAAATCCTTGTACCAATCATAGCCCATTTTATGAATGACCTCAAACCACTGTGCGAAATGCAGGTTTTGGTCAAGTGCAGTCAGATAAATGCACTTGTCAAAATTGTAGGTTTTCTTGCGGTAAAGCGCCGCAGTGATATCTCTGGTTGCATAAAGCGTGCCGCCATCCTTACGGATAATCAGACAGGGGGGCATATTTTTATCCTCTAAATCCACAATCATCGCGCCTTCGGATTCCTTGAGCAGGTTTTTGTCCTTTAATTCCTGCACAACCGCATCCATCTTATCATTATAGAAGGATTCTCCTGTGTATGCATCAAATTTCACGCCAAGCATTTCATATACGCGCTCAAATTCCTTGATAGAAATATCATAGAACCATTTCCACAGCGTCAATGCTTCCTCATCGCCCTCCTGCATTTTTACAAACCACAGGCGCGCTTCATCGTCCATTTTCAGCTCGGGATGCTTTTCTGCTTCATCATGGAACTTTACATAAATCCGCATCAGCTCCTGAATCCCGTCTTTCTCTACTGCTTCCTTGCTGCCCCATTTTTTATACGCAACAATCAGCTTGCCGAACTGTGTCCCCCAGTCCCCCAGATGGTTGATGCCTTCGCAATGGTAGCCCAGCTCCTCGTGAATTTTATAAATCGCGTTGCCGATTACGGTAGAACGCAGATGCCCAACATGGAAGGGCTTTGCAATATTGGGAGAGGAATAGTCGATCACAACGGTTTTGCCTGCGCCCATGTCGCTCTTGCCATAGCTTTCCTTCTGCTCCAGAACGGCAGAAAGCACCTGCTCTGCGTATACACTCTTGTCCACAAAAAAATTGATATATGCACCGACCACCTGCATCTTTGCGATAAACGCAGGCTTTTCGATTTTTTCGATTAACTCCGCAGCAATCATCGGGGGTGCCTTGCGGAATACCTTCGCCAAACGAAAACAGGGATACGCAAAATCGCCCATTTCCTTTTTGGCAGGAATTTCCACTGCCGCCGCCGCATCTTCAACGGAAATTTCCGCTGCCGCCGCCAAAAGTTTTGCAATTTCTATTTTAAAATCCATAAATTGATACCTCCAAAAGCCCCGTAAAAAAGGGACATACTTCTGTTTACTATAGCATGAAAAAGGGGGAAAAACAAGGGTTTTGGGGCGAAAAGCAGCAGCGTTGCGCACTAGTGCGAAGCACTGTCACTTTTCTCGCCCACACTTACACCAGCAATTTTACCTTTTCCTTTTGCAGGCGCTCCGCGCCGCCTTTCTCCCTGTCGTTTCCGACCTGTGGGGAAGGGTTTGGAAAGGGAAACCTTGTTGCCCTTTCCTCGGTTGCGGAGGTTTGGAACCCATTACGAAACGGGTTCCAAGTTTTTGTTACTTTTTAGCATAAAAAGTAAGGGAGAATGCCTTGGTTTCGCCGAGAAAGTTCCAAACGGGCGAACGCACATCTTCGCCAGGCGAAATCTTGTCGCGACTGCGCTCAATCAGTGCGCAGCACTGCTGCTTTTCTCACTTGCCCATGTGGCTTTCATCAACCCAATCGGTGCTTGCACTGCTACTTTTCCCCACAAAAAAAAGACCCCTTTCGGGTCTTTTTCCATCAACCATACTTCACCGTCAGGTTCACATAAGAAATATGCTCCCGCATGGCAGTATACGCCGTCTGATAATCTCCGCTCTTAATCGCTTCAATAATCTTCCCATGCAGCTCAATCGTCACATCAATGACTCTGGGGTTCTGCGTCAGCGATTCACGCATTGCCAGACGAATCCCGTTTTCAAAGGAATCCTTTGAAGCCATCATGGTGCTCATCAAAAGCTTATTATGCGTTGCCACCGCCACCTGCATGTGAAACATAGAGTCATAATCCACAAACTGATTCACGTCATGGCGAAATTCCTTCATTTTTTCATAATAATACTCCAGCTGGGCAATATCCTCCTGCGTTGCGCGCTTCGCGGCATAGCTCGCCGTTTCTCCCTCTAGCATATAGCGAAATTCCAGTAGGTCATTCAGGTCAGAATTTTCAACCGTAATACTGAAAGGCGCAATATTTACGATATTATCAATTTCATTTACAAAGGTACCTGCCTTTGAACGGCGAATAAAACCAAACACCGCCAGTGCCGTATATGCCTCGCGCAGCGTACTTCTGCCGATGCCAAGCTGCTCGCTCACCACGTTTTCATTTGGCATCATATAGCCTGCCGGCAGCTGTCCGTTTGTAATCAGCTCCTTAAAACGCTGAAATAAATTCTGGGAGATATTATTTTTTCCCAAATCTTTTTTCAGATATGCGGCATTTTCTGCTAAATAGTCTCTTTCTTCCATTCAGGATGCGCCTCCCCTTTCTCATTTGTGTTTTGTATTTTTATACATACCTCATGGTATCATAAATATACTTGCATGACAAGAAATTTTTCATATTTTTTTATAAATATCTCTTATGTTTTCAAAAAAATTCCTAATACCCCTGTCTTTGCAAAACACTGTATTTACACGAAAAACAAAGCCTTCTGTTTGTATTTTTCCCTGTTGTCTGATAAAAAGAGGACTTCCTTCCCTTTCTGTAATAAAAAAAAGCCTTGGTATTCATTAGCCAAGGCTTATTATACAAAAATTTCAATTCTTTTCCATTTTTTTAAGCTCTTCCTCAATCAGTCCGTCCTTGTTATATTTTATGCCCTTCGCAATATTTTTTTCTCTTGTCTTTCTGGCAATGAAAAACGCAATCAAGCACATCGCAACAGGAATCAGCATAAAGACGAAGAAGCTGATATCGTGGAATATAACGCCGACAAAGACCGCCAGCAGGAATACCAGAAAAATAAACACCAGACCCGGCTTTGCCGTTTCGGATTTTGCGGCAATCATGCCCTCAAAAATCACAAAGACCAGAAACAGAGAAATCATCTGCCCATAGGACAAAACAACCTCTAATATACCATCAACGGGAAATAAAAACATACCCAACACCTCAATTCTCCATTTTATCACTTAAAAGACATTGTAGCATTTCGTATACATAATGTCAAATCGTTTGGGTTTAAAACTTTCCGCCGCCACCACCGAAGCTTCTGCCGCCACTGGAAAAGGAGCCGCCGCCGCTGAAGCCGCCTGTGTGGTGGTGATTGTTGTCATCATCCCGTGGAATCGGCACCATCGTCGTATGCGTATTTGCAAAGGTATCCTGATTCGTCCGCAAATGACAGCCGTTTTCCTTCAGATACGCTCTGCCGTCCGTAAAGGGATGCACATTTTTACAAGCCTTACGCATGCTCATAACCGAAACCCCTGCAATCACTGCGGAAAAAGCTGCCGCAAGCAGAATAATCATCGCAATGCCGCCACCACTCGAAACAGGACTTTCCGAGAAAAACGCATCCGATTTTGGTCTGCCTTCTGCGCCGTAGGTCTGATAATCCGCACAAAGGGAATCCACGTCCCACCAAAGCTGCTCCATGCCGCCATAATAATCTCCATTGGAAAAATAGCCGCTGATTTCGTCCCAGATGGCATCTGCATCCGCATCCGTAATCATTTCCATTGCTTCGCCGCAGGTCACAAGCTGCCCTTCTCGCTCGCTCATATCCAGAACGAAAATTGCGCCGCTGTAATCCTCCCCAACGCCCAGATTCTGTTCTATATAAAATTGTGCGCCGTATTCCCTTGTTGATAAGCCTTCGGTATCCTTCGTGGTGAGGTATGCAAAATCAATATCATATTCCTCCTTTGCATCCTCGCAGAACTGCTGCAAATTCTGTTCCTCCTCCGCCGTCAGCAGGTCAGCATTGTCAAATACCCTCTGCTCCGCCGCAGAAGCAGGCAGAACGGAAAGCAGGAGAAACACCATCATCAGAAGCACAAATCCTTTTTTCTTCATCACAGCACACCTCCCATCGCCAACAGAGCAAGCACAATCATAACAATCACAAAGGAAATGCAGAAAATAATCACAAACCATTTCGCGCTCCGGCTGTTGCTGACAGGCAGCTCCCCGACGATTTTCCCTGTCTGTCCGTTCATCGCAAAGAGATATTCCTTCCCATCATATTTGCTCATCAGCATCCAAACGGGCAGGAGCATATAGCTTTGCTGCTTAGAGGAAAAATCCGTATGACATTTCACGCCGTAAACACGCTGATAGCTTTTGCCGCCCTCCGCCGCCTTATGCTCCACGCCGGGGGTAATGCGTTTTGTCATGCGGTCATACAAATCCTTCGGCTCGTATGTATATTTTTCCGCCAGAAAGCCGCTCAGATAGCTCATGTCAAATGGTTTTTTCTTTTCCAGATGAAACGGTTCCAACGCATCCATCAGGTTATCCTGCATTTTTTCCGAAGCATCCAAAGGAATATTTTCAAATTCCATCGTTCCCGCGCGGTGGATGTGATACAAATCCGTTTTCGTATAAATAAAACGCGTATCCGACCATGTGATGACATTTTCGCCCGTCGCATGGTAATCAAAATCCGCTTTGCAGTCAAAGAGCCAGAACGGCACATATACGCCCGTAATCTTTTCCAACCGCTGCTCAGAGGTATAGCCCTTCGGAAGCAGCCTTTTTCCCTTGCAAAGCTGCAAAAACGCCTTTCTTGCGTCCTCCTTATCCGTCTCAAACGGCAGAATCGCAGAGGGGCGGTATTCCCCCTCCAGCTGTGTCGGCAAAATCGTCGGGTTGCCGCAGAAAACGCAGAAGGTTGCCGCCGTTACATCATCCGTCACAATCTCGCCGCCGCAGGAGGGGCAGTGATACGCGCGCAGATGGCTCATATCTTCATCCGTCTCAGTAATATTTTCCTCATAATGATAGGAAATCTCCGCCGTATTTTCCGCAGCCTCGGCTCTGGGCTTGACTTCATAATCATCCTGCTTCGTCTCGGCCCCTCTCTGCTCCAGCTCCTCTCTGGTAAATTTGCCGCCGCAGTAATCGCAGACCCATTTCTGCTCCTTCCCATCATAGCGCAGATACGCCATGCAGTCGGGGCAAAGGTAGGTCAATGCTGTCTGTTCCATTTTTCATTCACATCCCTTCGGATTCCCGTTATCGTTTATGCTTTGGTTTCAGCTCCGCCAGATAGCCTGCCGTGATAATGCCTGTCGGCAGAGCGAACACCGCAATTCCCACAAAAGAGGTCACAATGGCAATGATTTTGCCGATGCTCGTCGCAGGGCAAATATCCCCATAGCCGACCGTTGTCAGCGTGATGGTCGCCCAATAGACCGCATCCAGAAAGCTTGCGAAGGTATCCGGCTCAACCTGAAACAATATCAACGCCGACAGAAAGATATACCCAACTGCCAGAAGCCCTATCGTGAAAAGGTTATCCTTTTCCTTATGAATCACCTGCATCATCAGATGAAATCCCTTAGAATAGCGCAGAATCTTTAAGGGCTTCATGCACTTCGGCAGACGCAGGATACGCACCGCCTTCAGCGTCGAATACAGCGGTGTCAGAGAGGAAAGAATCGCAATCAGATCAACCACAGCAAAAAACGTAAACGGATAACGCAAAAAGGGCTTTTCCCCCTTCAGCTTAAAATCCGCTGTGCCCCATCTGAGCAGATAATCTATGATGAAAATAAACACCGTTATGCGGTCAATCCGATAAAATACGGGATTTGTGCTGTTTTTCACACAAAGAGGCAGTACGCTTGCAATAATGCAGAAAACCATAAATCGGTCATAATACAGGCTGATTTTGTCCTCCTGCTCTCCCTTTTCAATCATTTCATAAATCCGCCGCCGCATGGGCTTTCCTCCTTTTTCTGCCGTTTCTTCTGTTCGTAAAAAAGGATATCGGCATACTTCACCGATATCCCTTTGTTTTTTTGCTTATTCTACTTCTGTTTTCTCTGCTTCTGCGGCTGTTTCTTCGGCTTCCTCCTCAATATCCTCCTCGGAAATCTTCGCAATGCCGACCACGCTCACGCCGTCATCCAGATTCATCAGCTTCACGCCCTGCGAATCCCTGTTGTAGCTGGAAATTTCTCTGCCGCGCAGGCGGATGATAACCCCTTCGGAGGTAATCAGCATCAGCTCATCATTTTCGCCGACCATCAGCACGCCGGTCAGCTGTCCTGTTTTTTCCGTCAGCTGATGAACCTTCAAGCCCTTGCCGCCGCGGTGCTGCAAATTAAATTTATCCGTTGTGGTGCGCTTGCCGTAGCCGTTTTCGGTTACATTCAGAAGCTGCCCTTCGGGGTCAATCTTCACTGCGGAAACAACATAATCGTCCTCCTTCAGTGTAATCGCCTTTACCCCTGTTGCGGTTCTGCCCATGGGACGCACATCCTCCTCGGAAAACTTAATGCCCATACCGCTGCGTGTTGCCACGAAAATTTCATCCCTGCCGTCTGTTGTCATTACGGAAATCAGGTCATCCTCCTCGCGCAGATTCAGCGCAATCAGACCGCTCTTGCGGATATTTGCAAAGCTGGTCATATCTGTTTTCTTGATTAAGCCTTGCTTTGTCACCATCACAAGATACTGATCCTCGCGGAATTCATTTGCGGGAATCACCGCCATGATTTTTTCATCCGCATCAATCTCCAGAAGGTTCACGATGGCAACCCCTCTTGCCGTTCTGCCGGCTTCGGGAATTTCGTAGCCCTTCATGCGATACACCTTGCCGCGGCTGGTGAAGAACAACAGGGTATCATGTGTAGATGCAAGGAACAGGTCTTTTACAAAATCCTCCTCCCTTGTCTGCATCCCGATAATCCCTCTGCCGCCGCGGTTCTGGCTCTTATAGGTATCCAGAGGGGTACGCTTTACATAATTCAGATTCGACAGCGTAAATACGCAGGTTTCCTCCTCAATCAAATCCTCAACATCAATTTCGCCGGGATTCTGCATCAGCTTTGTGCGGCGTTCATCGGCATATTTCTCCTTAATCGCCGTAATTTCATCCCTGATTACGCCAAGCAGCAGCTTTTCATCCGCCAGAATGGTCTTGTAATACGCAATCTTCTTTTGCAGCTCTGCATATTCCGCGTCGATTTTTTCCTTTTCCAGACCCTGCAAACGGCGCAGCTGCATTTCCAGAATCGCCTGTGCCTGCAAATCAGACAGGCTGAAGCGTTCCATCAGTCGCTCCTTTGCATTATCATAGCTTGTGCGGATGATGCGAATCACCTCATCAATGTTGTCAATCGCAATCCGCAGACCCTCCAGAATATGCGCTCTTTTTTCCGCCTTATCCAGATCAAAGCGTGTTCTTCTGGTAACAACATTTTCCTGATGCTTCAGATATTCCGCAAGCATCTGCTGCAAATTCAAAACAACAGGCTTGCCATCCACCAGTGCAAGCATATTTGCACCGAAGGATTCCTGTAAGGATGTATATTTATACAGCTGGTTCAGAATGACATTTGCGTTATAGTCCTTCTTGATATCAATGATAATCTTGATATCATCGCCGGCAGAGGCATCGTTCAGATCGCTGATGCCCTCCACACGCTTTTCCTTCGCCAGCTCGCCGATTTTTTCCAGCAGACGCAGCTTATTGACCATATACGGAATTTCAGTGATGACAATACGTTCTCTGCCGTTATGCGTTTCAATCTCCGCTGTGGAGCGCACAATAATCTTACCGCGCCCGGTGCGGTACGCCGCACGAATCCCGCTTTTGCCAAGGATATTCGCGCCTGTGGGGAAATCGGGCCCTTTGATGTATTGCATTAATTCTTCCACATCGGTTTCTCTGCCCTCGATTTTATTCTCAATCATGCAGACTACGCCGTCAATGACTTCGCCGAGGTTATGCGGCGGAATATTCGTCGCCATACCAACCGCGATACCGCTTGAGCCGTTTACCAACAGGTTTGGAATACGCGCAGGCAGGACTGTGGGTTCTTTCTCGTTTTCGTCATAGTTCGGCACAAAATCAACGGTATCCTTCTCGATATCCGCCAGCATTTCCGCCGTAATCTTGGACATGCGCGCCTCGGTATAACGGCTGGCAGCTGCGCCATAGCCGTCAATAGAGCCGAAGTTCCCGTGTCCGTCTACCAGCATATAGCGCATGGAGAAATTCTGCGCCATACGCACCATTGCCTGATAAATGGAGCTGTCACCATGAGGGTGATATTTACCCATGGTATCCCCGACAATACGCGCGGATTTACGATAGCCCTTGTTCGGGTCCAAATTCATTTCATTCATAGAGTACAGGATACGCCGCTGTACAGGCTTTAAGCCGTCACGCACATCGGGTAATGCACGGGCAACAATAACGCTCATCGCATAGTCGATGTAGCATTTCTGCATCTCTTTGTTGATGTCTATGGTTATGACCTTGTCTATCTCTTTATTTTCGTCACTCATACGTTCACCTCTTAAGACCGTGAGGCTCTGCCTCACCCTCCGCAAGCCTTTGAAAAGGCTTGACCTAAACTTTATACAAATCTTACATTTCTTTCAGAAATATAAGATTTAATTCTGATTTATCACGCCGCAGGCAAATCGGGTTCCAAGGGGGTAACCCCCTTGGTGGGGTTTGGGGCAACGCCCCATAAAAAACTTGCCCACAGGCGGTTCTTTGAAGGGGTGCGATACATTTTGTATCGCAGGGGAAACTTTCACCAAGAAAAGAAAGTTTCCCCTTACGTCACCCGTTAAAAATCCATCTCAGCATACTGCGCATTTTCCTCAATGAAAATCTTTCTGGGTTCTACCTCATCCCCCATCAGCATACTGAAAACCTGATCCGCAAGCACTGCATCATCAATCGTCACCAATTTCAGAATTCTATGCTCCACCGCCATTGTCGTATCTCTCAGCTGGTCGAAGTCCATTTCCCCCAGACCCTTATACCGCTGTACGTCCTTAATCCCTGTTCTGCCGATTTCCTGATACAGCGCCTCAAGCTGCATATCGTCATACACATAATAATGCTGTTTATTCTTCTCCACGCGATACAGCGGCGGCTGTGCCACATATACCTTACCGCCCTCGATGAGCTGCGGCATATAACGATAGAAGAATGTCAGCAGCAGGGTTCTGATGTGTGCGCCGTCTACGTCGGCATCGGTCATGATAACGATTTTATGATACCGCAGCTTAGACATATCAAAATCATCTGAAATCCCCGTACCGAAGGCGGTAATCATATTGCGGATTTCCTCGGAATTGAGAATTCTGTCCAGTCTTGCCTTTTCCACATTCAGAATCTTGCCGCGCAGGGGCAGAACCGCCTGTGTTCTGGGGTCTCTCGCCTTAATGGCAGAGCCGCCTGCGGAGTTCCCTTCGACGATATAAATTTCACATTCATAGGGGTCGCGGCTCGTGCAGTCTGTCAGCTTACCGGGCATACGCGTATTTTCCAGACCCGTTTTGCGGCGCACCAGCTCTCTTGCCTTTCTGGCAGCGTCTCTGGCTCTGGAGGCCATCATGCCCTTTTCGATGATGGTTTTGCCGATGTTCGGGTTTTCCTCCAGAAAATAGGTCAGATATTCGCTCAGAACGCTTTCCACCGCGCCCTTCGCTTCGCTTGTGCCAAGCTTTGCCTTTGTCTGCCCTTCAAACTGCGGGTCCTCTACCTTAATACTGACAACGGCGGTGATGCCCTCTCTGACATCCTCGCCAGAAAGCTTTTTATCTGCATCCTTTATGATGCCTGCCTTCTTGCCATAATCGTTCAGTGTCTTTGTCAGCCCCGATTTAAAGCCCACCAGATGCGTGCCGCCATCAGGGGTATTGATATTATTCACGAAGGTGAAAATGCTTTCCGTATAGCCGTCATTATGCTGGAATGCAACCTCAACCAGAACGCCATCCTTCTTGCCGGAAGCATAGAAAATCGTATCATACAACGGCTGACGGCTATGATTCAGAAAATGTACGAATTCCTTGATGCCGCCCTCATAGTGGAAGGAATGCTCCTGCTCCATGCCCTCGCGCAAATCGGCAAGGTTAATTTTCAGCCCCTTTGTCAGAAAAGCCGTTTCGCGGAACCGCTGCTTCAGCACATCATAATCAAAAACGGTTTCCTCAAAAATCGTATCATCCGGCAAAAAATGCACATACGTTCCTGTGATCTCGGTTTCGCCCACAACAGTCAGCGGCTCTGCAACATCCCCACGGGTATATTTCTGCTCATGAATTTTCCCATCCCGATGCACCTGCACCACAAGCCATTCGGACAACGCATTTACAACAGACGCACCAACGCCGTGCAGACCGCCGGAAACCTTATATCCGCCGCCGCCGAATTTACCGCCTGCATGCAAAATCGTAAATACCATCTGCAGCGCGCTCATGCCCTTCTGGTCATTGATATCAACGGGAATGCCGCGCCCGTTATCCATAACGGAAATGGAATTATCGGGGTGGATTTTTACGGTAATCTCGTTACAGAACCCTGCAAGCGCTTCATCCACGGAGTTATCTACAATTTCATAAACCAAATGATGCAGACCCTTTGCGCTGGTGGAGCCGATATACATACCGGGGCGCTTTCGCACCGCCTCCAGCCCTTCCAGAACCTGAATTTGATTTGCATTATATTCAGAAGACATCAAATCCCTCTCTTTCGATTCATTTTTTCGCATAATTTTTTTGGCAAGAAAAAAAGAAAGAACAAAAATGACTTTCTCTTTCCATCAATTCCGCCTCAAAATAACATAGTGAAATTATAGCATTTTTTCATTGATTTTTCAATGTTTTGCGTGTATTTTTATACTATTTTTTTCAAAATTCCTACTTTATTATAGCCGCTCTGCCGGAAAAATTTTCAGCCTGCTGTTTTTTTCCCGTTATGTCATTGTTTTTTCTGTTATAAAGCGTATCAGAAAAAACAAAAAACAGGCATTGAGATATTTTTTTCTCAGTGCCTGTTTTCCTTTTGCGGTATGATATTTCCGTTTTCGACATAAAATAAATTATCCCTGCTGATATATTTTCGGACAGAATCCTCAATCCCTGTGCAGGTCACAAACGCCTGCAAGCCGTCAATGCTTTCCAGAAGATATTTCTGGCGGCTTTCATCCAGCTCCGAAAACACATCATCCAGAAGCAGAACGGGTAATTCTCCCGTTTCCTCCCGAATCAGGTCAATCTCTGCCAGACGCGCCGCAAGGGCGGTTGTCCGCTGCTGCCCCTGGGAGCCGTAGACCTTCGCCTCCCTGCCGTTCACCAGAAAGCTGATGTCATCCTTATGCGGGCCGCTCTGGGTTGCCCCGAAAAGAATATCGCGCTCCAGATTGCGGTGCAGCCGCTCGGCAAACGAGCCCTCCTCGCAGTTTGGTCTATAAAGCGTTTGCAGGCTGTCTCTGCCGCCTGTCAGCCGCGCAAGCTTTTCCGCCGCAATTTCATCCAGACGCACCAAAAAACGCCTTCTGGCGGCAATGATGCGCTCGCCGTATTCCACCATCTGTTCGTCCCAGACAAAAAGCGTTTCCTGCAGGGATGGCTTTTTCTGTATTTCCTTGAGCAGATTATTCCGCTGCTTCAGAATCCGATAATACTGCTGCAAATCGTAATAATAGACCCTGCTCAGCTGGCAAAGCTCCATATCCAGAAAGCGGCGGCGCTCCGTCGGAGCATCCTTTACCAGAGATAAATCCTCCGGAGAAAAAATAACAGCATAAAGCGTGCCGAACAGCTCCCCCAGACGCTTGACGGGCAGACCATTAACGGCAATGCCCTTTTTTTCATTCTGCTTTAAATGCACATCAATTTTATCCCTGCGATTCTGCGTCTGTACCAGAAGGCGGATATGGCTTTCCTGTGCATCAAAGGCAATCAGCTGCTGATCGCTTTTGCCGCGCATGGAGCGCCCCATCGCGCAGAAATACAGCGATTCCATAAAATTCGTTTTCCCCTGTGCATTGCTGCCGTAAATCACATTGATTCCCTCAGAAGGCTCGATATGCAGTTGTGAAAGATTGCGGAATCCCTGTAGGAAGATCTCCGTGATATACATATTGCTTCACCTGTTTTTTATAAATATAAATTTATTCCGTATATTTTTGCAGTGCCGCCTCCAGTGCAGCAAGCTTTTTCTTCAGCATTTTTTCTCGTTTTTGATAAATTTCCTGCGCCTCGGCTTCCTCCTCGGCATAGGCATAGTCCTCAGAAAAGGTCACCCAGTCGGAAAAATATTTCTCGATATCGTTTTTTATTTCACGAATTAAATCCAGCTTAGAGCACTTAATATTGTATTCCTCCGCACCGAATTCACCCTCTGTGACGATTTTTGTTTCCTCATCCGCTGTCAGTGTAAAGACGGACTCCTCCTCGTCAAACCATAGTTTTAAGGGTGTCCGCTCCTGTACAGACTGGACACCCCTGTCCAATACCATAACAGGGATGTCCTGTATATAACTGCCCAGTCCCTCGAAGTCCTCCAGATGGATTTCCGTCCAGCCGTTTTTCGGTCTTGTAAACATCCCGATTCACTCCTAAAAATACATAATTAACGCATATTTATTCTTGACATAAATCAAGATTTTCTGCTTTTCAGGCTTCCAGCTCCACCTCAACAGAGCCGACACCCTTCAATTCCACAATATCCCCATGGCGGATTTTTTTACCGCGTTCCGTTGCAACCTCGCCGTTTACAAGCACCTTTCCCTGCGAAAGAAAATATTTCACATCAGAGCCTTGGTCAATCAGCCCTGCCAGCTTCAGTACCTGCTGCAGCTTGATAAATTCTGTATGAATATACACCTTGTTCATATTGTTCTCCTCCTTTTACATCCGTAGCGGCAAAATCAGATATTTAAAGGAATCCCCTTCCTCCGGCAAAATCGTACAAGGGCTGAGGGATGCCATGAAAATCATTTTTACGGTTTCCTCCTCGATGGAGCGCAGTGCTTCAATCAGATATCTGGGGTTGAAAGCGATTGCCAGATCATCTCCTTCGACCTCTGCGGTTACGTTTTCATGCGCGGTCCCCATATCACTTCTTGCGGTGATATCCATGCCATTTGCGCGAATCATCAGACGGACAGGCGTTTTGCGGTTATCTCTGGAAACCAGAGAGGCACGTTCCAATGCCTGAATCAGCTCGCTTTTGTTGATAACCACCTTTGTTTTATAGTCCTCGGAGAAGGACTGTGCATAACGGATGAAATCCCCCTCAATCAGGCGGGAAACCATAACAGCCGTCCCTAAATCGAAAAGGATGTGCTTTTCTGTCAGATAGATGGAAAGAGTATCATCCTCCTCCTGAGAGAGGATTTTGTTCAGCTCGGCTAAGGTCTTGCCGGGTACAATAACATCTGTATCTCCGCTGCCGGTCAAAAGGCTGTTTTTGCGGAAGGAAATACGATAACCGTCCACAGAAACCACATGAACGGAATTGCTCCGCAGCTCAAATAATTCCCCGGTCAGTACAGGCTTGGAGCCATCCTGCGCAATAGAGAAAATCGTCTGCCGAATCATGTCGCGCAGCTTTGCCTGCTCCATAGAATACAGCTTTTCCTGTTCCACCTCCGGCAGGGTCGGGAAATCCTCGCCGCTCTGCCCCATAATTTTAAACTCGGAGGAACCGCTGACAATGGTTACGGCGTAGTCTTCATCTGTGGCAATCGTCACGGATTCCCCGTTTAAACGGCGGACAATTTCGTTGAAGATACGCGCTTCAATGGCAACCTCACCGGCTTCCTGAATTTCTGCTTCGATTGGTGCGGTACGGATGCCGATTTCCAGATCGTTGCCTGTCATAATAAAGCCTCTTTCGTTGGCGGTTAATAAAATACATTCCAGAATGGGTAATGTTGTGCGGTTGGAGACCGCTTTATTTACAATATTGATATACTGTAACAGTAAATCCTTGCTGCATGTTAATTTCATAGTTGTGTACAACTCCTTTGTTCACATGTGTAAGTAAGATATAAAAGATTTGATCCGTAGTAGTAGTAGTAGAGGCTGTGAAGTTGTGGAAAACTCCGCTTTTGCCCGAAACGACAGGGAAAACCATATTTGGAAAACCCTGTGGACAACTGCGGACAACCATTCCAATTATCCACGTTTTCCACAGAAGGGCAAAAACAGCTTTAGTTATCCACAAATTATCCAGAGGGGACTCACAGGGGTATGTGGAAAGAAAGACCTTGAGGGCGCTGCCCTCAACGCACCCGCAAACCTTTGAAAAGGTTTGATCCAAACTTTATTTGCCTACGGCGTTTTTTATGGGGCGTTTTTCATGGGGCGTTGCCCCAAACCCCACCAAGGGAATGATTCCCTTGGAACCCCATTTGCCTGCGGCGCTGGTGAAAGGAATACTCCTTTCACTGATTATTTATCTTCCGCAAAAGCGAAAGCTTTTGCAAATCGGGTCAAGGGGGTGACCCCCTTGCAGGGTTCTTAGGGACAGCGTCCCTAAGGAAAGCTTTTACGATTCTTTGATTTCCTTCTCTAACGCATGGACGGTTTTCTGTAAGCCCTCGTCACTCTCCAGCTGCTTCTCAATCTTCGAGATGGCATAAATCACCGTTGTATGATCCCTGCCGCCAAAGCTCTCGCCAATCTTCGGCAGGGAAATATCCAATAGCTTCCGGCAAAGATACATCGATACCTGTCTTGGAAATGCGATATTCTTCGGCTTTTTACTCCCCTGAATATCCTCCACACGAATGTTATAATACTCCGCTACCACCTGCTGAATCAGCTCCGGTGTCAATGGTGTCGCGGAATTTTCACTGAAGATATCCTTTAAGCTGTTCTCCGCCAGTGCGATGGAGATATCCTGATTTGTCAGCGTTGCAAAGGCAACAATTCTGGTTAAGGCACCCTCCAGCTCTCGGATATTCGATGCGATATTCTTTGCAATATACGCCATTACATCATCCGGCACGGTTAGGTTATCCCGCTCCGCTTTTTTCTTCAGAATCGCGATTCTTGTCTCATAATCCGGCGGCTGTACATCCGCAATCAGACCCCATTCAAAACGGCTGCGCAGTCTGTCCTCCAGTGTCTTAATCTCCTTCGGCGGACGGTCGGAGGAAATGATAATTTGTTTATTCGATTCATAAAGCGCATTAAAGGTATGGAAAAATTCCTCCTGCGTCCCTTCCTTTTTGGAAATAAACTGAATATCGTCAATCATCAGTACGTCGATATTGCGGTATTTATTCCGAAATTCCTCGTTTTTATTGTTTTGGATGGAGTTAATCAGCTCATTCGTGAAGGTTTCGCTTGTGACATACAGCACCTTCGCCTGTGGATTACGATCCAGAATAAAATGCCCGATGGAGTGCATCAGGTGCGTTTTGCCAAGCCCGGAATTGCCGTATAAAAACAGGGGATTATACGCCTGTGCCGGAGATTCCGCAACGGCAAGGGATGCGGCATGCGCCATACGGTTGCTGTTGCCGACAACAAAGGAATCGAATACATATTTCGGGTTCAGATTTCTTGCAAGCTCATTTTCTGCGGGCTTTTCCGCCGCGAGGTTATGGAGATTGCCTGCCTTCTGCTCCTCCTCCGTCGTAATCATGATGTCATATTCGTTTTTTGTTACCATTTTAATCGCAGTGCGAATCAGCGGCAGGTGCCGTTTTTCAATGATCTCCTTGAGAAAGGATTCCTTTACCTGCAAAATAATTTTATTCCCGATAATGCCACAGGGGACAATCGGCTGAATCCAGGTTGCGAAGCTGACAGGAGAGGTTTCTTCTTCAATCATTTTGAGTGCTTCTTCCCAAATCTGTTCCAGTTCCATGCAATGACCTCCTCTTTTTATTTTTTTCCTGCTGCTTATCCACAGATAGAGGGGATATCCCTGTGAAAAACGGGGAAAACCCTCTTTTTTTTCAATGTTATACACAGCTTCCTTTCTTTTCCTTCTGCACAGAATTCACAATGCTGCAAAGCCTGTCTTTCTCAAGCTTATCCTATAATTTGCCGAACGGAAAGTCCACAGTTTTTTTACAAAAAAGAAAAAGTTATCAACAAAGTTATACACAAGCTGTGGATAACATAATCTGGTTGCTGTGAATCCTGTGGAAATATACAGAAGGGCGTGATTGTCTTTAGTATAGCAAAAGTTATCCACAGGTTCAATGAAAAACTTGTCCAAAAAAATCAGAAACAGATATTGTATACAAGATATAGTAAAACTTTTTTGAAAAAATCTAAATATACCTTTTCTGTCGAAAATTTTTTATGAAATTCCTGTGGAAATGTGGACAAATCCGCAGAATACAGGGCTTTTCTGAAAAATTTTTTCTTGACGTGCCATGCTTTTTTTACTATAATAGGGGCAGTGCTCATAAAAAGGGTGAGCAGAACCCGGAAATTGAAGGAGGTGCAACAACCATGAAAATGACATTCCAGCCTAAGAAAAAACAGAGAAGCAGAGAACATGGCTTCAGAAAAAGAATGAGAACAGCAAACGGCAGAAAAGTGCTTGCTGCAAGAAGAAGAAAAGGTAGAAAAGTATTATCCGCATAATTTTTTTCATGTGTATTTAAGGCCGCAGCGTATTTCGTGTGGCCTTTTGTTCATGATGGAGAAATTTTTCGGCGGCCGTAAAGGGGGGTTGCGTGATGCAGTTTACAGAATCTTTAAAGAAGAATTTTCAGTTTCGCCATGTATATCAGAAGGGCAAATCCATCGCCAACCGCCATTTGGTATTATATATGGTAAAAAACGGAACACATGACCACAACAGGCTGGGGATTTCCGTCAGCAAAAAGGTGGGCAAGAGCGTGGTGCGCTCTCATGTGACACGCCTGATTCGGGAAAGCTACCGCAGCATGGAGGAGGAAGTGAAGTCCGGCTATGATTTTGTTGTCATTGCCCGTGTTTCCTGCGCTGCTGCGTCCTATCATGAGGTGTGCCGTTCCCTGCGGCATCTTTTCAAAAAACAACAGCTTCTGCTGAGCGCGTCTGAAAGAAAGGACCGTCAGGAAAAATCAGAAGCAGGCAGAAAGGAAGAGAAGGAAGAAGGGACACAATGAAGGAGAAAATCATCTCTCTTGTAAATCTGGTTTCCTTATTTTTTCAGAAGCTCTTTCTGCTGATGATTCGTTTCTATCAGGCAGCAATATCGCCGCATCTGGGAAAAAACTGTAGATTCACCCCTACCTGCTCCCAGTACGCGTATATTGCCATCACACGGTTTGGGCCGATAAAGGGCACATATCTGGCCATTAAGAGACTGTTGAAATGCCATCCCTTCCATGCGGGCGGCTATGATCCCGTGCCTGAGAAGAAAGAAAAATAACTGTCCTTCGGGGCGAAGATCTCGTATTGTTTGTTGAAGGAGGAAAAAATGTCCTATTTACCCTATTTGCTGGAAGCATTGCCTTCCGTAAGACAGCCCGGTAAGATTGTCGGACCATTCGCCGATCTGATGGGGAAAGTGTATAATTTGCTGTTTGAACTTTTGCACAGCAACACAAGCGCAGGCTCTTTGGGTCTGGCAATTATTATCTTTACTTTAATCGTGAAACTGATCCTGTTTCCTCTGATGGTGAAGCAGCAGAAGTCTTCTTTTAAAATGCAGGCACTGCAGCCTGAGCTGATGAAGATCAGGAAGAAATATGAAGGCAAAACAGATCAGATGTCACAGCAGCGCATGGCTTTTGAAATGCAGGAATTTCAGAAGAAAAACGGCGTAAGCATGGTCAGCGGCTGCCTGCCGATGCTCATTCAGCTGCCCATTCTGTATGCACTGTTCTATCTGTTCCAGAATGCCTATGTTTATGTAGACGTTATCGGTCATAATTATACCGATATTGCAAATGCAATCGTAAATATCCCCGTTTCCCTGAGAATGGAGGTATTCCATCCCTACGCACAGGAATTTGCCAATGCCTATAAGAATGTTGCCATCATCAAGGATGGCATTGATATGAGGCAGGTCAATGAGGTGGTTATGCTGGTTAACTATCTGAAGCCCGATGATTGGAATGTTATCCTGCAGAACCTCGGCGATGCAGGCAGTTCTCTGGTGCCGCTCCTGGCAACCAAAAGCAGCATTGAAACCTTCCTGACTATTCCTCTGGTAAGTAAGGCAGGGCTGCATTTCCCCGGTATCATCATCCCCATTGCGGCAGGTGTCACCACATGGCTGCAGTCCAAAATCATGATGATGATGAACCCCCAGAACAGCGACCCCGGCAACCCTGCGGCAGCAATGACCAAATCTATGCTGTATACCATGCCTATCATGATGGGTGTATTCGCAATCAATATGCCTGCCGGTCTGGGTCTGTACTGGACGATTTCCAACCTGTTCGGTATTTTGCAGCAGGTAATTTTGTCTAAGCATTATAAAAAGAAATTTGCAGAGGAGGCAGCACAGTAATGGAAGAAATTAGAAAAAGCGCAAAGACTGTGGATGATGCCATTGCGGCTGCTTTGGCAGATCTGGGCGCAGCTCGCGAGGAAGTAGATATCACAGTCATTGATGAAGGCTCCAAGGGCTTTCTGGGAATGTTCGGCAGCAAGGATGCCGTTGTTCTGGTAAAGAAAAACTTTAATCCCGAAAAGGAAGCGGAAACCTTCTTAAAAGAAGTATTTTTGAGCATGGGGCTGATTGTAAAAATCAAAACAGAGCAGAAGGACAAGCACCTGTATATTGATCTGACAGGTGATGATATGGGCATCCTGATTGGCAAGAGAGGGCAGACATTGGATGCTTTACAGTATTTAGTAAATCTGGTTGTCAATAAGAAAAGCCCTTATTATATCAGCGTTATGCTGGATACGGAAAATTATCGGCAGAGAAGAAAGGAAACACTGGAAAGCCTTGCCTTCAATCTGGCGAAAAAGGTTAAGCATACAAAGAGAAATGTTGTGCTGGAGCCTATGAATCCTTATGAAAGAAGAATCATCCATTCCGCATTGCAGAATGACAGATTCGTTACAACATATAGTGAGGGCGAAGAACCCTATAGAAATGTTGTAATTACCTTGAAATAAGACACTCGAAACCCGTTGTTGAATACAGCGGGTTTTTATTTTAAAAAAGAGCGATAACTGAGAACCTTTTTGTCTTCAAAAAAGGTTCTCAGACTCTCTAAAAATCAGCCTGCAAGGCGAAAAAGACCTTGAGGGCGCTGCCCTCAAACACCTGCAAACCTTTGAAAAGGTTTGATCCAAACTTTATTTGCCTGCGGCGTAAAAAAATATAATTATTCTCGCAGAAACGACAGTTTTTCAAGAGAGGAGGTTTTTTATGAAAAGAGAATATATGCTTGATGATGTGATTGCAGCAATCTCCACGCCCATCGGTACAGGCGGCATCGGCATTGTGCGCATGAGCGGGGCAGGCTGTATCGCATTGGCGGACAGCATTTTTATCGGCAAAAAGAAGCTGACGGAAAAGGCAACCCATACCTTATCCTACGGTAAAATCACAGACGGACAGGGCGGAGAGGTCATTGATGAGGTGCTTGTTTCCGTTATGAAGGCACCCCATACCTATACGAAGGAGGATATCGTGGAAATCAACTGCCACGGCGGTTCTCTGGTGACGAGAAGGGTTCTGGAAGCGGTGCTGAAAACAGGTGCGCGTATTGCACAGCCGGGTGAATTTACCAAGCGCAGCTTTTTGAACGGGCGCATCGACCTGACGCAGGCAGAGGCTGTCATTGATTTGATTGAATCCAAAACGGAATTATCCCGTCAGGCGGCGGTCAATCAGTTGGAAGGCAGATTAAAAACAGCCGTTCGCGAAATGCGCGAGGAAATTCTGGATATGATTGCGTCTATCGAAGCGGTGATTGATTATCCGGATTATGATGTGGAGGAGGAAACCTACGGCACGATGGAGCAGGGCGCAAAAAAGCTGCTTGCGAGAATGGAAAAGCTGCTCGAAGGCGCAGACCGCGGCAAAATCATCCGCGAGGGCTTACAGACTGTCATTGTCGGCAAGCCGAATGTCGGGAAATCCTCTTTGCTGAACTGGCTGCTGGAGGAGGATCGTGCGATTGTGACCGATATCCCCGGCACAACCAGAGATACCGTTGAGGAATACCTCAATATTGACGGGATTCCCATTAAAATCGTCGATACCGCAGGGATTCGAGAAACGGGCGATGTGGTGGAAAAAATGGGCGTGGAAAAATCCAAAGCCTACGCCGAAACTGCCGATTTGGTCATTATGATGCTGGATGGCTCCCGTCCTCTGGAGGAGGAGGATAAGGAAATTCTTTCCTTCATCCGCGGAAAAAAGACGATTGTGCTGCTGAATAAGGTGGATTTAGCACAAAAGCTTTCTCTGGAGGAGCTTGCGGAATATGTGCCGCAGGAGCAGATTTTATTTATCTCCGTGAAGGAAAACGATGGCTTTGATGCGCTTCTGGATGCCTTGAAAAATATGTTCTTAGACGGGCATACCGCAACGGCGGAGGATGCCATGCTCGGCAACACCAGACATAAGGATGCGCTGTATCGTGCAAAGGAAGCCATGGAGCATTGCATGGAAACCATCACCATGCGTATGCCGGAGGATTTTATCTCTATGGATTTGCAGGATGCTAACCGTGCGTTGGGCGAAATCACAGGGGATACCAGTGACGAAGAAATTATAGACAGAATCTTTACCAAGTTCTGTTTAGGTAAGTAAGGTGAAAACATGGAACAGGAAAATGAATTGGGCGTAAAGCCCGTCAAAAAGCTGCTGTGGAAGCTGGCGATCCCTGCCATCACGGCGCAGATTGTAAA
>UMKD01050619.1_pt1 | contig 31191 bp, 26 predicted proteins | sample 1966221 | NCBI WGS metagenome assembly UMKD01 (sample SAMEA4836167, study PRJEB28245) | human gut metagenome | biome: gut microbiome; material: fecal sample | place: Denmark | collected 2008
TGTTTTTTCAAGGCAATGATGATGGGATAGTTTTGAAAAGGAAGATACCGAACTTTTGATGTTTTAAAGCCATTTTTTACAGTTTTTTGAGAGTGACAATGAGGGCACGCGCAGGTATCCTTCGTTAAGATAGCGGAAATTACCTTTGAAAAAGTATGATATTTGTATTCTTTTTCTATTTCAAGAGGGAAAAAGGTAATATTTTTATCTTGAATATCGAAAAGAGATTTGATAAAATAAGATTGAGACATTGAAATCACTCCTTTTGGATTAGGTTTGGCGATTTAATTTTAACAGGAAAATTTCAAAGTCTCAATTTTTTTTGCAAAAAAAAATGGCATTGAGAGAAAAGAATCATTTTCTCATCAACACCATTTATTATACAACCGTTTTCTGTAGCCATAGGAAATACGTTTGATTGCTTTAATTTTTTGGCTAAATTCTTCTATCATTCCATTGGAAAAAGAACTTTCTAAACTATCTATGATTTACTGAGAAAGTTTTCTATACGTTTTTAAGGTACGAGCAATGTATGGATTTTTACATTGTTTATGTTTTCGTAGAAAAGAAAGAAAATTATCTTTTTTCTTATATTGAAAAATATAGAGAAGATCTTGATAGATTCCATAATATTCATTTAATACAGGAATATTGAAATTTAAATGTCAAAGAATTTATAGATGATAGAGATTCTATAGACAACTTATAATAGAAGCAGACTAAAATTTAAATTATTCAGCATAAGTCCTAGCTTATCGTCTTGAATCATTCATATTAGTGCTACTTTCATTTCTTTCTCCAAGAGTGAGAACTTTTTTTATATTTGTTTTCTAAAGTTTTTTAATATAATTTTTTATTGTTCTCGCTTAATGATAAGAAATACTATTGACATTAAAATACTTAAAATATTGAGATTTTTATAAAAAAATGCTAGGATAGAAAGGAGAAATATAATAATAATTTTAAAATTTAATTTAGTTTGGAATATGATAGATGTGAAATATTAAAAAATGATTGGTTTATAAGAAGTATGTATTTGAAATTCATGAGATGGAGGTAAATTTGGACAAAAATGAATGTAAAAAAGAAATTGTATTAGCTATTTGTTATGATTTTGACAAGACACTATCACCGGATGATATGCAAGCTCAAGGATTTATACAGTCATTAGGTAGGGAAGTGGAAGAATTTTGGAATGATTCTAATAAATTAGCAAATGACAATGAAATGGATCAAAATTTGGCTTGGATGTATAAAATGACAAAAGAATCGAGGGGAAAGCATATTTTTAATAGAAATATGCTAACAGACTACGGTTCAAAAATAACTTTATATTCAGGTGTGGAAACATGGTTTGACAGGATAAATCAATATGGAAAAGAACAAGGAGTAGAAGTTGAGCATTATATTATTTCTTCCGGTTTGAAAGAAATGATTGAAGGCACAAAAGTGGCAAAATATTTTAAAAAAATATATGCAAGTTCATTTTATTATGATGACTGTGGTTTAGCAGTGTGGCCAGCTCAATGTGTCAATTATACAAATAAAACTCAATTTCTATTTAGAATCAAAAAGGGAACATTGAATATAAATGATTCAAAAGTAAATGATTATTTAGAAGATGAGGCGTGTAGGGTTCCTTTTAGGAATATGGTGTATATTGGAGATAGTGATACTGATGTTCCGTGTATGAAGCTTGTGAACATAAACGGAGGTTATTCTATTGGAGTATATAGTGGAGAATCTAAAAATAAAGTATTCAAGATGATAGCGGAGAGTAGAATTAAATATTTTGCAAAAGCCGATTATACAGAAGATTCTGAGTTGGAAAAATTAATAAAACATATAATTGATAGAACCGTTGTTAATGAAATACTGGAAATGAAAACTGTCAATTGTATTAATGAAATGAAAAGTGAAAGACAAGGCATGGAGGAAGAGGAAATTATAAGGGAAGATTTAATAGATAAATTAAATGAAAGTTCTTCATTTTCTAGCACACATGAAATAATAAGGTTAATGTCTGCAATAAATGGTTGGTCAAAAACTCAAATGGAAAGAATATTGGAGATTGCCATTAGGAATAGTCAAGTTAGATATATTTTGAAAGATAAGGATGTCGAGGAATTTTATAGTAAAATTTATCCAAAGGTAGATAGTGAATACTCAAAGCAAGTAATAAAAATTTTAAAAGAATAGAAACAATAAAATTATAATGAAAGCAGGTCGAGATGATTGATTTAAGTAAGATGACAACTGAAAAAAGAAATCCGAATTCTTCAAACTTAAGCAGCTTAAGTATAAGAGAAGCAATAGAATTAATGAATCATGAAGATTACAAAGTTGTAGATTGTGTGAAAGAACAGATAAGTAACATTGAAAATGTGATTCAAATTTGCACAAAAGCTCTACAAAAAAAAGGTAGAATAATTTATATAGGAGCCGGAACCAGTGGGAGACTAGGTCTACTTGATGCCGTAGAGTGTCCACCTACCTTTGGTGTTGATTATAATACGGTAGTAGGTTTAATTGCCGGTGGGGAAAGGGCTTTTATAAAAGCGGTGGAAGGAGCGGAGGACTCTAAAGAGCAAGCAGTGGAAGATTTAAAAGGTATAAATTTTTCAAAAGAGGATGTGCTGGTTGGAATAGCTGCCAGTGGAAGAACTCCTTATGTTATAGGGGCAATAAATTATGCGAAAGAAATTTTTGCCGAAGTATGTGCAGTGGTATGCAATAAGAATAGTGAAATTAGTAAAATTTGTAAAAATATTATTGAAGTAGAAGTAGGACCGGAAATTTTAACCGGCTCTACTCGATTGAAAGCAGGTACGGCAACTAAAATGGTTTTGAATATGATAAGTACGATATCTATGGTAAATATAGGAAAAGTATACAAAAACTATATGGTTGATGTAAAAACTTCTAATCAAAAATTAATGCTTAGAGCTAAAAATATCGTGAAAGAAGTAACTGGATGTAGCGAAGAAGAAGCAAATTTTGTACTTGAGAAATCAGAGGGGAGTGCAAAAATAGCAATTGTTATGTTACTTTTCAATTGTGATGTAAATAAGGCGAAGGAGAAGCTGGAGAAGGTGAATGGAAGAATACAGGATTTGAAAGGGAGTGATCATTATGACTAATTTGGAATTGGCAAAAAAAATGATTGAAAAGTTGGGAGGAAATGGAAATATTTCTCAAGCAACAAATTGTATGACTCGTTTGAGAGTCGATGTAAAAAATGTTAATCTTGTAAAAGTGGAAGAATTAAAAGCACTTGAAGGTGTTTTAGGGCTTATGGTAGCTGACAATCATTATCAAGTGATATTGGGACCGGGAAAAGTTCAAAAAATTGCAGATATTTGTTTTGGAGAACTGGGTTTAACAAAACATACTGCAAGCTGGGAAGAAAATAAAGAAGCTATAAAGGCAAAACAAAGTCAAAATATGTTGCAAAGAACATTAAAGTCCATAGCCAGTATATTTGCTCCATTGATACCTGCAATTATAGCAGCCGGGCTATTGAATGGTTTTGGAAGTTTAATTGCTCAACTTATGAAGAATGGGACTTTATCTGAATCATTTCAAATAGTTCAGTTATTCTTTACTTTAATCGGTGGAGGCTTCCTCGGATATTTTGCAATTTATACCGGTATCCGTTCTGCCGAAGTATTTGGAGCAACTCCGGCTTTAGGTGGAATTATCGGTGGAATGAGTATAGGTGCCAATATTGTAGCAATCTCTAAAATATTAGGACTATTTAACGAAACAACACCACTGGAATCTATATTAACCACCGGAAAAGGTGGAATTATTGGTGTGATTTTTGGAGTTTGGGTATTAGCTAAAGTTGAAAAATTTTTAAGAAAGAGAACTCCTGATGTTTTAGAGTTAGTACTAACACCATTTTTATCAATGTTACTAACAGGTTTAATCTTTGTATTTGTAATAATGTCGCTTGCCGGATATATTAGCGACGGATTGGTTTTTGTTTTAAGCCTTATTATAAATTCCCCTGTCCCAACCGTCAGAATCATAAGCGGTTTTGTACTAGCTGCTCTTTTCTTACCGATGGTGTTATTAGGATTACATCATGGTTTAATACCTATTTATGCTGTTCAATTAAGTGAAATGGGAGGAGTTTCTTTATTCCCTGTACTTGCTATGGCCGGAGCTGGGCAAGTCGGAGCTGCTATTGCTATATATATAATGGCAAAGAGAGCTGGAAATAAAAAACTTATGGGAATAATTACAGGAGCCTTACCGGCAGGTTTCTTAGGAGTTGGAGAGCCACTAATATATGGAGTTACATTACCTTTGTTTGTGCCGTTTATAACTGCGGGAATAGGAGCAGGGTTTGGTGGAGCCTATGTAATGTTGAGTCAAGTGATGTCAACGGCTTGGGGACCAAGTGGACTGGTAGCAATCCCTCTTATGTCAACTCCCGGTGGAATGAAAAATTACTTTATAGGACTTATTATTGCATATATTGCAGGCTTTATTGTTACAAAACTCGTAATGAAAGAAGAAAGTGTTAAAAATTTATAGGGAGAAATAAAAAAGACCGATTAGAGATTTAAAAAAATCTGTTCTAATCGGCTTTTTTATTTTGCCCTTTGATTTTTATTGAAAATTCTTAGAGTATCGGTGGTAAATTTATCAGCATATGATTGAAAGGAGAAAAGTCTGGTGGACTTTACCGATATTTGATTTGAAATAGTGAATACATCTACAAGATAGAAGTAATATCTATTGATAAAAATAACATTATTTCTGTTGATTAAGAAGAAACAATCAAGGAAAGAATAAAATGACATACTCTTATTCTTCAATTCCGTTTTGTAGATAGAATAATAAATTTTTCAAAAATAGATCTCTTTTAGTGAAATTCCCTGTGTAAAAAAAATCAATTCCCATATAATGAGAATACCCTAATAATAATACCGCAATCAGTTGTTTTTTTTGAAAATTCAAAAATAGATCCCCGAGCAAGTTTTTGATGTAGAAATGGATATCCTCTTCTACAAATTGACTGTACACCTTAGGATAAATGAGTTCCAACTCCCGTATCAGGCTATATTTAAAAGGACTGTCCTTATAATATTCAAACAATAGATACAGAAAAGTAAGATAATTATCCAAGGTAGTTTGTTCCTGACGATAGTTATCTTTTAAAAAGTAAAAAACTTGCTTTCTTATACGGAATAAAATAATTTTTAAAAAATCCTCTTTATCTCTGAAATAGTTATAGAAAGTTCCGGTAGACAAATTCACTTTTTCTACAAGGTCCTGAATTCTGAAAGAAGAGAACGATGTCGTTTTTAAGATTTCCAATCCGGAATTCAAGAAAGTACATCGAATATTGGAGCTGTTAAAAGGAACTCTTAGATAAAAAGAAGAATCGTCCAACTCGGAAATATTCAGTTTAAGCGGTTCTGACAGACCGTACAATAATGTTTTAGCCAAAAAAGGGACATCGACAGTCAGTTCTTTTGTAGTATAGAAAATATTGATATATCGAATTCCGGACATCAAAAAAAAATGCTCATATTTATCCAAAGGTCTTTGATAAACTTTCTCCAATGCTTCATGATAAACGAGCTTTAAATTTTTTTCATATTCTAAAAACTTATATTGTCCTTCTCGATAAACTTTAATTAAAGGAAATTCTTCCTTTGTTAACGATAAATTGATTTTGATGAAAGACGTTAATCTTTCGAAGATACTATTTCCCTCTATATTCTGAAAATATGCATTGATTCTAACCGAAGTTTCTTGAAGTAAAAAGCAAAACAAATCCGTTTTATCCTTAAAATAAGTATAAAAAATACCGTTAGATACTTCGGCATTTCTACAAATCTCGACAATAGATACAGCTTCGTAATTTTTTTGACTGAAAAGCTGAATTGCGGAGTCTATTATTTTCTTTTTTTTCCCTTTTTTCATAAATCCCCTCTTTTTCTTTTCTTTTTTTTATTATATCACAAAAATTTTTCTTTATACATAAAAAAATAAATATTCATAAATAAACATTTTATATAGAGAACTTAGTGTTCTATTTAAGGAAAAAATAAACTTTTTTAAAAAAGTATTTACATTTTTTAAAAAATATTGTATATATAATTGAGAGTATATTCATTTTAGAAAACAAAAAGGAGGAGATTATGAAAATAATAGAAGCGAAGGATGTCCCTGGTTTAATAAAAAACGGATATTTTATTGCTGTTGACGGGTTTGTAGGAATAGGAATTCCTGAAGAAATTTTAAAAGAAATTGAGAATTCATTTTTATTTGAAAATGAACCTAGAAATCTTTCTTTAATTTTTGCTGCCGGATTTGGAGACGGTTCAGAAAAAGGATTAAACAGATTAGCACACAGAGGATTGCTGAAAAAAGTGATAGGAGGGCATTGGGGATTGGCACCTTCACTGGGAAAATTGGCAGTTGAGGAAGAGATTGAGGCATATAATTTTCCACAGGGAGTTCTTTCACAAATGTTTCGAGATATGGCAGCGGGAAAACCGGGAACATTATCTTATGTAGGTTTAGAGACTTTTGTGGATCCGGATATCAATGGAGGAAAATTAAATTCCAAAACTTCTGAAAATTTGGTACAAAAAATAAAAATTGAGGAAGAAGACATTTTATTTTTTAAGGCTCCCAAATTGGATGTGGCAATATTGAGAGGAACTTCATCCGATAAAGACGGAAATATTTCCTTTGAAAAAGAAGCTTTGACTTTGGAAGCTTTATCCATTGCTACTGCAGTGAAAAATAATGGAGGAAAAGTATTTGTACAAGTGGAGAGAATGGTAAAATCAATTTCACCGAAAGATGTAAAAATACCGGGAATTTTAGTGGATTATGTTGTGATATCTGAAGCTTCCAATCACATGCAGACGCTTTCCGAGCAATTTAATGAAATGTACGTAAGTAATCATTTGATGCTTCAGGAGGGAGGTTTATCAGATTTTATATTGGATGAACGTAAAATAATTGCCAGACGTTCCGCTATGGTTTTAGGAAAAGAAAAGAGAATCTTGAATTATGGAATCGGAATGCCGGAAATGATTCCTCTTGTTTTACGAGAAGAAAAACAGGAAAAATGGTTTATTCCGACAGTGGAACCGGGAGCCATAGGAGGAACTCCTATGGGAGGGCTAAATTTCGGGGCTTCTATCAATCCGACTTGTATTATCGACCAACCTTATCAATTTGACTTTTATGATGGAGGAGGTTTGGATGTGGCTTTTTTAGGATTAGCTCAATGTGATGCAGTCGGAAACATCAATGTTTCGAAATTTGGACCTAAAATCGCCGGATGTGGAGGATTTATTAATATTACACAAAATGCAAAAGAAGTAGTATTTTGTGGGACCTTTACTGCAGGGGGATTGAAAATAAAAGTAGAAAATGGAGAACTTAGAATTATTCAAGAAGGAAAAATTAAAAAATTTGTTGCCGATTTAGATCAAATTACATTTTCAGGAAACTTGGCTGCCGGAAAAGGAAAAAAAGTCCTATATATTACAGAAAGAGCTGTTTTTGAATTGAGAAAAGAAGGACTTACTTTGATAGAAATTGCACCGGGAATTGATTTACAAAAAGATATCTTGAATCAAATGGATTTTGTTCCCCTGATTGCAAAAGATTTGAAGCAAATAGATGCGAAGATTTATAAAGAAGAGAAAATGGAATTGGAATTTTAATCATATTGAAATGAAGGAAAAAATAAGGAGGAAAGGATGACTTTAGGAGTAATAGGAATTGTTATATCATTAGTGTTATTGATGTATTTGGCATATCGAGGAATTTCCGTATTAATATTGGCACCTATTTTAGCATGTTTGGCAGCTTTTTTAGGGGGAGGAAGTCACTTGTTGGCTACATACACGGAAGTTTTCATGACAAGTTTAGGAGGATATGTTAGAAATTATTTTCCCATCTTTTTATTAGGAGCTATTTTTGGGAAGGTAATGGAGGATACGGGTTGTGCAAAAGCGATTGCTTATTTTATTTGTGAAAAATTAGGAAAAGAGAGAGCTATCTTGGCTGTTGTATTATCCTGTGCTATTTTGACCTATGGAGGAGTTTCCTTATTTGTAGTGGCATTTGCAGTTTATCCTGTGGCGGTGGAATTGTATCGGGAAAGTCAAATTCCTAAAAGGTTTATTCCGGCTTCCATTGCGATTGGAGCTTTCACTTTTACTATGACTGCTTTACCGGGAACACCGCAAATTCAAAATGCAATTCCGATGAAATTTTTTGGGACGGATGTGTATGCTGCACCTGTTTTAGGAATTATTGCTTCTGCCATTATGTTGTTCGGAGGCTTGGCATGGGTACAATTCAGAGCAAGAAGTGCTATGGCACAAGGAGAAGGATACGGAAAGCATGAAAATGAAAAAATTACAAAATTAGATGTATCAAATCTTCCTTCTTTTTTCATTGCAATTTTACCTATTCTTCTAGTGTTGGTTGTGAGTTTTATTTTATCGAGAGAAATTTTTCCTGCTATGGATTTGTCTTATTTAGAATCGGAATATAATACGGAAGCAAAAAAAGTAGTTGGAAACTGGAGTTTGATTATTTCTTTATTTTTAGCCATTGTAATTGCCATTATAACCAATATCAAGAGAATGAATCATGTGGTGAAGACTTTGAGTGATGGAGTACAGGGATCTTTGTTGGCAATCATGAATACAGCTTCTGAGGTAGGATACGGAAATGTGATTGCGGGATTGGCAGCTTTTACAGTTGTAAAGGGAGCATTGTTGGGCTTATCTTCTAATCCTTTGATTTCAGAAGCGGTATCGGTATCTTCCCTAGCAGGAATTACCGGGTCGGCTTCCGGAGGATTGAGTATTGCATTGGGAGCTTTGGGAAGTACATATTTACAACAAGCTCAAGAATTGGGAATATCTCCGGAAGTACTTCATAGAATTGCTGCAATTGCATGCGGTGGTTTGGATACTATGCCTCACAATGGAGCCGTGATTACCTTATTAGGTGTAACGGGATTAACCCATCGTGAATCTTATGCGGATATTGGAATGTGTACGGTTGTCATCCCTACTATTTCCGTGATTTTCTGTGTAATTTTTGCAACACTTGGAGTCGTTTAAAAGAGAAAGAAAAATATCAGGAGGAAATTATGAGATTTGAAGATTTGAAAATAGGAATGAAAGATAGTATTACAAAAACAATTACAGAAACGGATGTCATCTTATATTCCGGAATTACACTTGATGTAAATCCCGCTCATTTAAATGAAGAGCATGCAAAAAAAACAATGTTTAAAAAGAGAATTGCTCATGGTATGTTGACAGCCGGTTTAATTTCTGCTGTTCTAGGAACAAAATTACCCGGAGAAGGTACTATTTATATGGGGCAAGAAATTGCTTTTACAGCACCTGTTTATTTTGGAGATACGATTACTGCAAATGTAGAAATTATAGAGCTTATTCCGGAGAAGAAAAGAGTTTTATTATCTACGGTTTGTACCAATCAAGACGGAGTGGTTGTGTTAAGCGGAAAAGCAAAGGTAATGAAAGCATAAATTTTAGAGGTATTTTAATTTAGAATAAAGAGCTGGATTCGAAAGAATCCAGCTCTTATTTTTTCCACCTTTGAAAAGCTATATTTTGTTGTTAAGGAGGAGGAAAGAGATTTCAAGATAGTGGTTTTATTTTTTTATAGCTTCTTCTAATCTTCGAATTCTTTCGTTCAATTCTCGATTTTCAGCCGTTAAACGTTGCAATTCGGTCGAGAAGTTTTCTTGTGGCATTTCTTCACTACCTTTTCCAATTTTCCATGTAAATCCAAGATTTGCCATAGTATTTACTTTGGATTCATTGCCTAAGGCTACTCCTGCATTTACCATGAAGTTCGGACTAAAATAGTGATTTAGCCCTACTGCGACAGCTTGCTTGTCTTTGTAATGTCCTACCGCTGCCATGATTTGATTAGGAGCTTTCGGATCATATTGCATAGGATGTAATGCTGAAAGTGCCGCACTTAAAGAACCGACATGATTTATTTTCGATTTGACATCTGCAAATTTTTCATTTACTTCATTTCTTAGATTTTCTACACCACTTGTATTTTTCATAGCACTGTAAAGTTGTTTTCCTGTTACCGCATCAGATGAAGTTTCCGATATTTCTCCATCCGCTACATTTGTTATCTTTCTTTTGTTTGCAGAGGATCCTACTGAAACTTCGTTAGAACCGCTTACTGTTGAGTTATTTCCAAGTGCAACCGAATTTGTAATTCCCTCTCCTATCTTTACATTAGAACCCAGAACAAAATTATCATCGCCTGCTATCGTATTATCATTACCAAAGGCATAGGAACGATTACCGGTAACGATATTTGGATCCCCGAAGGCTCCTGAATTATTTCCACTTACTTTATTTTTATACCCAACAGCCGTGGAATAATTTCCACTAATAACATTTCCATGTCCCAGACCTGTACTTTGGTTTCCTGCGGCGGTATTGGCAATACTATTAACAGTGGCAACGGCAAGTTTTTCTTTCCAAGAAGTAATATCGTCTACAGATAGATTGCTTCCATCCTTGTTCACTTTACTATCCAATTCCGTTTTCGTTGCAAAGTTTGCTTTATCCGCATTATAAGTAGTTTTATCCAAGTATTTGTCGTCAGTTTCAGTTTTTGTATATACATTATTTTTATCCGCTTTAGTATTTAAGTCTGTTTTTGTTGCAAAGGTTGCTTTTTCCTTATTATAAACTTCTTTGTCAAGTTTATTGTTTAAACTGTCAACAGTTGCGAATTTATTATCACTTTCTGCCTTTGTATAGGCATCTATAGGAGTTCCACTACCGGTTCCAACTCCTAACTTGGCTTTCCAAGCATTGACATCGCTTTCTGATAAGTTGCTTGCATCTTTATCTACTTTATTTTGAAGAGAGCCTTCTACAATTGCTTTATCATGATTGTAAGTAGAAGTATCTAATTTATTTGTCTTTATATTTTCCATATCTGTTTTTGTAGCAAATTTACTATCAGTTTCAGCTTTGGTATAAGCATCTACTGTTCCACCGCTTCCTGAACTTGAAGCAAGAAGATTTTTAACTTGTCCAACGGTTGCAGCATCAGTGTCGGCAGTTCCCTCTGCTACGTGAACTATTCTTCTTTTATTTGTTGCTGAACCTATAGAAAGAGTATCACTGTGTTCAACGGTAGATTTATCTCCTAAAACTATAGAGCCGGTAATTCCTGCACCAATAGCTATATTATTTCCTAATATATAATTATTATCTGCTCCCGCTGCAATACTATTATAAGAACCTATCGCCCAAGAATTGTTTCCTTCTATTTTATATCTGTGACCTCCACTATAATTATATTCTCCTCTACCGAAAGCACCTGATCCTTCTCCTGATACGGATATCTCATATCCAAAGGCAGAGCTGTTATTTCCGTCTACTCTGCTATGAAAACCAAAGGCAGAAGTATTTTCTCCATAGGTTTCATTATCATAACCGAAAGCGGAACTATGCTTTCCATATGCTTTATTAACAAAACCGAAAGCAAAACTGTCTTGATTTTTTGCAATGTTACCACGTCCAAAAGCAAAACTGTCATTTCCTTCCGCTCTATTGCTAAGGCCGAAAGCGGCACTACGTTTTCCACTGGCCGTGTTCTTATAACCGAAGGCGGAACTATTGATTCCTGATGCTATATTTTCAAAACCGAAAGCGGAACTATTCTCTCCTTGAGCTTTATTTCCATATCCAAAAGCAGAGCTGGCATGTTCTGTTGCCGTATTGGTATTTCCAAAAGCTGAGCTGTAATCTCCTCCTGCTATATTTTTAAAACCGAAAGCGGAACTGTGATCGTTAGTTGCTTCATTATCGTGTCCAAAAGCAGAACTTTGCCAATCGGTTGCTTTATTATTTATTCCGGCAACTATGCTGTAGTCACTTTCTCCTTTTTTGAAAACCGGATCCGTTTCACTTTCCGAAGTTGTTCCTGTACCTGAAGCGATTAAATTCTTAACTTGTCCCACAGTTGCAGCATCGGTATCTTGAGTTCCGTCTGCAACATTGACTATTCTTCTTCTTTCTGTTGCCGATCCGACAGATACGGCATTATTTACTGCTGTTGAGTCACTTCCCAATACTACGGCTCTATGGATTCCTTTACCAATGGTAACACGATTTCCCAGTATAAAATTATTATTGGCATGTGCTGCTATTTCATTGCTACTTCCAAGAATAAAATTATATTCTCCTTGATTTAGGTCGTAAGTATTGTCGGGACCTTCTATTTTATTTCCGCTACCGATAGCAGTACTTGTACTTCCTTTTACAATATTTGAATTTCCGAAGGCGTTATTACCTCCCCATACCAAGTTTCTATATCCGACGGAAGTAGCATGTGAGTGTGCCTCATTTTCAAATCCGATGGCGGTGCTTTTTGTTCCTTTAGCTTCATTGCGGGATCCGAAGGCGGAAGCAAATCTTCCGGTTGCGAAATTCCAATACCCAAAGGCGGAACTGAATTCTCCGATTGCTTCATTCCATTGACCAAAAGCGGAACTGCTCCATTTAGTAGCGGAGTTACGATATCCAAAAGCGGCACTGAAAACGTCGTCCGTGACATTTTTCATTCCAATTGCCACATTCCATCGACCTTTTACCTCATTACCGACATTTTCGATTGTAAGGCTGTTTTGCCCTCCTAATTTTTGGAGTGTTGCAGGATTTTCATCTAGGTGATCATGTTCTGTCACATAGATATGATTTCCGTCAGTTCCGGTTGGACTGACTCTGTCATCATTTACTGCTCCAAAAGCTGATTGAGAAAACGCTAATAAACATAAACAAAACAACAAATACTTCTTATTTTTCATCCTTTTTTCCCTCCTATACTATAATTTTTATAATAATGTTTTAAGCACCCGTATTAAATAAAAAACATTTTTTATATTTTCTAAATAAAACTAAAACAACTAATTTTGAAGTATTTTTTCTAAAGATGAACGTTTATTTTTAAAAATCTGCTTTATTTAATAAAATTATAGATATTATAAATTGTATTTGTCAAATTTATGAATTATATAATAATATTTTAATAGAAGTTTATGAATTATATTTGTTTTATTAGTGTTTCAGTAAGAGAGAGTTTTAATAAATAAAATTTTCGGATTTATATGAAATGTTTAGAATATTTATGACAATTTGTATGAAAAGCTGTGTAAAACTAAGTGCAAATTTTTTTATTCGTAGATGTTATCAAAGAAAGAAAAGAGGCATACTTAAGGGAATCTGGAAACTTACCTAAGGTCTTATTAGGAGGGAGATAGGGATTTGAAACTTAAAACAAACAAAAAGAGATGTATTAAAATAATAACTATCGTTCTTATTTTAAACATCTCTTTTTCTGTTTTTATGGAGCATTCTAAAGAAATTTTACAAAAGTTTTGCAGCAATTTCTGCCACTTCAGAACGTTCTCCTTTTACTAAGGTCATATGTCCTAGAATACTTTCATTTTTTAATTTTTCTGCCAAATAAGTTAAACCGTTGGTGTTGGCATCCAAATAGGGATTATCAATTTGAGCAGGATCACCTGTAAATACAATTTTTGTATTTTCTCCCACTCTGGTTACAATGGTTTTTATTTCCAATGGAGTCAGGTTTTGAGCTTCGTCGATGACGATAAATCCTGCGGGAATACTTCTTCCTCGAATATATGTTAGAGGTTCAATTTTCATCAGTCCCATAGATTCCAAACCTTGTACTACTTTTTCTCCCGTTTTATCCCCTCGACTGTTGGATAAAAATTCAATATTATCAAAAATCGGTTGCATCCAAGGTTTTAATTTTTCTTTTTCACTGCCGGGCAGGTATCCTAAATCTTTTCCCATAGGAATAATCGGTCTGGCAATAAAAATTTTCTTATATTTTTTTCTTTCCACGACTTGTTCTAGGGCAGCGGCAATGGCAAGCAGAGTTTTTCCGGTTCCCGCTCCACCGACTAGAGTTACTACTTTGACACTTTCATCCATTAGCAGTTCCATAGCAAAGCGTTGCTCTTCGTTTCTTGCACGTAAGCCCCAAGCTTCAATGTCTCCTAAGATGATTTTTCGAACTTTTCCGTTGGCATAACGGCCTGTAGAAAATTCTTTTTCACAGTTCATACGAATAAAACAATTTGGAGTCAAATTTTCGGGATTTAAAGCTAATTTATCAATGGAAATTTTCCCCAGCTTCCCATAGTCTTCCAATAGGTCTTCCGACACGGAAATATCAATAAATCCGGTATAGAGTTCACTGTAATCGACTTTATCGTTTTTGTAATCCTGTACCTCCAAGTTAAGAGCATCCGCTTTAATTCGCATATTGATGTCCTTGGAAACGATGACAACACGTGTTTCCGGATTTTTTTTCTGAATGCCGAGAGTGACGGAAATAATCATATTATCTACAATATCTCGTCGTAATACCCCCGGCAAATCCTCCTTATTGTTGTTGATTTCCACTCGGAAGAAAATATCGTTTTCCAATTCCACTCCTTGATATAAACTTCCTTTTTTTCGAATTTCGTCAATGACTCTGGATACCAATCTGGCTTGAATTGCCGTATTAGGATTTCTTTTCAGCTTATCAATTTCCTCAATCACAAAGATAGGAACAACAACTTCGTTGTCTTCAAATTTGTAAATACAGTAAGGATCATGAATCAATACATTGGTGTCCAAAACAAAAATTTTTCTCATACATTCTCCTCCTCATATTATTCATAATGAATCTTATTTATTTGTTTTTTTAGTTAAAATATCTTTGATAATCATAGAAGCTGCAATGGTTCCGTCATTGGTTGCTGTGGTCACTTGCCGAATTTCCTTTTCACGAATATCTCCTATGGCATACATGTCAGGAGTTCGAATTTGCATTTTGTCATTTGTTTTGATAAAGCCTTTGGAGTCCATATCAGCAAACTCTCCAAAAAGTTCCGTATTGCTTTTTGTTCCAAGGTATAGGAAGAGAAAGTCCGTGTTTTCTTCCGAGAGATTTCCTTCTTGATCTTCTAAGACAAAGGAAGTCAGAGCTTCTTCATCTCCTTTTACCTCTTTCAGAGAAAGGGAATATCGAATTCGTACCTTTTCATTTTCCGATAAAGCCTTCAAAACTTCCTGAGGAGCTTCCAAAGTTTCTTCCGTGACATAGATATGGATTTCTTTTGCAAAACGGGTTAAGAAAAGAGCTTCTTCTGCCAGTTCTTCTCCCTTTCCCACGAGAGAAACGATACGATTTCGTGTAAAAGCTCCATCGCAAGTTGCACAATAGGAAACTCCCGCTCCGATATATTTTGCCTCTCCTGCCACTTTTTTCGCTTTCAGCATCCCGGAAGCAATGATGATATATCTGCATTTAAAATTTCCTTGATCGGTTTTGACAATTTTAATTTCTTCGTATGGGTCAAAGCCCAATACTGTTGCTTCTTGAATTTCTACATTATAGGAAAGGGCTTGTTTTTTCATAGCTTCATAGATTTCTTTTCCACTGGGACTATGGAAGAATCCCGGATAATTTTCGATTTTATGTGCAGAGAGTAAAGCGCCTACTCCCGCTTTTTCTAAAATAAGAGTGGACACTTTTCCGCGTCCTAAGTAAATTCCTGCACTTAGACCGGCAGGACCTGCTCCAACAATGATGACATCATATATTTTTTCCATACTATAATTTTCCCTCCTAGTTTCTATATACGACGGAATCCTAAAAATTCCTTTTCTTCTCCAATCGTTGTCTCTTCCGTGTGTCCATTATAGACTATCGTGTCTTCCGGCAAGCTGCACAATTTTTTAAGACTTTCGACCAATTGATGTTGACTTCCGGTAGGCAAATCAAAACGCCCGTAACTGTGATAAAATAAAGTGTCCCCGGCCATTAAAATTTTGGAATCTTTATGATAGAAAGATTTGGAACCTATGGTATGTCCCGGGGTGTCCAAGACTAAAAATTCTCCCACCATATCTCCACCTTGTACGACAAAAATTTCTCCATGATATTCAAAGTTTTCTCCTGAAATATAGGCATTTAAATTTAAATTCGGATTGGATAAAAATTCCTGTTCTTCTTTTCCGATATATAGCTTTGCCTGTGGAAAACGCTTTAAAAATTCATGGACTCCGTCAATATGATCTCCATGCCCGTGTGTTAAAATTAAATATTTCATATGCAATTGTTTCTCCTTGACAAAGGCTTCCAGTTTATCTAAATTCTTTCCTCCACAATCAAAAAAATAGGCGGTCCCGTCTTCTTTCCAAGCCAAAAAGCAGTTGGTCATCATAGGGCCTAAATGAAATTTTTTTACTTGCACAAGTCTCACCTCAATTTTACTATTTTTCGTATTATACTCCAAATTTTTTCAGAATGAATGTGACTTGGTAACATTATTTTGAAAAAGAAGGATAGAAACTTGAGAAACTTTAAATTATAATTTTTGAATTGCGATATAAAAAATGATATAATGTTAAAAAAGATGAAGAATAAAGTGAGGTAGAAAGATGAACATCGTATTGTATCAACCGGAAATTCCGTACAACACAGGAAACATAGGGAGAAGTTGTGTGTTGACAAATACACATTTACATTTAATCAAACCTTTAGGCTTTTCTCTTGATGAGAAACAAATCAGACGTTCCGGTTTGGATTATTGGCATTCCGTGAAATTGACGATTTGGGAAAGTTTTGAAGAATTTTTGGCAAGTGATCCGGAAATGCGATTGTTTTATGCGACGACAAAGACAAAACAAAAATATAGCGATGTCAGATATCAGGAAAATGATTATATTATGTTCGGGCCGGAATCTCGTGGAATTCCGGAAGATATTTTAAAGCAAGATCCGGAACGTTGTATCACGATTCCTATGATTCCTATGGGAAGATCTTTGAATTTATCAAACTCTGCCGCCATTATTTTGTATGAAGCATTGCGACAAGTGAATTTTTGTTTTGGAGAATGAAAATGAGAGTGTTGGGAATCGATCCGGGAACGGCTATTGTAGGATATGGTATCATTGATTATGAAAAAGGAAAATTTCAGATTGTAGATTATGGATGTATTTATACGGCAAAAGATTTGCCAATGGAAGATCGTTTGGTAAAAATTCATGAAGAATTGAGTGCACTGATTGAAAAATACCGGCCGGAAGAGATGGCAGTCGAAGAGTTATTTTATTTCAAAAACAATAAGACGGTCATTTCCGTCGGGCAGGCGAGGGGAGTCATTGTATTGACAGGACGTTTGCATGGTTTACAAATGCATGCTTACACTCCCTTACAGGTAAAGATGGGAATCACAGGCTATGGAAGAGCGGAAAAAAAGCAAATTCAACAGATGGTACAAAGATTTTTGGGTTTAAAAGAACTTCCGAAACCGGACGATGCAGCAGATGCTTTGGCCATTGCCATCAATCATATTCATACGAAAACCAGTGCTTTGGTACAAATGGATTCCGTTTGTTTGAAAAAATTACCCAAAGGAACGGAGAAATTATCTGTCCAAGAATATCGAGAATTATTTTTAAAGAAGTAGGAGGGGAGTTTATGTTATCATTTTTGAATGATTATAGTGAAGGGGGACATCCTAGAGTTATGGAAGATTTAATGAGAACCAATCAAGAGTCAACCGTAGGCTATGGTTTTGACCGATATTGCGAGGAAGCAAGGTCTCATATTACCCGAAAAATCAAACAGGAGGGGGCAGAAACCTGGTTTTTGGCAGGAGGAACTTTAACAAATTTAACAGTCATTGCCCATGCTTTAAAACCACATCAGGCAGTCATCACTGCCTGCACAGGTCATATCAATGTTCATGAAACCGGAGCGATTGAAGCCACAGGGCATAAAGTCTTAGGACTTCCTTCCGAAAACGGAAAATTGACTTCGGAGATGATTGAGGACTGTCTTGCCTACCATGAAGATTTTTTCTTTGTAGAACCGAAAATGGTGTATATTTCGAATACTACAGAAGTTGGAACCATTTATAGCAAAAAAGAATTGATGGATCTAAAGGCCTGCTGTGAGAAAAATAACCTGTATTTGTTTATGGACGGGGCGAGATTGGCCTATGCCTTGGGTGCCGAAGAGAATGATATTACCTGGGAAGACTTGGGAAGATACACCGATGTATTGTTTATCGGAGGGACAAAATGCGGTGCCATGTTTGGAGAGGCCGTTACCATTATTCATGAAAAGTTGAAAAAAGATTTTAAGTACAGTATCAAACAGCGAGGAGGCTTGTTTGCCAAAGGAAGACTGATTGGAGTACAATTTATCAGCTTATTGCAGGAGAATTTATATGAAGAAATTGGAAAAAGGGCAAATGAAGCGGCAATGATACTCCGAGACGGACTGAAAGAATTAGGCTTTATCTCTCCTTATGATTCTCCGAGCAATCAACAATTTGTATTGATGACGGAGGAAGAGTTTCAAAAAATTTCTTCCGTAGTCTTGTGTGGAGTGGAAGGGAAATGGAAGGACGGTCGATGTCGTGTTCGTTTTGTAACAGGTTGGAAAAATACAGAGGAAGAAGCGAAAGAAGCCATAGAAAAAATACGGGAAATTCTTTCCTAGAGGTGTGATAATGCAGGCGATTGGAATTGTGACGGAATACAATCCTTTTCATAAGGGGCATTTATATCACTTGAGAAAGGTGAAGGAAAAATATCCGAAGGCCGTTATCATTGCCGTGATGAGCGGAGATTATGTGCAAAGGGGCGAGGCTGCAATTATTTCCAAAGAGAGAAGAGCAAAGCAAGCGAAAGAGGCAGGAGCGGATCTGATATTAGAGTTACCCGCAATCTATTCCACACAGAGTGCGGAAGTATTTGCCAGGGCCTCCATTGGAATGCTGCATATTTGTCACTGTGAAGCCTTTGTTTTCGGTTCGGAAACGAATGACATGGCAAGGTTGGAAAAAATTGCCCGTTTGACTTCGACAAAAGAATTTCATCTGTCTTTGCAGGAGTTTTTAGCACAGGGTTTTTCTTATCCGACGGCTTTCTCCAAAGCTTTATGGGAAGAAAAATTGCAGCCCAATGATATTTTGGGAATGGAATATATAAAGGCGCTTTGGTATTGGAAGTCGCCTATGAGGGCGGAAAGTATTCTACGAAAACAGGCGGGCTACTATGAGGAGAATAAGGAAGAAGCGGTGGCAGGAGCGACACTGATTCGAAAAAAAATACAAGAGGGGGAGGAGTATTCCCAATATTTGGTTACAGGAAAAAATTTAGAAAAACCCTTTGCCTTTTGGGAAGATTTTTATCCCTATTTGCGATATTCTCTGTTATTGCATCGAAGAACACTTTCCGAGATACAGGATATGGAGGAGGGCTTGGAAAATCGAATGATGAAAGCGGCTGAGAAATATCGGGATTACCTTTCATTTTTGGAAGCTGTTATGACAAAGCGTTATACCTATGCAAGAATACAGAGAATTTTGATACATATTTTATTAGGAATTACAAAAAAACAAACAGACCGATGGAAAGAAGAAATTCCCTATTTGAGAGTACTGGAATTTTCCGAGAAGGGACAGGAATATCTCAAAGGATTAAGAAACGGAGAAATTCCTATTCTGACTACGAAAAAAAATATTCAGAAAAATTTGTCCGAAGAAGCCAGAGCATTGTTTTTTTGGAATGAAAGGGCTTCTGAATTTTATCATTCCATTGTAGAGGAGAAAGCATGAAACAATTGACAACGAAAACACAGATATTTTATGGTTTGGGGGTAAGTTATGCCATTGTAGATCAAATTTTTGCCCAGTGGATTTTATATTTTTATTTGCCTCCTGCAAGTGCAGGCTTACCAATTATTATGCCGGCTCTTTATATTTCTTATGCTTTGGCAATTTCCAGATTTGTGGATATGGTAACGGATCCTTTGGTAGGGTTTTTATCCGATAAGTTGAATACCCGTTTCGGAAGAAGAATTCCACTGATTGCTTTTGGAAGTATTCCTTTGGCATTGAGTACTCTTGCTTTCTTTTTTCCGCCACGAGAAAATCCAAGTACGGCTTTTTTCTATTTGGCCATTGTGGGCTCCTTATTTTTTACCTTTTATACCATTGTGGGAGCCCCCTACAATGCGATGATTCCCGAAATTGGAAGAAACCAAACGGAGCGATTAAATTTATCGACTTGGCAATCCGTGTTTCGACTGGTCTATACAGCTCTTGCCATGATAGTTCCGGGAATTTTGATTAAGGCATTTGGAAAGGGAGATACTTTATTGGGCATTCGTGCGATGGTTGCTTTTTTATGTCTTATTGTTGTTTTGGGTTTGGCAGTCACGGTATTTTTTGTCAAAGAAAAAGAATATTCGACCGGAGAAATTTCCAAAGAAAACTTCCGAAATACGATAGGGATTATTTTAAAAGAAAGAAATTTTTTCTATTATTTGTTCGGTCTCCTGTTTTTCTTTATCGGCTTCAATAATCTACGGGCTGTCGTCAACTATTATGTGGAAGATATTATGGGAATGGGAAAGGCGGAAATTACACTTGCTTCCGCTCTATTATTCGGAGTGGCGGCTTTGTTTTTTCTTCCGACCAATCAATATTCCAAAAAATACGGCTATCGAAAAGTGATGTTGAGTTGTTTGGTGTTGATGGGAATTTTTACGGGAAATTTTTATTTTCTTGGAAAAATTCTTCCGGTTAAATTGGGCTTTCTGTTATTTGCCCTATTGGGAATTCCGATAGCAGGAGCTGCTTTCATCTTTCCTCCGGCGATGTTATCCGAAATTGCAAATCATATTTCAGAACGTTCCGGAAGTAGAATTGAAGGACTTTGTTTTGGAATTCAAGGATTTTTCCTGAAATTGGCCTTTTTACTTTCCATTTTGATATTACCTTTGGTGCTGACAATGGGAGGAAGGGTAGTGCAAAAAGCGGGAATTTACAATGCTTCTGTCTTATCACTTGTCTTTTTTGCCTGTTCTTTCTTTTGTTATTATTGTTATCGAGAGGAGTAGGATTGAAAAATATAATCTATTTTGTCTTATTATTATGTTTAGGGATACGTTTGTATGAGAAAATAGATTTTTATGAGAATCATGAGGGAAGGCATCTTTTTTTAGAGATGGAAGTTCATCATGGGAGAGCCAGAAGTCTAAATCGTTATCAGACTGTCTATACCAAATTAGGAGAATTAGAGGATGGACGTTATGAGGGAGAGTTTGAAATTTTAGAAAAAACCCCTTACTACTATGATTTAAAAATTTGTTCTCTTCAAAAAAAAGAGGAAAATTTTTGTCAGCTTTATCTGAAGCGTTGTGTAGAACATTTGGGAGAGGGAAGAGATCCCTCTTTCCGACATTTTCTGGAAGCGATTTTATTGGGAAGAGCTTGGACCCTCTTTCGGGAAGAAAGAAAATTATTTCAATATGTGGGACTTTCTCATGTACTTGCCATTTCAGGCTTGCATGTGGGTTTATTATTTTTCTTTCTGGAGAGAGTCCTTTTCTTTTTACAAATTCCAAAACAAGCTAGAAATTGGGCAAAGTTGGGAATGAGTACTTTTTATCTTTTCGGGGTCTTTCTCAGTCCTTCTTTTCTCAGAGCCTATATAATGGGAGTTTTTTATCTTTTTCATCAGCTCTTGGGAGAAAAAATTTCAAGAGGAAAAATGCTGTTTTTTTCCGTATGGATTCTATTGATGTTGCATCCGACAGAACTTTTGAGTCCTTCTTTTCTTCTTTCCTATACTGCAATTTTAACAATCTTTTATGTTTTTCCTCTATTTAAGATGTATTTTGAAAACTTGCCCTCCTATGTTTCTTATATTTTTTACGCTGTTTCGATTCCATGTACGGGACTTCCTTTGACCCTTTATTTTTTTGGAAGCATGGCCTGTTTGTCTTATTTTGTCAATTTAATCCTCTTGCCTTTCGCAGGTTTTCTGATTTTTCTCAGTTTTTTCAGCCTCCTGTTGGAAGTATTTCATCTCGGTTTTTTGACTGTTTCCCTTTTAGAATTTTGTTATCATGGTTTTTATGAAATATTGGAATATTTGGGAAAAATTCCTTATGTAACGATTTATTTCGAAGATAAGATTTCGGGAGAAGCGGTTGTTATCCTGTATAGTATCTTGTTTTTGATTGTGAGAATCCTATATAAAAATCACAAAAATTCTTATCGTTTTTAGAGATGGAGTGAAAGCTTCGCGGGAAGAAAACATAGAGGAATAAGGAACAATTTATTATAGAAATTTTACCGTATAGAACAAAATTTTTTTCTGTGTTATAATAAGCTGATAGGAATGTCAGAGATGGATTTTAGAAAAAAAGTTGAGGAAAAAATATTGAAAACGATAGGAAAAGAATGTGAGATTTCTTTTGAAGAAAAAAAATCAAAATTTATCGGCTATATTAAACCGGTATATTCGAAAGAAGAAGCGGAAGATTTTATTGAAAAAATTAAAAAAATGCATCCACAGGCAACGCACAATTGCTCCGTGTATTCCATTAAAGAAAATGGAAAAGAATTTTTCAAGGTCGATGATGACGGAGAGCCGAGCGGAACAGCCGGAAAACCGATGGGAGATATTGTACAATATATGGAGGTACAGAATCTTGTCGTCGTGGCAACTCGATATTTCGGAGGGATTAAACTGGGAGCCGGAGGCTTGATACGAAATTATGCCAAAACTTGTAAATTGGCAATTTTGGAAGCCGGGATTGTAGAATATGTGAAAAAAGAAAGAATTCTAATAGAGTTTCCTTATGATAAGTTAGCGGAGATCGACAGGTTGCTTTCCAATAGCACTGTATTGGAGAGGTCATTTTTGGACAGAGTTCTTTATCAAGTGGAATTGGAGGAAGCATTAAGAAAAATAATAGAAAAAATGGATTATGTGAATATTATTTAAGATAAAAAGCTGTTACACATGCTACTTATTCCTAAGGACTTGAACAGATTTCCCGGAGATAATACAATATATCGGAATAAAAAGCGTGGAGAATTATATTCGTAATAAAAAACTAGAAAGAATATGGTGTGTGATGAGAAACATTTCAAAAAAATTACTGGAATATTATGATAAGCATAAAAGAGATTTGGCTTGGAGAGGAGAGGTGCCTGCTTACTACACATGGATTTCCGAAATTATGTTACAGCAAACCAGAGTAGAGGCGGTAAAACCCTATTTTGCAAGATTTATAGAGGAACTTCCCACGATTGAAGCTTTGGCAAATTGTGAGGAAGAAAAATTGATGAAATTGTGGCAGGGACTGGGCTATTACAGTCGGGCAAGAAACTTAAAAAAGGCAGCCTGTCAGATTATGGAAAACTATGGAGGAGAACTTCCTGCAGAAAAGAAAGAATTGTTGCAATTGGCGGGAATCGGTCCCTATACTGCGGGGGCAATTTCTTCCATTGCCTATGGAAGAAAAGAAACCGCTGTTGACGGAAATGTGATACGGGTCATCAGTCGTCTTTTTGCTGTTGACGGAAATGTTCTGGAAGGAAAGGGAAGACAGAAAATTGAAGAAATTGCATATCAGGAATTGCCTGAAGAAAGAGCCGGAGACTTCAATCAAGCCTTAATGGATTTGGGAGCGACCATTTGCATCCCGAATGGAGCGCCTCTATGCCATTTATGCCCTTTGCAACGGGAATGTCAAGCGTATCGAAACAAAGAAGTGGAAAAATATCCGGAAAAGAAAAAGAAAAAAGAAAGAAAATTGGAAAGACAGACGATTTTATTGGTATCGGACGGAAGAAATTTTGCTCTGGAAAAAAGAAAAGACAAGGGATTATTGGCAGGGCTTTGGCAATTTCCGATGTTGGAGGGACGACTTTCTTTACAGGAAGTGAGAAACTATTTAAAAGAAAAAGGAATTTCTTATTCCGAAGTGGAAGAATATGAGCCGGCGATTCATATTTTTTCTCATGTAGAATGGCACATGGTATCCTATAAAGTGGAAGTTCAAAGATGGGAAATTCGAGAAAGAAACGAAGAAAATTGGTTATGGCTTTCTCGAGAGGAAATTTTAACACAATATTCGGTTCCTTCCGCCTTTAAAGTCTATTTGGATTATTTAAAACAGGAGCAAAGAAAACTCTTTTAAAAGAGATTGGAATGTGCTATAATGGTAAAATAAAATATAGAAAGAATAGGAGGATATAACATTGGAAACTCTATTAACCGTGTTTCTATTTATGCTTGCTTTAGCTTTGATTATTTTGGTTTTGATACAACCGGATCAAAGTCATGGAATGTCAGCAAGTATGGGAATGGGATCAAGCAATACAGTATTTGGTATATCAAAAGATGGAGGACCATTAGCAAAAGCAACCAAGGTCGTAGCCGCTTTGTTTATTATTGATGCACTATTGTTGTATTTGATAAAGTAAAGAAGTTAGGACAAAAGGAACTTATTGTCATCGAGATAGACCTTGACATAAGTTCTTTTTTATTAACAGTAAATTTTTTAGATTTAAGGGGGGAAGAGAAAAATGAATTTATTTGAAAGCAATTATGAAGCAGTAAAGCCTCTTTCTTTTCAACTTCGCCCTCAAAGTTTGGATGAGATTTTTGGACAGGAAAATTTATTGGGAAAACATGGGGTACTTCGAAAATTAATAGAGAAAGGAACTTTGACGAATTCTATTTTTTTCGGACCGCCGGGTTGTGGAAAATCAAGTTTGGGAGAAATTATTTCTCGTACCATGGACTGTGCCTTTGAAAGTTTGAATGCTACGACGGCTTCTTTACAGGATATTAAAGAAGTGGTAGGGAAAGCGAAACGAAATATTGAATATTATCAAAAAAAGACGATTCTCTTTTTGGATGAAATTCATCGTTTTAATAAGTTGCAACAGGATGCACTCTTGTCCTATTGTGAAGACGGAACTTTTATTTTAATTGGAGCTACCACGGAGAATCCCTATTATAGTTTGAATAATGCCCTACTTTCCAGAGTTATGGTATTTGAGTTTAAAGCTTTGGAAAAACAAGCCATTCAACAAATTTTAACAAGAGCACAGCAGAAAACAGGAATTTCTTTAAGTCCTTTTTTAGAAGATGTCATGGTGGAAATGGCACAGGGGGACAGTAGGGTTGCTTTAAATTATTTAGAACTATATCAAAATGTAAAAGATTCTTTGTCGGAAGAAGAAATTTATCAAGTTTTCATGGAAAGAAAGCATTCTTTTCATAAAACACAGGATAAATATGACATGATTTCCGCTATGATTAAATCCATGCGTGGAAGTGATCCCGATGCGGCGGTATATTGGTTGGGATGCTTATTAGAAGGGGGAGAGGACCCCAGATATATGGCAAGACGAATTATGATTCAAGCCTGTGAAGATGTGGGAATGGCAAATCCGGAAGCAATGCTTGTCGCCGGTGCAGCGATGCAGGCAAGCGAAAGAATCGGAATGCCGGAGATACGAATTATTTTAGCTCAAGCAGTCATTTACTTGGCGATTTCCACAAAGAGTAATTCTGCTTATTTGGCAATTGATCAGGCAATGGGGGAGATAAAAAACGGAAATCGACAGGAAGTGCCGAAAAATATTTGTCATGATAATGTCGGTTATCTGTATCCTCATGATTATCCGAATCATTTTGTAACACAAAAATATATGGAAGAAAAAAGGAAGTATTACTTTCCGCAAGAGAATAAATATGAGAAATTGATTGAGGAAAAATTAAGGAAATTATGGGAGAATAAGGAGGGATAGTATGCAACTTATCAAAGCAGTAAGAGGGACAAAAGATATTATTGGAGAAGACGCTTTAAAATATAATTACATTTCAGACATTTCAAAACAAGTCTTTGAAAGTTACGGTTGTCAATTTATTAAAACACCGATTTTTGAAGAAACGGATTTATTCAAACGAGGCATTGGAGAGGCAACGGATGTGGTGGAAAAAGAAATGTATACCTTTAAGGACAGAGGGGATAGAAGTATCACGTTACGACCGGAAAATACAGCTTCCGTCGTTCGTTCTTATTTGGAGAATGCCATCTATGCCAAAGAAGACGTTTCTCGGTTCTATTACAACGGTTCCATGTTTCGTTATGAAAGACCGCAAGCCGGAAGACAACGGGAATTCAATCAGATTGGAGTAGAAGTTTTGGGAGAAAAATCTCCTATTTTAGATGCGGAAATTATCGCCATGGGATATAAATTATTGCAAAAATTAGGAATCACGGATTTGGAAGTACGAATAAACTGTATCGGGTCCAATGCGTCCAGAACGGAATATCGAAAGAAATTATTGGAATATTTTAAACCTATGAAGGAAGAACTGTGTGAAGATTGTAAAAACCGATTGGAAAGAAATCCTTTGAGAGTTTTGGATTGTAAGATAGACCATGCTAAAATGGAAGATGCTCCAAGCATTATTGATTCTTTATTTGAAGAGGAAAGAGCTCATTATGAGGCGGTAAAAAAATATTTGACTATTTTTGGAATTCCTTTCGTAGAAGATCCGGGTTTGGTAAGAGGATTGGACTATTATTCTTCGACCGTTTTTGAAATCGTAACCAATAAATTGGGTTCTCAAGGAACCGTTTTGGGAGGAGGAAGATACGATAATTTATTGAAACAATTAGGAGATAAAGACATTCCGGCTTTCGGATTTGCTTCCGGTGTAGAGAGAATTATGATGCTTTTGGAAGAATATCCAAAAAAATCGACGGATGTTTACCTTGCCTGGTTGGGTGAGAATACTTTGGAAAAAGCAATGGAGATTACAGCTTTGCTTCGAGAAAACAATATCAAAGTATCTGTGGACTATCATTCCAAAGGAATGAAATCTCATATGAAAAAAGCCGATAAATTAAATACGAAATATTGTATTATTTTAGGAGAAGATGAATTGGCAAAAAATGTAGTCATCTTAAAGAATTTTGAAACAAGAGAACAAGAAGAAATTTCTATGGAAAATATTGTAAGGGCAATCAAAGGGGGAAAATAAGAAATGACCTATCGAAGTCATAATTTGGGAGAATTACGAAAAGGAAATATTGGACAAGTTGTTACTTTATCCGGATGGGTGGATACGAAAAGAGACTTAGGGGGATTAACTTTTATCGATTTACGAGATCGAGAGGGAAAGACTCAAATTGTTTTTGATATTGATTATACCAGTAGAGATATTATTGAGAAGGCTCAAAAATTAAGAAATGAGGCTGTCATTAAAGTAGTCGGAGAAGTGAAAGAAAGAGCAAGTAAAAACTTAAACATCCCAACCGGAGAAATTGAAGTTTTTGTCAAAGAGTTGGAAATCTTGAATCAATGTGAAGTTCTTCCTTTTCAAATTACAGGAATAGAAGAGAATCTAAATGAAAATATTCGATTGAAATATCGATACTTGGATATTCGAAGACCTAACATGATTCAAAACTTAAAAATGCGACATCGAATGATTATGGCAATTCGAAATTATATGGATCAGGCGGGATTTTTGGATGTGGATACTCCCATTTTAACAAAATCGACTCCGGAAGGAGCAAGAGATTTCTTAGTTCCAAGCAGAATCAACGGAGGAACTTTTTATGCTTTACCGCAATCTCCACAAATCTTCAAACAATTGTTGATGATTGGAGGAGTGGAGAAGTACTTCCAAATTGCGAAATGTTTTCGAGATGAAGATTTAAGAGCGGATAGGCAACCTGAATTTACACAATTGGATGTAGAAATGTCTTTCGTAACACAAGATGAGGTAATGAATGAGATAGAAGGTCTGGCGAAATATGTTTTCAAACATGTAACGGGAGAAGAAGCGAATTACACTTTTGAAAGAATGCCTTATGCGGTTGCTATGGGGGAATATGGTTCCGATAAGCCGGATTTGCGTTTTGAAGTAAAATTAAAAGACATATCCGATTTGACGGCAAAGTCTTCCTTCAAAGCTTTCAGTTCCACTGTTGAAAATGGCGGAATCGTAAAAGCTATTGTTGCTCCGAAAGCCTTTGAAAAATTTTCTCGAAAGCTTTTAGGAGAATATGAAGATTATGCAAAACAATATTTTGGAGCAAAAGGAATGGCGTATATCAAAATAGCGGAAAATGGAGAGATTTCTTCGCCAATTGCAAAATTCTTCCGGGAAGAAGAAATGAAAGCTATTTTGGATAGAACGGGAGCCGAAGCCGGCGATGTTATTTTAATCATTGCAGATAGAGTGAAAACAGTGCATGCAGCCTTAGGAGCTCTGAGACTTCGAGTGGGAAAAGAATTGGGACTTATTGATAGAAATGCTTATAAATTCCTATGGGTTGTGGATTTCCCAATGTTTGAATACGATGAGGAAGAGGGAAGATACAAGGCGGAACATCATCCTTTTACTTCTATCAAAGAGGAAGATATGGAAAAATTCTTACAGGGGCAAACGGATAATATTCGAACCGATACCTATGATTTGGTTTTAAACGGTTCTGAAATTGGAGGAGGTTCGATTCGTATTTCCAATACGGAAATACAAGCCAAAGTGTTTGAACGATTGAGCTTAAGTCCGGAAGAAGCAAAAGAAAAGTTCGGCTTCTTCTTAGAGGCTTTCCAATATGGAGCACCTCCTCATGGAGGATTGGCTTTCGGAATTGACAGATGGCTTATGGTTATGTTGAAAGAAGAATCCATTCGGGATGTCATTCCATTCCCGAAAACAAATAAGGGGCAATGTTTGATGACAGAGGCACCGGGAAAAGTGGAAGAGAAACAATTGGAAGAACTGTTCCTATGTTCTACTTTCCAAGAAGAAGAATAGAGAAGATTTGATTTCAATTCAATGAAGTCATTGAAAAAAGGATTTCCGAGAGAAATCCTTTTTTTTGAAAGAGTTTTGTAGTATTATGCTCCTTAATATTATGAATGTATCATAGTTGGAATAAGTATTCCTATAATTCTGGCTGATTTTTATATAAATTATGTTCCTGAATATATTGGAATACCTTCGGATTTAACCAATCTATTTTTGAAGTTCCTCTTTGCAGTTGTTCTCGAATTTCCGTAGAGGAAATTGGAAAAATAGGACTATTCAGTAAAATAATATTGGGATTTTCAGAAATTAATTCAAAGGGTTCCCGTTGTAAGACGAGAAGTTTTGCTAATTTTAAAATTTCTTGAGGGCATTTCCAAGAATCAAAGGAAGCAAGGGAATCTTCTCCGATAATTTCAAAATACTCGTGTTCTTCTCCATAAAGCTGACGGATTTGCACTAAAGTATCATAGGTATAAGAAACTTCAGAAAGGTTGATTTCCAAATCCGATACCTCTACCTGTGGGAGATGTTCAAAGGCAAGTTGGCACATAGTAAGACGATGAAAGCCTTGCTCTAAAGTATTTTTCCGATGAGAAGGAAGTCCGACGGGAATGACAAGAATTTTGTCCAATTTCATAGTTTCTAAGACAAATTCTATGATTTTCTGATGTCCCAAGTGAATGGGATTGAAACTTCCTCCATAAATTCCAATTTTCATAGTGAATCAAAACTCCTTTTTTGTTTTTCTTATTATACCACAGTTTGCTTTTTTGAAAAGAGAGTGTTAGAATAAAAAAAAAGAAAAAAATCGGAAACAAAAAGAGGAAGAGAATGAAAGAAAAAATGGAAGTAGTGGCAGCTATGATAGAAAGAAAGGACGGAAGAGTCTTGGCAGTCCTTCGTTCCGCCAAGAAAAAGCTGGGAAATCGCTGGGAATTTCCGGGTGGAAAAGTGGAAAAGGAAGAAAGTTATTTTCAAACTGCAGAACGAGAGGTATGGGAAGAATTATGCTGTAAAGTAGAAGCGAGCGAAGAGATTGGAATAATCTACGAGGAGACAGAAGAGCTTATTCTTGAAGTTCATTTTGTGAAATGCTTATGGAAAGATACGAAGTTTACTTTGACAGAACATGATGCTTTCGTTTGGATAAAAAAGGAAAATATACTTTCTTTGAAATTTGCGGAGGCGGATAGACCGATATTGGAAAAAATAGCAAAAGAGGGATAATATGAAGAAAGAAGGATTGGAGTTTCCGAAACGTGTCTCTTATATCTTGGAGCAGTTGGAGAGAAAGGGAGAGGGATATTTGGTGGGTGGTTGTGTTCGAGATATTCTTCTTGGAAAAGAGCCTCATGACTATGATTTTTGCACGAATTTATCCTATGAGGAGCTAAAACGAATATTTAAACCCCATCCTTGCAAAGAAACGGGAAAAAGTTTCGGAGTATTCCGAGTTCAGATTGAGGGAGAGGAATTTGAAATTGCAAGATTTCGTTCCGACGAGGGAAGTGACGGAAGACGACCTCAAAAAATAAAATTTGTGAAAACAATAGAAGAGGACTTGGCAAGGAGAGATTTTACAATCAATGCCATGGCATATCATCGGAGCAAGGGTTTTCTTGATTTATATGGAGGAGAGGAAGATTTAAAAAAGAAACGAATACGCTTGGTAGGAAATCCTATAGAAAGAATACGGGAAGACGGGCTTCGAATTATGAGAGCTTTTCGTTTTGTGAGTCAATTGGGGTTTCATTTGGAAGAAAATACAAAAAGAGCTATAGCACAAGAAAAACAAATGCTGAAAAAAATTGCAAAATCGAGAATTACAGAAGAATGGAATAAATTAGTGGTAGGAGATTTTGTTGCAAAGACTTTGGAAATGATGAAGGAAACAGGAGCTTTGGAGATAATTCTTCCCAGTTTAAAACTATGTTATAATTTTAATCAGAATACTCCTTATCATTGCTATGATTTGTGGGAACATACTCTCCATGTCGTGAACTTGGTTCCCAATGATTTAGTACTCCGTTTGGCCGCCATTTTTCATGATATTGGAAAGCCGTTTACCAAGACTGTGGATGAGAAGACAGGCTATTATCATTTCTATGGACATGAAAAGAAAGGAGCAGAAATCATCGGAAGGATTTTACAGGGGGAATTGGAAGAAGCCAATGCGATCAGGAAAGAGGTAGAGTTTTTGATTGCAAACCACATGTTGTTACATCAAAATACGGATGAGAAAAGCATTCGAAAGATGATAAGTCGTTTTGGAGAAGAGAGAAGTAGAAAGTTGCTACAACTTTCCGTTGCAGATAATTTAGCAAAAGATTTGAAAAAAATTTCGGAAAAAAACCCGGAAGAATTGTTTTATAAAATCATAGAAGAAGAAAAAATTCCCGGACTATCCGATTTGGCTATCAACGGCTTTGATTTA
>UMKD01031327.1_pt1 | contig 30366 bp, 29 predicted proteins | sample 1966221 | NCBI WGS metagenome assembly UMKD01 (sample SAMEA4836167, study PRJEB28245) | human gut metagenome | biome: gut microbiome; material: fecal sample | place: Denmark | collected 2008
CCGCGATGCCCGTGTAGCGCGCGCCGAGCGGCGAGGTGACATACTTGCTCGAGCACGGCCAGATGTAGCCGCCATAGGTCACGGTGGTGTTGCCGTTCTTTTCGGCAAGCTCACGGGAAAGGCGCACAATCTCCGCCTGCTGGCGCTCCATCGCGGCGTCCTTTTCCGAAAGGACCTGCTTGTACTGCGCTTCGTTCGCCTTGAGCTCGGCAAGCACCTTTTCCGCCTCAGCGCGCTGGGTGTTCAGCTCGCTCTTTTTGGCGACGAGCGTCTCCTTGGCGCTCTGCTGCTCGGCAAGGGAGGTCTCGAGCGAAGCCTTCTTCTGCTCGATCTGCTCGCGCAGGGCACGCAGATCGTCGATGACCTTCTGGTCGCTGTCCATGATCTCGCTGATGAAGTCCATGGCGCTCAGCAAGTCGGAAAAGCTCGCCGAGTCGAACAGCACCGACCAGTACGACACCGTGCCGCGCTCTTCCATCGAGCGCACACGCTCGCAGAACTTTTCGTACTGGCGCGCCTCTTCCTCTTCGTTCTCGCGGATCTCCTGCTCGGTCTGCGTGATCAGCGTCTCATACTCGCTGATGAGCGACTCAACGCCCTTGATCTCTGACTGAAGCAAGTTGATCTGCTTGTCGATGTTCTCCTTCTGCGCAAGCGCCGCGCTCTTGTCGTTCTGGATGGATTTTAGCTCTTTTTCAAGCTGCGATTTTTCCGAGTTCATACCGCTGAGCTCGTCTTTGAGCTTGTCGATATCCGCCTGCGTGACGGCGGAGGCGTCCTGCACCAGGGAAAGCGGCGTCAGCTCCGTCAGCGTCAGCGACGCAACGACAGCCAGCACCAGGAGGATGCGTGCGATCTTTTTCTTACTCATCGTCCGCCTCCCTCACACGTGCAGGAACTTGCGGATAGCCGTCAGGCTGCCACCCACACCGATCAGGATACCGGCGGCGGCAAAGATCGCAGCCACGGGCCGCCAGATCGACGAAAAGTCGACGATCGTCAACAGCTGCAGCCGGTCGGACATCGCAAGGCTCTTTGCGACCGATTCATACAGCAGCCACTGCAAGCCAAAGCCAAGCACCGCGCTGAGAAGGCCGATCATAAAGCCCTCGTACACGAACGGCCAGCGGATGAAGCCGTTCGTCGCGCCGACCATCTTCATAATGGCGATCTCGTCGCGGCGGTCGAATGTCGTGAGCTTGATGGTATTCGAGATGATGAAGACCGACACGAGCAGCAAAATGGCAATGAGCGCGATGCACACTACGCTCGCAACATTTCGCAGCGTGATAAAGCCGCCCGCGATGTCTTCGTCCACGCGGACATTGGCAACGCCTTCGACATTGTCGAGGATATCCTGCGCAGTCTTTCCGGAAATGCTCAGATCGTCAACATAGACAGCGTAGCGGTCGCGCAAAATCTCGGGGTCAAGGTTCTGGAACATGTTGTCCCCCTCGTAACGCGCCTCAAAGGACTTCATCGCCTCTTCCTTGCTGATGAAGATGCATTCCTTCACGTTGGCGCGCTGCTCGATGGCGCGGCCCACGGCCTTGGTCTGTGCATCGTCGCAGCTCTCGTCCACGAAGGCGAGAATTTCATACTCGCTCTCGAGCTGCTGGAGTTGCACCTGCGCGTTGTACGCCACAAGCGAAAACGTACCCATGACGACAAGGCAGGCGACCGTGATGCCCACGGCCGCAAAGGACATGAATCCGTGCGAGAACATGTTGCGCATGCCCTCGCCGAAAAAGTAAGAAAAATCGTGTTTGCGCATAGCTTACCTCGCATTATAGCCGACGCCGTCGCCATCGCTCGTGATGACGCCCTGTTCGAGCGTGACGACGCGTTTTTTGAACTGATTGACAAGATCTTTCTCGTGCGTGACGACGACCATCGTCGTGCCGAGTTGGTTGATGCGCTCGAGCAGGCGCATGATCTCCAGCGAGCGCGCGGGGTCCAGGTTGCCCGTCGGCTCGTCGGCGATGATGGTGCTGGGGTTGTTGATGAGCGCACGCGCAATGGCCACGCGCTGCTGTTCGCCGCCGGAGAGCTCGTTGGGATAACGGTCGGTCTTTTCCTCAAGTCCGACGAGCTCAAGCACATAGGGGATGCGCTTTTTAATCTCGCGCGGCGAAGAACCGACGGCGCGCATGGCGAAGCTCAGGTTCTCGTAGACCGTTTTCTTCTCGATCAGGCGGAAGTCCTGGAAGATGACGCCGACGGAGCGGCGCAGCAGCGGAATTTGCCGCTCGGCGATGTTCGTCAGGCTGAAGCCGTTGACGGCGATCTGACCGGACGTCGGCACGATCTCGCCGGTGAGCAGCTTGATAATCGTCGACTTGCCGCTGCCGCTCGGGCCGACCAAAAAGACGAATTCCCCATCCTCGATGCGAAGCGAAATGCCCTTTAAGGCCGTCGTGCCGCTCTCGTATTCCTTTACTACATCGCTCAGGCGTATCATGCTCTTCCCTCGGTTTCCAGCAGGTTTTGACTCGATCCCGCAAATTTTCAGTCTTTATTATAGCGCGAAGCGCACGCGATGGCAACAGGTAATTATGTAAACTTTCAACTTTTTTGCCGCAAAATGGCGAAAAAACAAGGGCTGTCCGAAGACAGCCCTTGTCAAATTCTTTTTCTTTACGCTTCGATGCCGCGGGAGGCAAGGTACTTTTTGACCATGAGCGCGACCTTGAAGGTGATGGCGTCGTCGAACTCGCGCAGGTCGAGGCCCGTGAGCTTCTTGATCTTCTCGAGACGGTAGACGAGCGTATTTCTGTGGACGAACAGCTTTCTCGCCGTTTCGGAGAGGATGAGGTTGTTCTCGAAGAACTTGTTGATCGTAAAGAGCGTCTCCTTGTCGAGCGCGTCGATGGGGTTCTTCTTGAAGACCTCCTGCAGGAACATTTCGCACAGTGTCGTCGGCAGCTGATAAATGAGGCGGCCGATGCCGAGGTTTTCATAGCTGATGATGTACTTCTCGGTGTCGAAGACCTTGCCGACCTCGATCGCCATCTGCGCTTCCTTATAGGACTTCGCGAGGTCGCGCAGGTGCGTCGCCACCGTGCCGATACCGACGACCACGGTGCTCTCACCGTTCACGCGCAGCGTCTCTTCGATCTGCGCGGCGGTCTTTTCAAGGTCGCTCATCTCCACATTGTCGCCGAGCTGCTGCACGAGCACCACATCGTCCTCGCCCATGGAAAGGACAAAGCTCGTCTGCCGGTCGGGGAAGATGTTCTGCACGGTCTCGACGGGGATAGCGTCGGCCTTTTCGTCCGTGCGGCGGATGACGAACACGCCGCGGTTGAGCTCCGCCTCGACGTGCAGCTCCTTGGCGCGGACGTAGATATCGCTTAACAGAATGTTGTCGGAGAGGATGCTCTTGACAAACGACGTCTTGTCGTGCTTTTCCTCGTAATAGCTCTTGGCGGTGTTGAGCGCGACGGTCGCCATGCTGCAGACGGTCGAGCTGAGCGCGTCCTCGCCGCGGGTGAAGGCCGCAAAGTCGAACTGACCGCCCCAGCCCTCGAGCGCCTTGAAGGTCTTGCCCTCGAGCGCGGTGCAGGCGCCCTCGGCCTCATTGATGGGCTGCACCAGATGCGGCCAGCGCTGGCCGATCTCCGGCAGGTCGGTGCAGGCGATGACCGTGCCCTCGGAGTCGATCACGCCAATGACCGTATCGGTCGTTTCCTTAAACTGTAAAACGATGTTCTGAAAAATCCTACCGGACATATTCCGTGCCTCCTTGATTTATTAGGGAGTTTGTGCATTCTGCCAACTTGATGGGACTATTATACTTTCTCCGTCTGACGATTGCAAGAACTTTTTTCTCTTTTCAACAATTTTTTTCTTCTTTTTTAGGCATTCCGTAAAGGAAGGACAAACGCTTACTTATCCGCGCCTGCTTTTCCTTGGGCAAATTGCCCACTTTCCCGCAGGTTTTTGATCTCTTCCGCCGTGAGCAGGCGGTATTCACCCTTGGAAAGCCCCTCGTCAAGCGTGAGTGAGCCCATGCTCAGCCGCTTTAAGTAAACGACCGGCTTTCCGCGCGAGGCCAGCATCCGCTTGATCTGGTGGAACTTGCCCTCGCGGATGGAGATGAGCGCCTCGCTCTGCGCGTCGCTCTTTAAAATCTCAAGCTTTGCCGGAAGGCATTCAAGCCCGTCGCCGAGCGTGATGCCCTGCTCGAAGGCTTTACAGTCGGCGTCGTCGAGCGCGCCGTCGGTGCGGACAAAGTAGACCTTGTCGACGTGCTTTTTCGGCGCGAGCAGGTCGTGCGCGAGCGCGCCGTCGTCGGTCAGAAGCAGCAGCCCCTCCGTGTCCTTGTCGAGCCGCCCGACGGGAAACAGGCCGATCTTGCGGTACTCGGGCGCAAGCAGGTCGAGCACCGTCTCCCCGCGTCCGTCCTCGGTCGCCGAGAGCACGCCCGCAGGCTTGTGGAGCATCACATACGTGTGCTCGCGATAAAAAAGCTCTTCGCCGTTCACGCTGATGCGCGCGGTCAAGGGGTCGCACTTGTCCTCCGCGCTGGCCGCGATGCGCCCGTCGACGAGCACGCGACCCTCGCGCACGAGGGTCTTGACCTCGCGGCGCGAATAGCGCCCGGTCGAGGCGATGATCTTGTCAAGTCTCTGCTGTGCCATGGTGGTTCCCGCCTTTCTGCATTCTGAAGTATCAGTGTAGCATACTTTTTCTTTCGGTGGAATAGCTTTTATCGAAAGGGTGTGGTCGCTTCATGTTCATCATCACCGCCAAGTGCTCCAAACGCCGCGTTGTAAAAATTCTGCTCATCTTCGCGCTGCTGCTCTCGCTCTTTCTGGCGCTGCGCGCGTGCCGGCATTCGTCTCCGCCGCCCGTCATCGCCGCCGGAACAAATGAAGAGCGCATTGCGTATCTTGCCTCCCTCGGCTGGGAGGTGAACGACCAGCCGATCGAAACGCTGAGCGTCACGCTGGGCGAAACGCTCGAAGAGCCGTATTTGAGCTACAACGACCTCCAGCGCTCGCAGGGCTTTGACCTCACACGCTATTGCGGGCAGACGCTCTCGCGTTACACCTATGTTGTGACTAACTATCCTGACGCCTCGCTCCCCTGTCAGGCCGACCTGTACGTCTGCGACGGCGCGCTCGCCGCGGGCGACATCGTCTGCACCGGCGAAAACGGCTTCATGGCAGGGCTCGCTTTCCCCGCCGGTTGACAGCGCTTTCTTCTCCCTCTCACAGCCCCCGTGCGGGGGCTTTTTCTTTTTGACTATTGCGCGCGGCTGTGGTATGATTTCGGTGAATTGATATAAAGGAATCATCCCATGGAATTTTACACCCTCGCCAGTTCGAGCGCCGGCAACGCCGCGCTCGTCTGTCACAACGATACCCGCCTTCTCATCGACGCGGGCATCTCCTGCCGCCGCATCACACAGTCGCTCGCGGTGCTGAACCTCACGCTCGACGACCTCGACGGCATTCTCATCACGCACGAGCACATCGACCATGTCCGAGGACTTGTGACGCTCGCCAAAAAATGCCCCGCCCCGCTGTATGCGACGTTCGGCACCGCGGCGGCCATCCAATACCCCGAGCCGCGCCTGCGTGCCTTTGCCGCGGGCAAAGAGTTTACGATCAAGGACCTGCACGTCCGCTCGTTCCGCACGTCGCACGACGCGAAAGAAAGCGTCGGCTACCGCATCGAGAGCGACGCAGGCTCGCTCGCCGTGCTGACGGACACGGGCTTTGTCACCGATGAGGCGCACGATGCCGCCCTCGGCGCGGACATGCTGCTGCTCGAATCGAATCACGATGTCGTGATGCTCAAAAACGGCGGCTACCCCTATTATCTCAAGCAGCGCATCCTGAGCGAATACGGGCACCTGTCGAACGACGCCGCGGCGGAATTCGCCATCGAATGCGTCCGCGCGGGCACGAGCGACATTCTGCTCGCGCACCTGAGCGACGAGAACGACTCCCCCGAGCTTGCCGAATACACCGTCGGCCGCGCGCTGCAATCGAGCGGGCTGAGCGTCCGCCTTGCCACCGCGCCGCGCGACACCATCAGCGAGGTACACGTATGCAGAAGATCACCGTCCTTTGCGTCGGAAAACTGAAGGAGGCCTTCTACGAGCAGGCCGTCAAGGAATACGAAAAGCGCCTTTCGCGCTGCTGCAAGTTAGAGCTTTTGGAGCTGCCCGAGCAGCGCCTCGGCGACGAGCCGAGCGAGGCGGAGATCCGTCAGGCGCTCAAAAAAGAGGCCGCACTCGTCGAGCAGAGGCTGTCCAAGGGCGGCGCGCTCATCGCCATGTGCATTGAGGGGCAGGAGATGAGCAGCGTAGCGCTTTCGCAGAAAATGCAGCAGCTCGCCGCGCGCGGCGCGTCGCAGCTGACGTTTCTCATCGGGTCGAGCTTTGGTCTTGACGAGGACTTGAAGAAAAAAGCCGACCTGCGGCTCTCGATGTCGCCGATGACATTTCCGCACCACTTAGCGCGCGTGATGCTGCTCGAGCAAATCTACCGCGCCTACCAGATCGAGGCCGGGACCAAATACCACAAATGACTCATCATCAATATAAAGGAGGACACCGCCCATGTCGGATGAAGTGAAGCTCACCTGGGGCAAGACAGAAAACGACCTTTTGCAGCGCTGGCCCAAATCCGCCGACGGCACGCCGGAGGAGCCCGCGCTTTTGACCGTCGCAATGGACACGAACGCCGAGACGGACATGCTCTGCGCCATGCTCCGCTCGTATGACATCCCCGTGCTGCGCAAGTACGAGGGCGAGGGCTCGTTCGGCAAGATCGTGCTCGGCATGCCCGGCAGCGGCACGTGGCTCTATGTGCCGTCCTCGATGCTCGAGGACGCGAAAAATCTGATCCGCCCCATTGATGAAATTCCGGAACAGGAGGACATGCAATGAATTACCGTCAGGAATATGAAAAGTGGCTCGCCTCCCCCGCGCTGAGCGAGGACGAGAGAAACGAGCTCAAGGCCATCGCAAACGACGAAAAGGAGATTGAAAACCGCTTCTACGGTCCGCTCGAATTCGGCACGGCCGGCCTTCGCGGCACGATGTACGTTGGCCTTCACAACATGAACCGCCACGTCATCCGCTGGGCGACGCAGGGCTTTGCCAACGTCATCCGCGCTGAGGGCGAAGAGGCCATGAAAAAGGGCGTCGCCATCTGCATGGACTGCCGCAACCACTCGATGGAGTTTGCGCGCGCCGCGGCCTGCGTCATGGCGGGCAACGGCATCACCGTCAAGCTCTTTGAGTCCCTGCGCCCGACGCCTGAGCTCTCGTTCGCCGTGCGCGAATACGGCTGCGAGGCGGGCATCAACGTCACCGCGTCGCACAATCCCAAGGAGTACAACGGCTACAAGGTCTACTGGTCGGATGGCGCGCAGCTGCCGCCCCAGCACGCCGCCGCGATCGCCAGGGAGCTTGAGCACATCGACATTTTCACCGGCGTCACGTCGATGGACTTCGATGAAGCCGTCAACAAGGGCCTCATCACGATGCTCGGTGAGGACTGTGACAAGCGCTTCATGGCAAATGTCATGAGCATGGTCAACGACTATGAGACCGTCAAAAAGGTCGCCGACGACTTCAAGCTCGTCTACACCCCCTTCCACGGCTGCGGCCACAAGCTCGTGCCCGAGGCGCTGACGCGTCTTGGCATCAAGCACCTTTTATGCGTACCCGAGCAGATGGTCATCGACGGCAATTTTCCGACCGTCGTCTCCCCGAACCCCGAGAATCCCGAGGGCTTCTGCCTCGCCATTGACCTCGCCAAGAAGAACGACGTCGACTTCATCCTCGGCACCGACCCCGACAGCGACCGCGTCGGCATCATGGTGCGCAACAAGCAGGGCGAGTTCGAGCCTGTCACCGGCAACCAGACGGGCGTGCTGTTGCTCGACTATCTGATCGGTGCGATGAAGCGCGCGGGCAAACTGCCCGCGAATGCCGCCGCGCTCAAGACTATCGTCACGACCGAGATGGCGCGCGCCGTGGCGGAGGCGAACGGCCTCGACTGCTACGACACGTTCACGGGCTTTAAGTTCATGGCCGAGAAGATGAATGAGCTTGAGGGTGCGGGCAAAAACACCGTCATCTTCTCCTACGAGGAGAGCTATGGCTACATGATCGGCCACTACGTGCGCGACAAGGACGCAGTCACGGCCTCGCTGCTGCTCACCGAAATGGCCGCGTGGTACTACTCCCAGGGCATGACGCTCTTCGACGCGCTCAACGCGCTCTTTGAAAAGTACGGCTGGTACGGTGAAAAGACGCACAACCTCGTCATGCCGGGCTTAGATGGTGCGGAGAAGATGGCCGCTCTTATGAAGTCCCTGCGCGAGACGCCGCCGAGCGAGATCGCGGGCGTCAAGGTCGCGACGTACAAGGATTATTCGGATGGCACCGCGCGCGACGCCGCAAGCGGCGAGGTCACGAAGATCGCGCTCTCGGGCTCGAACGTGCTGCGCTTCGAGCTCTGCGACGGCACGCACATCGTCGTGCGCCCGAGCGGCACCGAGCCGAAGATCAAGGTCTACATCCTCACCAAGGGCGCGGATGCGCAAGAGCGCGACGCGAACCTTGTCAAATACTCCGCCTGGGTCAACACCCTCGCCTGATATTCCCCAATTCTGCCAAAGCAGCAGAGGGCGGCGCGGATCACGCGCCGCCCTCATTCAATTTTAGCCGCACCGCGGCGAAAGGATGACGACACTTTATGGCTCTGCTCGCTCTCTACTGGTCCATTATGATCGCCTGCTACCTCCTGGCCTCGCGCCTGCGAAAGTACGCAGAAACATTCAAATTCGTGGACAAGCTCATGTCGCTTTCCGTTTATGCGCTGGTGCTTTTGATGGGCCTGCGCATGGGCGCAGACGAGGAGGTCACGTCGAGCCTCGGCAGCATCGGCATTCAGGCGCTTTTTGTCACGGTGCTGACTGCTGCGGGCAGCATGCTCGGCGCGTTCGCCGTGCGAAAGCTGCTGCACATCGACCGCCACGCCCACCCCGCCGGTGCAGTCGTCAACGAAGCGGAGGCTGTGCACGAAAAGGCCGACGTCTCGGGCGCGAAAATGTCTTTTATCATCCTGCTGATGGTCGTTGTCGGGATGCTGCTCGGTGATCTTGTCATCCGCCGCATGTGCACCGACCTACCCGCCTTTCAGTCCCGCTCGGGCGACTATCTTGTAGTCGGTCTGTGTATCATGCTGGGGCTCATCGGCTTTTCCATGGGGCTGGACGGCAGCATTGCCCGCATTCTGCGCAACGCGGGGCTCGGCGTCATTTTAGTCCCCATCTTCGCCGTGCTCGGCACGTTGCTCGGCGGCGCGGTCTATGCCGCGCTCTCACCCATGACGCTGCGCGAGGGACTGTCCATCAGCGCAGGCTTCGGCTGGTACACGATGGCCCCGAGCGTCATCGCAAGCGCGGGGCACACGATGGCGAGCGCGGTCTCGTTTCTGCACAATGTGCTGCGCGAGATGCTCGGTATCATTCTGCTGCCCGTCATCGCGGGCAAGATCGGCTATATCGAGGCCATCACCATCCCTGGCACCGCCTCGACTGACGTGTGCCTGCCGATCGTCGAGCAGGTGTGCAACTCGGAAACGGTCGCCTACTCGTTCTGTACCGGCATGCTGATGTGCATCACCTCCGCAGCGCTGGTGCCGATCATCATCGGCGCGTAAAAAATCACCCCGCAATGCACGGAAGAAATCATAAAGGGGAGTTCTCTTGTGATAGAGGGCTCCCCTTTTCGCGTCTTTACACACGGTCAAGCAAGTGCGGTATCGGACGCTCACTGCACTGCCGGGCACTGCCGGCCTTCGTGGTCGATGGTATAGTCACAGGTGAGCAAGATCTTCGAAATCGGTACGATCTTATACCCCTCGGCGAGCAGATAGTCAAGAATATCCGGCAGCGCCTCGGGTGTGTGCTCGCCCGCGTTGTGGAACAGCACGATCGATCCGCTCTGCACCTTGCCCGTCACGCGCTTCGTGATCTCACCCGCCGAAATGCCCTTCCAGTCGAGGGAATCCCCACTGGCAGCACTTGGAAACGCCTGCGGCGGCTTGTTTTTCGATCTCTGATGTCTGCCTTTCTCCCAGCTATCATAACCCGCTGCCGGACTGGTTCAGGCCTTCCGCCCTTCAGGCTGTGCATTCACCGGACATACAATAGGAGCTGCCGCAAAACTGCATATCGGCAATAGCAAGGCTTACCAGCCCAGAACGGACATAGCTGTCAAAAGAATCGCCAGAAACGCAAAGCTGATCCCAGAAAACAGGAGAAAAAAACTCTTTCCGCCATCGGGAACGCGGCGCGTATATTCCCGAAACGTAATGAGGCTTGCAAGAGACGCCACAAGAGTCCCTGCTCCGCCAACATTGACGCCGACCAGAAGCCCGCGTGCATCCTGCGTGAAGCGGCTGAGCAGAATGGCGGCAGGAACATTGCTGATAATCTGGCAGGTGAGCGCGGAGATCAGCATCGTTCCGTGGGACAAAAGGCGGGCAAACAGTGCCTGGATAGGTTCCATCCGGGCAAGGTTGCCGAAAAAGGTGAAGAACGCGGCGAAGGTAGCCAGCAGTCCCCAGTCCACGGTTTTCAATGCGTGTCGATCCAAAAAAACAGAGCGCCAGCACAATGACTGTCAGGCCAAGAACATAGGGCACCAGCCGCAGCACCATGGCAACGGCTAAACAGAACAGTCCACCATAGATGGCAGCTTGACGGGAGTCTATCGTTACTTCTGCTTATAGAGAACCCAACAGTTGTTCTCTTTATTCAATTCGTATGGCAGCCCAAGTATTTGCATCTGACAGTTCACCGTCGACTTTCGGCGTGATGGCGCTTTTCGAACGGAAAACGCTTTTTGATACTCTGCGCTGTCAATCGGGAACCGATTTCTGCATTCCTGACCGTACAGACGCTCAAATTCTTTGTAAAAGTTTTCCCATTCCGCCATCCGTATTTTCTCGCCTTCCCAACGCGAGAGAAAGCCGATGATATCTTCTGATGCTGTTTGTCCGAGATAGACTGGCTCGGAATCTTCCATTTTAATCCATGTCAGTACAGTCTTTTCATAGCACGCACCTTCTTTGTAACGCGCCGCGAGCGTACCGTAAAAATCGCTCAGCTGCTTCAGCTTTTTCTCTGCCAAAAAATTGGAGGCCAAATTGCCGTCCTCGTTGATATAAAAAAGACTGTTAATGTCTTTGCGGCCTGCCTCCCACATTTTTGCTAACAAGGCTTTTCTCTTATTCGGATCAAATCGATTACATCTATTTACCCTATTGATCGCATTTCGCTTGGCCGCCACGCCATGCCTTAAAGTGTTAATTTTCTGGATTGTCGGCACCTCGACATAAAGGCAAACCCGTTCGCCCTCATCTGTTCTTCTTCGTCCGAGCATCTGCATAAATTCGGTCTGATCACAAAAGGGAATGACAATGTGCCGCACGCCTTTATCGCTAATATTGACGCCGTTGTCTAAAACCTTTGTTGTAATCAGCACATCTTCATCATAGCGTTCTTCAGTAGAGAGCGTTTTCCATCTCTTATCAGCCTTATTTTCTGAGGATAGAAATACCGCTTTGCGGCCTGTTTCTTTTTTAATACGCTGCTGCAGCGCTTTGCCCCGCTGAATAGACGAAACAAAGATTAACCACTTCTCCCCCACAGTCCGGTTGATTACCGGCATCAGATCGTCGATACCGCGAAAAAAAGAAGGAGTGTACACGGCACTTTGGTAGTTGTTTTTATACACAATGCGGTGATCTCGGTATACCAATTTATTCAAATTGGCGTCGATGAGGTTGTTCGGTTGAATCCTGTCCGCTGCCGCCAGCAGCAATTCCTCTGATCCATCTAATGTGGCCGAAAGGAATATCCATACCGCATCGGGCGATGCGTTCAAAACCGACTTTAACAACAGGCCTGTTTTGGCATTGAAAAGAGAGTCTTCAACAAAAAAATGCGCTTCATCGAATACGATGTACGTGTAATCGCTTAGGAACGTTTCAAGTGCCGTAGAATCTAACGGGATTGCTTGATAGTTTATAACGGTCAGGCAGCAAAATGACCCTGGTAAATAGAAAGTGGCTTCATCTTTTTTGATTTTTCCCTTAACTTTCAATTTCCGAGCTACCGCATTTCTTATCTGCTGGTTCAGAGCAGAACGGTTTGCCAGATATAAAATGTTGTAATTCTTCTCTGCTGCAAAGGGAAACAGCTTATCGAGAACAAATGAACTCTTGCCTGTTCCCGTTGGTGACTCGATGAAAATACGTGATGCTTTTTGACGACTCACTACACCGCGCGGCAGCCAACTCTTGTAATCCTCTTCAATTCCGTTCACGAGCCAGCGCTCGTTAAACTCTTTATTTCCCATCTTGTCCACCCTGCTAAAAGCCAAAAAAATTGGATTTATTATAATTATGATATATGTGCGCGTTCTGTCAATAGATGAATTTCGTGTTGCAAGTCTCTCCCATGTACGCTGCCCGCCCACAAAGCAATCATCAATTCATCTTCGCCCTGTCACGAACATACTCCACCAGCGCTGTCTTCGGGATTCTCCACACACGACCGTTTCGATAGCCCCTGAGTTTACCGGTGTTTAGGAGCTCGTACATCGCATTATAGCCAATCTTCAAGGCTTCGCAGGCCTCTTCAACGTTCAGAATATCATCGTAGGACTCAAACATTTTCAGTTCTCCTTTTTTGCTGTGCACTGTTTCCGAAGCGGGCATAATGCCGGATCATTTCCGCAGCGGCCACATAAGCAATTCAACTGTCTTGCAACACGCTGACGACGTGGATTCTCCTTGCGGTCAAATAGATCGAGCTTTTCAATCTGCTGCATAATTGCCGGTTCGCTACGCCGCAATGCGACCGCGATCTCCGAAATACCGGCGCCTTCATTAAATTTTCGAGACAGATCCTCCCGCTCTTCATCACTCCAGTATTCCCTCTCACGGTCAGGTAATTTTCTATGGCTGCGCAGTTCGCGCAGGCTTTGTTGTAGGTCATTGTCTATCATGGTAGTTTACCTCGCTTTACTTAATTCTTCTTACCATGATGTTGCTTGATTCCGCTCGTAAAAGCGTATTTTTTCAATTAGATACCATTTCTGTGAAGCACCGTGGAGTTGTCCGCGGTGCTATTTTATTTAAGGAGATAATTGCAATGAAAGTTCTCTTGGTGGCCCCTAACGCCGAACCCCGCATCGTCGAAATCGATGGCTCCCTCGCATCCATGCAGTCCCTTGTCGGCGGCCTCATCGAAACCGTCTATCCATTTTCAGACCTCGTCGCCCTGATCTGCAACGACGAAGGCAAGCTGACCGGTCTGCCCCAGAATCGGCCTTTGAAACACCCCGAAACCGGAGAAATTTACGACATTGTCTGTGGTACGTTTTTCCTGTGCTCCGCGCCGTCCGACAGCGAGAACTTCGAGTCTCTGTCGGAGGAACTCATCGAAAAATATACCAAGCTCTTTGCCCTACCGAAGCTCATCTGCACGAACTGCGGCGAGGAATACTGCAAAGACGAGCTATTTCCGTTTGACGGTGAGCTTCTTTGTCCGGACTGTCTGGAAAACAAAACGGTCCTCTGTGCCTGCTGCGGAGATCGCATCTGGCGAAGCGATGATGCAGGTAACGAAAGCCTTCCACTCTGTGAAGATTGTTTCGACCGCCACTATGAGCGCTGCACGGCCTGTAATGAGTTGATCCGCCGTGGGGACACCTACTATCGTGGTGACAATCCCTATTGTCTGGACTGCTATCACGATGTGTGCAACGATGATCCCATCCGCGACTATTACTACAAGCCCACCCCCATTTTCTATGGCGACGGCAATCGCTATTTTGGTGTCGAGCTTGAGATCGACGGTGCCGGTGAGGACAATGACAACGCTGTGGACATCCTCCACATCGCCAACGCTGAGCAGCCGCTTGCATACTGTAAACACGACGGGTCGTTGGACGATGGCTTCGAGATCGTGACACACCCCATGACGCTGGACTATCACAAGAATGAAATGCCCTGGCAGGAGATCGTGGACAGAGCGAAAGTGCTCGGCTACACCTCCCATCAGGCAGGGACTTGCGGATTGCACGTTCATGTCAACCGCACTGCATTTGGCGAAACGGAAGCTCAGCAGGACGCCGTGATCGCCCGTATTCTGTATTTCGTTGAAAAGAACTGGGCAGAGCTTCTGAAGTTCAGCCGAAGAACGCAGCATCAGCTCGATCAGTGGGCCGCAAGGTACGGATATAAGGATCAGCCAAAAGAAATTCTTGACCATGCAAAGAGCGGCTGCCACGCCGGACGGTATACGGCGGTGAATCTGACGAACGCGGACACTGTGGAATTTCGAATGTTCCGCGGCACTCTGAAATACAGCACTTTGATTGCGACTCTCGAACTGCTTGACTGCATCATCGACGCCGCGATTTACCTGACGGATGATGATCTGAAAGCCATGTCTTGGTCAAGTTTTGTGATTGGCTGCACACAGCCTGAGTTGGTGCAGTACTTGAAGGAGCGTCGCTTGTATGTGAACGAGCCGGTAGAAAGCGAGGGTGAGGTCTAATGTGCTGCTTGTTCGGATTCATTGACTATGCTGGCGCGCTGAGTGTTACGCAGAAGAGCCGGCTGATTCGAGAACTCTCTATCGCGGCAGAAGTACGCGGCACCGATGCCACTGGTATCGCCTACAACACATCGCGTGGGCTGCAAATTTACAAGCGTCCGCTGGCGGCGCATCGGCTGCATCTCCGTATTCCTGCGGAAGCTCGCGCCGTCATGGGACATACACGGATGACGACACAGGGCAGTGCAAAAAAGAATTATAATAATCACCCCTTTTTCGGCTGTGTAAAGGGAAAGCGCTTTGCACTGGCGCATAATGGCATTGTTTGGAACGACCTTGAGCTGCGCCGCACAAAGCACCTGCCGAGAACAAAGGTACAAACAGATAGCTATGTTTCCGTCCAACTCATTGAGCAGCAAAAAGCCCTCGACTTTGACAGCCTCCGCTATATGGCAGAGCAGGTCGAGGGTTCTTTTACATTTACAGTGCTGGATGAGCAGAATGCGCTGTGGATCGTCAAAGGGGACAGCCCGCTCAGCATTGCCTACTTTCCGGAGCGTGGCGTTTACGTTTACGCCTCGACTGTCGAGATCCTGAACAAAGCGTTGACCCGATGCGGCAAACAACTTGGGCACAGAAGGACGGTTGAAGTGGAGATGGGAGATCTCCTGAAAATTGACCGCAGGGGACATATCACCCGCGCGACATTCGATACGTCCAAATTCTGCCGACCGTCTTGGGATTATTGGGGGGCATCGTTGTACGCCGAACCGCCGAAAACGGAGGACGAGCATATTCGTCTGCTAAAATCGGTCGCAAAGGCGTTTGGCTTTACAGGCGAGATGATTGACCGGCTGTTGGATCAGGGGTTCACGACTGACGATATCGAAGAAATTTTGTACGAAGGGACATGGTGACTATGAAGCAAAAAATCAAAGCAAAGAGTAACTACAAAGCGCGTGGCAGCAGCGTCGATCTGTACTGCTCCGTACATGTGCACCGAGCCAAAGCACGCAGCAAATCACGGTGCAAGGTCAGTACCCACAGTAAGGAACGATGAGGGAGGTGGCAGAATTGAACCTGAACTATGTAATGGCCGGAATGATGCTCACACTCTTCGTCCTGTTTCTGGCTGAGGGCATTTGTTCCGCGCTTCGGAAAGACTGAGGTGGTTTCATGCCAGTTTTTTTCGCCGTTATTGGCACGCCGCTTTACGATTTTGCCGCTGGCTGCGTTCTGGCGGCAAACGTCTTTTTAATGATTCGCGGCGGGAAGAACTACCTGAAGGGGCGGAAGAAATAGCCCATTAGGGTGTACCCTACAGAAACAGTAAAAAAGTGTCCCAATGCAGCTGCTTTCCGTATTTTGGCACGTGCCAAATTGTTTGGCGGCTTCATTGGGACATATTAGTTTCAGATTGATTAAAAGGCGGTGATTTTGTGAAAATCGGATATATTCGCGTCAGCACACAGGAGCAAAATACCATGCGGCAGGAGGTGTTGATGCAGGAGCTCGGTGTTGATGAGGTCTACATCGACCGCTTGAGCGGTAAGAACACTGACCGTCCGGAGCTGAAAAAGATGATGGACTACGTACGCAAGGGCGACACCGTCATTGTCGAATCCATCAGCCGCTTTGCCCGCAACACACGAGACCTGCTGGAGCTGATAGAAAAGCTATCCGAAAAAGGCGTGGAGTTCGTCAGCAGGAAAGAGGCAATCGATACCACGACACCAACAGGGAAGTTTATGCTGACTGTTTTTGGCGCTGTTGCCGAATTAGAGCGCGAGTATATTTTGCAGCGTCAGCGCGAAGGCATCGCCATCGCCAAAGCACAAGGGAAATACACCGGTCGCAAGCCGATTGAGCGAAGCAATTTTGATGCGGTGGAAAAACTCTGGCGTGCGGGTACCATCAGCGCAGCTGAAGCCATGCGTCGTCTCGATATGAGCCGCAGCACCTTTTATCGAAAGGTCGGGCAGCACCTGTAATACATTTTTACACAGCCTTCAACAGGGTGGTAAAGCCGTCCGGAATAACTTCCGGCCCTGGCTCATACATTCTCGAAGGAGGAAACCCTTATGATTATCAAAAACACTTATTCAACCGTTGACCCTATAGAGCGCTCTGCGCGTCAGGCGGCGATCTGCCGTCGCTGCCTTCTGCTGCTGGCTGCCCGCGCGCAGAGGTGAGGCCGATGGATGCCATTTATGCGCGTCAGTCCATCGATAAAAAGGGCAGCCTTTCGATCGAGGGACAGATCGAACTGTGCCGGAAGTTTACTGTGGACGATGCCCTTGTTTTTTCGGACAAGGGCTTTTCCGGCAAAAACACCAAGCGGCCTGCTTTCGGCGAGCTCATGGAGGCGGTGGAGGCGGGCCGCGTCAAAAAAATCGTCGTGTACCGGCTGGACCGCTTCAGCCGCTCCCTCGCGGATTTCAGCCAGATTTGGGAGCTTCTGCGTAAAAACGATGTCGAATTTCTCTCCGTCAACGAGCAGTTCGACACTTCCTCACCGATGGGACGGGCCATGCTCAACATTGTGATGACCTTTGCCCAGCTTGAGCGCGAAACGACCGCGGGGCGTGTGCGCGACAACTACCATCACCGCGTTTCCCTCGGTGCATGGCCGGGTGGTCCCGCACCGTACGGGTATGCGCTTTCCAAAGCTGAGCTTGACGGGCGCAAGGTCTCATCTCTGATAGCCGATGAAAACGCAAAGACTGTTCTCCACATTTTTGAAGAATATGTCCGGTCTGAAACATCGCTGCGTGCCCTTGCCAAAACTCTGACTGAGCAGGGCATTCACGGCCCCAAGCGCGAGGCGTGGGATAACGTGACTCTGTCCCGTATTCTGCGGAACCCCGTCTACGTGCAGGCTGACGAAGCGGTCTACTGCTATTACCTTGCGCAGGGCATCCAGATCCGCCAGATGCCCGAAGTTTTTGACGGCGTCCATGGCTGTCTTCTGATTGGGAAGCGCGACCGCAGCCGCGGCAAGTACACGAAAAAGGATGAGCAGATGCTCAGCCTGTCCACGCATGAGGGAATCATTCCGTCTTCCCTCTGGCTGCGTGTACAGGACAAGCTCTCCGGACAGATGCAGCTTCCCCGCGCCAACGCGGGTAAATACTCCTGGCTGACCGGTCTCTTAAAATGCAGCAAATGCGGCTATGCCGTCAAGGTCAACTACATAAAGTCGGAGCAACGCTGTAAGCTGGTCTGCTCCGGTCGGTCCAACTTCGGCAACTGTGATGAATCGATTGATGTAGACCTTAGAGAGCTGGAGACCCATATTGCCAATGAGCTCCAGCACATTCTCGATGCCTGTCCCGCCGAGCTTCCCTCAGTAAACGAAGACCACGCGCAGGCGAAAGCTGTTTTGGAAATCGAGCAGAAAATCGATCGCCTGGTGAACGCTCTCGCCGAGAGCAGCGATGTGGCGGTCGTGTATATCTCAAAAATGATTGAAAAACTGCACGCCGAGCGGGAACAGCTCTTACATACCGCCCCGCATTCTGCGTCTCAGATTCGGCGGTTGGATTTTTCCCGCTCTGCTTTTGACGAGAAAAAATTGATCGCCGCCGAATTCATCGAGCGGATCGAACTCGACGGCAACCATGTCAACATCATTTGGAAAGTCTGATGAGACTGCACAACTGCGTGCGCTTCATCAGACTTTTCTATAATCTCTATTCATTTTTTACCACACTGCAAACATCTCAATAAAGAAGCGTCATACGATCTGCGCTTCCTGCCATGAACGTCAAAAGGAGTAATAAATGAAAAATCAAATTTTATCTGTCCGCCTCTCAGTGGACGAGCGCAAACGATTAGATGATTTGTCTCACACTGCAGGAATGACGCCCAGCGCTTACCTGCGCAGTTTGATCCGCGCAAATTCTTCATCCGGTGCCTGTTCGCCGAATTACGCCGCCGCATTCTGTCATCTGCGCATTGCACTGGCAGAACAGGGCTTTACTGAAAACGAAATGATCAGTGAGGAGATGAACCGGCTGTGCCAGACGTTATCTTGATCCGCAATCAGTATCCAGACGCAGCAGCTTTGCACCGCGTTCTTGACTATGCGTGCCGCTCCGGAATGATAGGCGGATATGCCGTCGATCCAGTCTATGCGTTCCGTGAGTTTATGCTTGTTAAAAGCGCTTATCAGAATATCGGTGGTCGGCAGCTGCTGCATTTTATTGTATCCTTTTCGACGACGGTGGCCTACCGTCTAAGTGCAGACGATATGCTTGCCTTAGGTTACGATATCTGCCATCTTTTCCCTGGGCACCAAGTCGTATATGCCCTGCACATGGACTCTGCACACTGTCATCTGCATTTTGTCGTGAACTCGGTCTCCTTTGAAGACGGCAAAAAGCACTTCAGCGGATTCCATGATCTTTTCCCGGTCCGCGATTTTCTGCAAGAATGCTTTCCGCGTTCGAACGTGCACATTTACCAGTCTTTCCCTGACTCCGATGTTAATCGCTTCGGATGCTCCGACGATGACGAATTGCTGCGGATCGATTAAAACCGCGAAAGAGTTGTAAGACTTTTCCTTGCCGCAGGAACCTTTTCAACATTTTCTGCAGCACGAGGCCAAATAGTCTATTACACACTTTGAATTATGCCGGTTCGGCTGTATTGACAGTCCGCAGCAGGAATGCTACCATGAAATTAAAACTGGGCAAGAAAAGAGGAAAGCGAATGACATTGAATCAATTAAAAGTGGGGAATTCTGCCGTGATCACCACTGTTGGCGGAGATGGAGCCTTGCGCTGCCGCCTGCTGGATATGGGCTTGATCCCGCACACCCGCGTGACATTACAGAAGGTCGCGCCGATGGGTGATCCTATCGAGATCCGCGTGCGCGGCTACGAGCTAACGCTGCGCGTAGAGGAGGCTCAAAAAATCGAAGTGGAGGACGAGCCGAAATGATCTTTGCACTCGTTGGAAATCAGAACTGCGGGAAAACGACTCTCTTCAACGCCCTCACCGGATCCAATCAGCATGTCGGCAACTTTCCCGGTGTCACGGTAGACCAGAAGATGGGAGAGATCATAGACGAAAAAGGCTGCTCCGTGGTGGATCTGCCCGGCATCTACTCCTTGCGGCCCTATACACAGGAGGAGATCGTCTCCCGTGACTTTATCCTCAACCAAAAGCCGGACGGCATCATCAACATTGTGGATGCCACCAACATTGAGCGGAATCTGTACCTGACACTTCAGCTGCTTGAGTTGCGGATACCTATGGTGCTGGCGCTGAACATGATGGATGAAGTGCGTTCCAACGGCGGTTCCATCGACGTGCAGAAGATGAGCGCCTCGCTCGGCATCCCTGTCGTACCGATCGCGGCCGCAAAGGGTGAGGGCGTGAGCGAGCTGGTGAATCAGGCGATTGCTGTGGCTCGGAGCAGAACTCTGCCAAAGGTGACAGATTTCTGCGCGGATGATTCCGCCGTTCACCGCTGCATCCACGCCGTTACGCATCTGATTGCCGATCACGCCGACCGCATCGGTGTGCCGGCTCGCTTCTGCGCAGCAAAGCTGATCGAAGGCGGCGATGACCTTGCCGACCGTCTGGCACTTGATCAAAACGAGCGCGAATTGCTTGAGCATTGCATCGTGCAGATGGAGAGTGAGGCAGGACTTGATCGCAACGCGGCGCTTGCTGATATGCGCTACACCTTCATTGAAGGCGTGGTGGCATCATCTGTGGTGAAATGCCATGAAAGTCGGGAGCACGCCCGCTCCATGAAGATCGACAGAATTCTCACCGGTCGCTACACAGCCATTCCGACGTTTCTGCTTGTCATGCTGCTGATTTTCTATCTCACCTTCAATGTTATTGGTCAGCGTCTGTCCGACTGGCTGCAAGGCGGGATCGATGGCCTTACCTTTCTTGTAGACCAAGCTTTGACTGCCTATGAGATCAATCCTGTGGTACACAGCTTGATTATTGACGGCATTTTTTCCGGTGTTGGCAGTGTGCTGGTGTTCCTGCCCATCATTGTGACGCTTTTTTTCTTCCTCTCTATCTTGGAAGATACCGGCTACATGGCCCGCGTCGCCTTTGTAATGGACAAGCCTCTGCGAAAGATCGGTTTGTCCGGCCGCAGCATCGTCCCTATGCTCATCGGCTTCGGCTGTTCTGTGCCGGCAATTATGGCAACGCGCACGGTGTCGAGTGACCGTGACCGCAAGATGACGATCCTGCTCACGCCTTATATGAGCTGCTCGGCAAAAATATCAATTTATGCATTTTTTACCGCAGCGTTCTTTCCAACGCACCGCGCGCTCATAATGATCCTACTGTATCTGCTGGGCATTCTGATTGGAATTGCTGCGGCCCTCATCATGAACCAAACCGTGTTCCGCGGAAAGCCCGTGCCCTTCGTTATGGAGTTGCCCAATTATCGGCTTCCGAGCCTCAAGAGCGTTGCGCTGCTGCTTTGGGAAAAGGCCGAGGACTTTTTGCAGCGGGCGTTCACTGTGATTTTTCTTGCTACCATTGTGATTTGGTTCCTCCAGAGTTTTGATACCAGGCTGAATGTAGTTGCCGACAGTGCCGATAGCCTTTTGGCTCTCATTGGTCGATGGATCGCGCCGGTGTTCGCACCGTTGGGCTTTGCGGATTGGCGCTGCGCAACCTCCCTTATTTCCGGTTTTATCGCAAAGGAATCTGTGGTCAGTACGCTGCAGATCCTGTTAGGCGGGGCTGCACTTTCTACGATGTTTACCGGTCGTTCCGTTATCAGCTTTCTGGTGTTCACGCTGCTGTATACTCCCTGCATCGCGGCGGTAGCCACGGTTCGACGAGAATTCGGCTCAACGCTGAAGACAGTTGGGGTCGTGATGATGCAGTGCTGCGTGGCATGGATCGTGGCTCTTGCTGTCTATACCTTGGTGGGGATCCTGTGATGCATCTGTTAGATTGGACCCTTCTTGTCCTCATCGCAGCTGCAGCTATCACAGCTATCCTGCACTGGCGAAAAAAGGCCAGATCAGGTAGCGGCTGCTGCGGAGACTGCTCGCACTGCAAAAGGCGCTGTTCGTAAAGTCTGATAAGCTCTGGAATAGGAGCAGCGGTTTTGTACCGCGTGATCATAGAATCTAACCGTGTAAGGACACATATAAGACAATAGTGGCGAGAAGTTTTGTGTGAAACTTCTCGCCACTATGCCATTCAGGGGCAAATAGAGAACGATAAACGATTTCTGCTTTCCGATGTGCACTCAACAATCCGTTCCTCAGTTTGCAAGACTCTGTGCTGTGCCGCCGATTTCCTATTTATTTTCCTGTGTTGCTATCTCAAATTTGATCGTATACAACGGATCAAAGAAGTTCGTTACAGATGAGCTGAACGGATAGTTTGGCTTGGATGGAGTTGTTTTAGTTTCTGAACTACCATCGTTTTTTGTGCTGGCGTCGCTCGTCTTCCAAAACCAAGGCTTGCAAGTTTTTTAAGTATTCATTCTCCGCGCGAAGTCTCTGAACCTCCGCCAACAGGTCCTCTTCTACTTCTTTCGACAACTGCTTTGGCGGATGGCTCTTGCTGCCGCGGCCGCGTCGCTCGATGACAAAGCCTTCTGGGCCTTCCTCCAGATAGATTTGCTCCCATGCGGTAACTCGTTTGTGGTCATTGATTTCAAACTGCCTTGCCGCTTCACTGTAGCTCAGCTTTTCTTTCATCATGGTTTCCACGACCAGCTTCTTGAATTCCGACGTATATCGTTGGTCTTTCGAATGTCGAGCAATGAACTGAAACACGAAGCCAAGAAGCAGGAATGAAACATAGCTATACAGGAATGCCGGGGCAGCGGTCTCTCCGTAAGCGAATGGTGCCGGCAGCAAGGTGTTACAACAACACTCCTAGCAAGTTTCTCAGGCATCCCTCTTTATTTTGCGAAAGCTCAAATCCTGCCAAGTAAAAAAACCGTTAAAATGCTGCGCAGCGGATTGAAAAAATAAGCTGACGGGACTATTTTATACAAGGTGAGTGTGTAAAATCAAATTTTTAAGGGGGAGGCGGATAAAAATGCCGCACCGTAAGAAGATTTTACTCTCAGACAGTAATGAAGCCTTCAGTATGCTCCTGACGGATTCCCTGCGTGAGCGCGGAGACTTCCGTGTATTCCACGCAAGGGATGCGGACGAGACAACCGAGGTGCTCCATCGGCACCGACCTCACGTTCTTCTGCTGGATTTTCTGCTGCCGCACAAGGGCGGCTTTCACGTTATGCAGCAGCTGCGTGAGGGCGGACACAAAATCTCGACGATCTTTATGACAGCGCTGCCGACGCACAAGGTCATAGAGGAGGCATACCGTTTGGGCGCAAGCTTTGTGCTCCCGAAGCCTTTTACGACAAGGGCGCTGGCTGAACGGATACACGATGCACTGCACAGTGATCGGCCCTAATTTGCACACATCAAAAATAGTGACCGCCATCTCAGTGAGCGAACGGCTCCTTGAGATGGCGGCCTTTTATACGCGGCTACGTTTTACGCTTACGGTCTTTCCTCACCAAACAATTATCAACCTTGAAAGTACAGGGACGTTTTGCCGCAAAGCGGCAAAACATCTCTGTACTTTCACTTTGCAGCTTGGGGCAAGGCAATATAGGTTACAAGAACATCAAGTCCTCTCACCGCCCCCACGCCGCAAGAGCTGAACATCGATTATCCAAAGCCCACCTTTCCGCAATTCCCGGCATGTTATGATTTTATTATACAACTGTATACAAAAGCCAAGCGGCGGTTCGAGTGAACCGCCGCTTTTCCGCATGATTTTAAGTTTTACTTGCCCTGATAGGCGCGATACAGGAACGTCACGATCTCCGCGCGCGTGCAGTCCGCGTTGGGGCTGAACGTCGTGTTGGAAGTACCGTTCGTCACGTTATTCGCGACCGCCCAGTTAAGCGCATCAGCGTAGAACGCGTCGGACTTCACATCAGTGAAGTTCGCACTGCCGCTCGCGGTGCCCTTGAGGGCGCGGTACAGGAACGTTACACTCTGGCCGCGGGTGCAGGTCGCATCGGGCGCGAACATCGTCGCGGTCATGCCGTTCGTGATGCCGTTCTCGACTGCCCAGGCAACCGCCTTGGCATAGTAAGCGTTCGCGGGAACATCCGTGAAGCTGCTTGCGGTCTTCGGCTCGGGGCTGCCGGCGGCGCGCCACAGGAACGTCACGATCTGCGCACGCGTGCAGGACGCGTAGGGGCCAAACATCGTGTCAGACAGGCCGTTGGTGATCCCCTTATCGACTGCCCACTTCACTGCATCGGCAAAGTAAGCGTTCGCGGGAACGTCGGAGAAGCTGTTGCTGTCGTCCGGTTCGGGATCGGGGGTGGTGGAAGACGGGCTGCTGTGGCGGCGGGAGACCGTCAGCGTGCCGTTGACATAGGTGATCTCGTAGTTATTGCCGGCGTCAGCGCCAGAGGGAACGATATCGAACTTGCCGACCGTCATACCGTCCGCCGTACAGGTCAGTGTCGGTGCGGTCGTCAGCGTGTCGCCGTCCACAAGTCCTGTGGCCGTGAAGGTAGGCGTAGGCACCGTGCCGCCGACATACATGGACTGTTTGTCTGCCTTGATGGTCAGCGTGGCCTTGTTGATCACGATGACCGAAGAACCGGTGACGGTCTGCTCTCCCTTGGTCGCCTGCCAGTAGATGACGTAAGTGCCAGCATCTTTCTTTGCAATGCTGCTCTGATCATAAGTAACAGCCGTTTCGCCGTACTTTACCGTCACGTCCTCGGGAGCGTTAACGGTGATGCTGTGAAGTTTGCCGTCATAAGTGCCGGTATAGTCCAGTGCCGTGACTTCAAGGGTATCGGACGCAACATTATAGGGTCTTTCAACCGAGCCGCTATAGTTACCCTTGAACGTGATCGTAAACTTATGATTTGTCGTATCCTGCGTTACGGTATAATCCGTATTTTCAACCAGCTCCTTGCCGTTGTGAATGACATTGAGTGTTGCCTTAGCGGCAGCAGAATCGCTGGAGTACTTGTCATTCACACCAGTAACGGTGACATTGCTATCAGTCAGACTCTTCGGTGCGACATTGACTGTTGCGGTGTAGAACGTCTGGCCGTTATAGACAAGCTTTACCTCACCGCTGTTACCAGCTTTGATGAAGGAAACCGTGGAACCAGTGAGGGATGCATAATCGGAAGACATGGTTACGCCAGTGGGAACGGTCATCTCCACAGTTTCGCCGAAGGTCTTGCCGTCAAGCACCGTGGTGTCGATGGGCGTCGCACCGGAAACTTCGGCAGCATCAGCCGTCTTGACGTACCAGTTAGTGTCGGAAAGCGTCAAATCTGCACCGGTCATCTGAGCTGCAAAACTGCCTGCATATTTCGATGCAGGACCCTTAGCCGCACTAGCCTGCTGCGTTGTCAATGCCATGCTGTCCTTAACCGTTACCGCTGCTGTTGCATTACCAATCAGGCCGCCAGCATATGCACAGCCATAGTTCCCGACGTCTGCACTATTACAGGTATTTTCAGCCTTCATACTGCCGACTGCAACACAGTTTTCAAAAGTACTGTTAGAGCTTACCAGACCTGCCATGCCGCCAGCATATGCACTTTCACCGAAGATCGGCAGTGCCGAGTCATATTTCAGCATTGCAGAAATATTACCCTTGACAACACAGTTTTTCATCGTACCTGCAAACTCAGCTGCGATGCCGCCAGCACGAGCAAATTTCGGTGAGGTAACCGTAATGCTGCCTGTATACGTAGAATTTTCAACCGTTGCCGAAGCCTGTATACCCAGCAGGCCGCCAACTTCAAGGAAGCCGCCGGTTGCATTCATGACATCAGAAGTACGCGAAACCGTATAGTTCACAGTCGAATGGCAATTTGTGATTGTTGCACCACTGCCACTCACAACTGCTGCACCAAAATAAACATTTTTGCTGTTTTCAGGCGCAACGGAAATATTTACATTACCCGCAAAGTTAAGATCCTTTACTTCTGCACCATCCGACACACCAACGAAGCCAAAGCTGGAGCTCTGTGCTTCAGAAAGTGCATCACTGGACAGATTATACGTGATCGTATGGCCCTGACCCAGAATGTGTCCACCAAATGTACGCGCGTCTGAACCGATGCCCATTGCATCCGGATCGGTCAGCGTAATATCATTGTTGACCTTGACATAGATGTTGGACAGTGCCACTTTCTTTGCGTCCGTGCTTTCGTTGCCGAAACGATTGCCCAGTACGGCGTTCTGTGCATCCGCATCGCCCTGAAGCGCTTTCACAAGATTCGTATAATCCTCAGCCGTGTTGATCACATATGCGGTGGCTTCCGTCTGGAACGGATAGCTGTCTTCCATGATATTGCCGTTATGGGAAAAATCGTTGTAAATATACTGATAATCCGCACTTGCAATATCTGCAACCTTTTCACCGTTTGCACTTACATAGTGGTCTGCTGCGTAGAAGTTATCCACATTGTTCTCAACCGGAATTGTCAGGACAACTTGACCTTCCTCGGCAGCCGTTGCTTTGGCGCTGCCAAAGGTATAGTCCGTCGAACCCGCACCCTTCATGACGTGGGTGCAATTCGTATACTCTGCGGAAGTCGGCATACCGCTGGTACCGCTCTTACACGAAACCAGCGAACCGGCATAACCGAGCTTAGCCGTAATTACAGCTGTATTGCTGCAGGAGTCCAGGGTAATTGCAGTATTGCTGCCGTTTACCACAATAATACCGGCCGCCACATTGCTCGACTGTGCCTGAGAGCTGATCTCACCAGTATTGCGGCAATTCTTGAAAGTTGCAGTTACCGCACCGGTAGCCAGGCCGACGATACCGCCTGCATTGCTGTAACGTCCGCTCGCTTCCGTCTTACGTTCTGCGATCAGCGCACCGCTGTTCGAGCAGTTTTCATAAGTTGCCGATGCGTTCTGATAGGAGCAGATACCGGCTGCAGAGCTGTTGCCCATGCTCGTGTTGAATGTGCCGCCCTTGATCGCAGCAGTGTTGTGGCAATCCACAAAACTCGTCGGATTGGCGCTGCCGACTATACCGGCGATACCGCCGGCCCACGAGGTATTATCCGTAGCGCCCAGTTCGAGAGTGGCTTCATTGGTAATATTCTTAATGGTGCAGCCGTAGGACTCACCAATCACAACGCCGGTAAACGCACTGTTGGTCAATACCTTTGCCGAGCCGCTGGTCGTAAAGTTTTCAATCGTTGCACCGGTAGCGCTGTTGAAAACACCCATGTTGATATTGACATATACCGTGCTTTCGCCAATAGTCAGCTTCAGCTTGCCGCGCTTGGTGGACGCACCAACGGCTACTTCACTGCCGCTTTCATTCTTGTCCGAACTCTCAACAATATTGGTAGTATCAATATTCAGCGTAATCGTATGGTCGTCGCCGTCAAAATGGCCCTTAAAACCGGAAATGCCATAGAACTTGTCTGCCGTGGTCAGTGTAACATTGTCACCCAGCTTATAATAAGCTGACATCAAAGCAGTTCTGTTTACTTCTGTAACACCGGTTTTGCCGAACAGAGCAAATTCTTCTGCTGTGCCATAGCATACGTTTTTCGTGCCGTTCCAGACATACAGAGAAATGTGAGACAGTGCAGCAAGGTTTGCACCGGACTTGATGATATACGGATCATTCTGCGTACCGCTGCCTTCAATCTCGCTGACCCACTTTGCTTCCAGCGTGGTGTCGGACAGATACGGCCAGTTATCGCCCTTTGTCATATCCGTATCACCAAGATACCAGCCAACAAACCTGTAGTTTGCCTTGGTCGGAACAATACCACTGAGGTCATACTTTTCACCGTACTTCAGCGTTTGGGGATCAAAAGTCTTGTCACCGTTTTTAAGGGTAACTTTCGCATCGACCTTACCTTTGAATGCTTTCTGAATTTCAGCAAGCGTGTGTCCCTCGGTCTGCCGATCCACATAATACTGCAAAGATTCAGACAAACTGTTGTAGGTTACAGCATAGCCGCGAACTGCTTCTACTTCTTCCGAAGTAAAACTGTCCTTGGTGGGATCAATTTTCTTCAAAGCAGTAATCAAATCCGTCACTGTACTTGTCACTGCATCAGAAGGAATGACTACTTCTGCACCGCCCGTACCAGTGTTGTAGCAGCCCTCCGGCAGCAGGTAGTATTCTGTGCCGTCGATCACCAGCGTTGCGGGGGTATAGGCTTGTCCATTGCGTTTCAGATTAGAAGCAGCGGAAACTGCACGCAGCTCAACGGCATCACCGTCAGCGGTCTGGAGCTTCCAATCGGCAAATGCGGCCTGAGACACCTCACTGGCGTTCATGCCCTGACCGATACCGCTGTCCAGATTGTCATTTCCACTTGGCACTTGGTAAGACTTACCGTCAGTAGCAAAACTATCGCCATTCTCGGCAGTCACCTTGCCGCCGGATATGGTAATTGTCCCCATCTTGCCACTGACATCAGCAGCCGTATTACCGTTATGATCCACAATCGCGCCGCTGCCGATACCGGGCGCATACGTGCCGCCCTTTGCAGTCGCAGTACCGCCACTAATAGTGATGTTTCCGCTGGCCTGCGCACCGGCATCTCTATATGCCTGCTTATCGCCGCCGCCACCGCCGATACCAGCACCATACGAACTACCGGTGGCAGTCACAGTACCGCCGCTGATGGTAATGCTGCCGTTGATATTCATATCATCGCCACCGTAGACACCGCCACCGCCACCGATGCCTGCGCCAACGCCTTTAGACTCTGCTGTAACGGTTCCGCCGTCGATCAAAATCACACCGGCACCTTGATACGCACCGCCGCCAATACCGGCGCTGCCACCAGTGGCGTTCACGGTACCGCCGGAAATGGTGATCGTCTTTATACCGCCTTGGGAATAGGCGCTGCCGATACCTGCACTGCCTGCATTATTGGTATAACCGGCATTAGCAGTTACATCGCCGCCGGTGATCGTAATGCTGCTATCGTTAGAGCCGCCACCAATACCGGGGCCACCGTAACCGCCTGCTGCAGAGCCAGTTGCGTTAATAACACCACCGGCGATCGTGATGTCGCCCACGGTATTGTATTTTGTATCATAGCCGGAACCATAAACGCGGCTTGCACCAATTCCTGCTGCTTTGGCTGCATTGCCAAAATGATGAGATCCCGTACCACCGCCAACAGCGATCAGTTTTCCGCTGTTTCCGGTGATGGTCAGAGATGCATTTTGCCCAACCCAAAGGCCCGCACAGCTGATACCGGTATTTCCGCTGTCGATCAAACCGGACTTCAGAGTATTCACAGTGCCAGTGCCATCCGCTAATGCCACGGTCACATTTCCGCCCTCAATGGCAAACGCGCAGGGAACGCCCGTCGACACGCCCGACACATCGATATTCACGCCGTTCAGCGTGATCGTGTGATCGCCGCCGGTGACAGTGATAGTGTTCGGGGTGCTTTCTTCGCTGGTCTGCGAAATGATATAAGCACCCTTGTACTCAATTTCAGTCTCCTCGCCCTGCGTATATCCAGTCGCAGAGATGACGATGGAGCCATTGTCCAAATCAAGCTTGCCATCCGCAGTGTTCACGGGAGTGGGCGTCTCCCACTCGCCGCTGCCCGTGTCCCTTGCCCAAACTGCCGTTGGCAGCAGGCTCAGCATCATGACAAGTGTCAGTAAACTTGCCAATAATCGCCGTTTCATTCCATTACCTCCTAAGATTCTCTATATTTTGCCCGCCTCCGCGGGCTGGGTTTACTTGATTCTGCGTCTGGTCTTTCCGGCGCAGACGGGGCAGCCGCACTGCTGCACGCCCGCGCGCGAGTAGATGGTGGCTTTCCAGACATGGCCGTAGGAGCACTGCCACCACGCCTTTTTGTGGCTTCCGGCGGTGACCATCTCTGGTGCCAGCGCACCGTTGAGGGTTTCGTGCCACTGTTTGGCGACGAGCGGCGCTGCGGTCGCTAAGTCGTTGAAGCCCGGCAGCACCTTGCGGTTCGCGCAGTAAGGACAGCCGTTGCCCCGCTGCACGCGCTGCGCAATCACGGCGCGGTAGGAATGGCCTTTCGGACAGCGCCACCAGACTTTGCGCCTTGTGCCGGAAATCACCTGCGTAGGCAAAAGAGGCACGTTTTTTGCCGCATCCCATTCTTTCGCGATCGTCGGATACTCAGCCGCAAGGGAGGTTTCCTCTGGCAGGACGTTCTTTCCCGCACAGTACGGACAACCGCTGCCCTGCACCCGCGTCTTGACGGCGGAACGGTAGGAATGCCCTTTCGGGCAGCGCCACCAGATGAGCTTGTGGCTGCCGGTCGTCACGTCCTGCGGTGTCAAGGGTGCGTTCTTTTCGACGTCCCACTCTGCCGCGAGCAGCGGAAACTGCTTCACCAGGCCGCCCTGTTTAGGCGTAACCTTACGCCCTGTGCAGTAGGGGCAGCCTGTGCCCTCGCTGCGGGTGTAAACCATGGCCTGCCATGAGTGGCCGTTCGGACATGTCCACCAGACTCTTTTGTGGCTGCCAAAGGTCACATCGTCCGGCGCCAGGGGTGCGTTCTTTTCGCCGTCCCACTGTGCGAGCAGCTCAGATTTTCCCTGTTCGGTGCAAAACGCTCGAAATGTTCGTCGGATCGTCAGCCACCCCCTCACGAAAAGAGCTCCGTTCCAGCAAAGCCGGACGGAGCAGTGACAAACAAATACATCAGTAAGGGTGCAACCGGCTGTCATAGCGTATTCTCCATTCGGAGAGGCGTTAGACCCATCTGGC
>UMKD01047709.1_pt1 | contig 30348 bp, 25 predicted proteins | sample 1966221 | NCBI WGS metagenome assembly UMKD01 (sample SAMEA4836167, study PRJEB28245) | human gut metagenome | biome: gut microbiome; material: fecal sample | place: Denmark | collected 2008
TCCACCAAGTTCACAAACGCCAGACCCTCAAAATCCCGGGTCTGCAAGGCCTTGGTAAAGGCAATGCCGTTGGTGTTGCCGGTGGTCTTGATCTTTTCGGTCACGCCCTCGCCGTCAAAGATATCGTAGATCTTGCCCACAGCGATCACGTCCTTACCAGCATCCTTCAGCAGATCCAGCATGGTGGCGCGGGGCGGCTTCAGGCTCAGGTCGTGGCGGTTGGTGGTGCGATAAAAGGTGTCGGCGCTGTTGCCAAGGAAGGGGCGGGCGATCACACGACCCACGCCGTACTTGCCCTTGAGCATTTCCCGGGCGATCTCACAGTAGCGGTACAGCTCGTGCACCGGAACAAGCTCCTCGTTGGCGGCCACCTGAAAAACGCTGTCGGCGCTGGTGTAGACGATGAGGGCGTTTTCCCGCATGGCCTGCTCGCCGTAGTCCTTCAGTACCTGCGTGCCGGAATAGGGCTTGTTGCACAGTACCTTGTGGCCGGTCTTTTGCTCATACTCCCGGATCAGCTCCTCTGGGAAGCCCTCGGGGAAGGTGGGCAGCGGCTCCGGGCTGACTACACCGGCGATCTCCCAGTGGCCGATGGTGGTATCCTTGCCCATGCTCTGCTCCTGCAGGCGGGCAAAGGCAGCCGCCGGGGCATCCGTCTTTTCCCCTGCGGTCACGCCGTCAATGTTGAACAAGCCCAGCTTGCGCAGGTTGGGGCAATTGAAATTGGGGTGGTTCGCAATGGCACCCAGGGTGTTGGTGCCTGCATCGCCAAAGGCAGCGGCGTCCGGCTCTGCGCCGATGCCAAAGCTGTCCAGCACGATCAGAAAAACGCGTTTTTCCATAATGGTCACTCCATTCTCCGGGCGTTCCCCGGAACAGTACTACTTTATTACCCCTATTATAAGCAAAAACCCCCTCCGATGCAAGAGGAAGCAGTCTTGTATGTTCTTATCAGTTTTCACGTTTTGCAGCAGTTTTCCCCTGTCAGACAGCACGCAGAAAGCTGCGGCGCATCGTTAAAAGTTTTGCAATCTTTCCTTTGGGCATCAACAGATGCAAAAACTTGTATTCAAGCAAAAATTCCTCTTGCTCTCTTGCGCCGGAATGATTATAATAATAGGTGGTAGAGTTTTGGGTTTTCCCGCTCTGCCATATAAACCGACCCGCTGTACCGGGAGCTTTTACTCCCATTGGTCATACACAGCAGCCTGCAGGGATGCTGTGCCGGATATAGGTAAGAGAGAGTTGACGGAGGTATATTGCATGAGAAAGACGAAAATTATTTGCACCCTTGGCCCTTCCACCGATAAGGAAGGCGTTCTGCGCGAGCTGATCGCCAACGGCATGAACGTGGCTCGTTTCAATTTTTCCCACGGTTCCCACGAGGAGCATCTGGGACGCCTTGAAAAGCTGAAGGCTCTGCGCGAGGAGCTGGGCAAGCCCGTGGCCGCACTGCTGGACACCAAGGGCCCCGAGATCCGCCTGAAGGACTTCAAGAACGGCGTAGAGAACCTGGTTGCAGGCCAGACCTTTACCCTGACCACCCGCGATGTGGAGGGCACCAACGAGATCTGCTCCATCACCTACAAAGATCTGCCCATGGACGTGGAGCCGAACGGCACCATCATGCTGGACGACGGCCTGATCAAGCTGCAGATCCAGACCGTGAACGACACCGACATCGTCTGCACCGTACTGAACAACGGCAAGATCAAGAACAAGAAGGGCGTCAACGTGCCCGGCGTGCACCTGTCTATGCCGTATATGAGCCAGCGCGATAAGGATGACATCATCTTCGGCATCCAGCAGGGCTACGATTTCATCGCCGCCTCCTTTGTGCGCACCGCACAGGACGTGTACGATATCCGCAACCTGCTGAACCAGTACGATTCCAACATCCGCATCATTGCAAAGATCGAGAACCGCGAGGGCGTGAACAACATTGACAGCATTCTGGCTGCTGCCGATGCCGTGATGGTGGCCCGTGGCGATCTGGGCGTGGAGATCGACTTCACCGAACTGCCCGGCATCCAGAAGACCATCATCGACCGCTCCTTCTCCTTCGGCAAGCCCATCGTCACCGCTACCCAGATGCTGGACAGCATGATCGTGAACCCCCGCCCCACCCGCGCCGAGATCTCGGACGTGGCAAACGCCATCTACGACGGTACCTCTGCCATTATGCTGTCCGGTGAGACCGCTGCCGGTGCCTACCCTGTGGAGGCGCTCAAGACCATGTCTGCCATCGCCGAGCGCACCGAGCAGGAGGGCTTCCATCTGCGCAGCCGCACGATGGATTTCAACCCCGGCAAGATCAGCGTCTCTGACGCTACCGCCCATGCTGCCTGCCTGACCGCACGGGATGTGAACGCCGCTGCCATCGTTACCGTGTCCGAGTCCGGCACCACTGCCCGCCTGCTGAGCAAGTACCGCCCGCAGCAGCCCATCATTGCCTGCGTCATGCGCGAGCAGGTACAGCGTCAGCTGTCCCTGAGCTGGGGCATCACCCCGCTGATGATGTCTCTGGCGCACAGCACCGATGAGCTGATCGAGATGTCCACCGCTCTGGCCAAGGAGAATGGCTACCTGCACAACGGCGAGCTGGCTGTTGTGACCGCAGGCGTGCCCGTGGGCGTTTCCGGCACCACCAACATGATCAAGATCCACATGGTGGGCAACTGTCTGGCTACCGGCGTGGGTGTCGGCCCTGAGAACAACGATGTTGCCAGCGGCAAGGCCTGCGTCTGCCGCACCATGGACGAGGTGCGCGCCAAGTTCAAGCCCGGCATGGTGCTTGTAGTGCCCTCCACCAGCAACGAGATGCTGAGCTTTGTGCGCGACGCTGCCGCTCTGGTGGTAGAGGAGCCCGGCCTGAACAGCCACGCCGCCATTGCCGGCAAGGCACTGCTGAAGCCCACCGTTGTGGGTGCCGCCGGTGCTACCAGCCACATCCGCGATGGCCTGATGGTGGCTGTGGACTGCGCACACGGCAGTGTGCAGCGCCTGCAGGGCTAAGACATAAAAGGAGAACCGTAGTATGGAACGTATCGCAAGCTTTTGCGTGGATCACACCCGGCTGGAGCGCGGGATGTACCTGAGCCGTCAGGACGGCGATGTGCTCACTTGGGACATCCGCATGAAAAAGCCCAATCAAGGCGATTACCTGACCACTGCTGCCGCCCACACGCTGGAGCATCTGTTTGCCACCTACGCGCGCAACAGCGCCGTGAAGGATGGGGTGATTTATGTTGGCCCCATGGGCTGCCGCACCGGTTTTTACCTGCTGACCCGGGGTCTGACCCCGGCACAGGCGCTGCAGCTGACGGTGGATGCCTATCGCTTTATGGCTGGCTATGAGGGCGCCGTGCCCGGTGCCAGCGAGGTGGAGTGCGGCAACTACCGCGATATGGATCTGCCCGCCGCCAAGGCCGAGGCCGCTGCCATGCTGCCTGTGCTGGAAGGCCTGACCGCAGAGGATCTGCACTACTGATCTGTCAATATAAAGAGAGCGCCGCACAAAATACCGTGCAGCGCTCTTTTTGTTACAAAATGATGCGAAAGTATTATTTATAATTTCAGGGCAGGGGAACGTCTGCGGATGTTCCCCTGCCCTGTTTTTACTAAAAGAAATCTCAAATCAGTCCCAAGGCTGCAAACTCCTTGGCAATGCCGTCCTCGTACACCGAGGGAGCAATGCGGTCGCAGCGCTGCTTCAGGCTTGCAGAGCCGTTAGCCATGCAGACGCTGATGCCGACCACATCGGTCATTTGCAGGTCATTGTCGCTGTCGCCAAAGCCGATGCTGTCCTGCAGGGGCACGCCGAGATAGTCGCAGACGGCCTTGATGCCGCGCCCCTTATCAAATTTGCGGTTGATGAGTTCGCCGTTCACATAGCCGCCGTCCAAACTGTCCAGCTTGCTCTCGCAGAACACGAATCTGTCCTCGTACAGGCGCTTTGCCTCGTTCAAGTCCTCGCTGCGCTCTGCGATATACACGATCTTATATAACGGCTCGCCCTTGTACTCGGCCAGCGGGCTCATGGTCATGCCGTCCTCCATGGCCTTGCGCCAGCGGGCGGCTTCGCTGTTCAGGGGGCCTGCATCCCGGTGGGTGAAGCTCCAGCGCTCGATCATCTTCAGGCTGCCGTAGGTGGCATCCCGCGCTTCCAGCGTGCACTCCACGCCGTGGCGCTCCATGGCGCTGCGCACACCCTGTGCCAGCTGCGGCTCCATGGGCAGATCCACCAGCACCTTGTCCCCGCAGAACACATAACCGCCTGCGCTGCACACTGCGCCGTCAAAGCCGTAGTCCAGCAGCGGCTGGGTCATGCGCAGATTGCGCCCGGTGCACAAAAACAGCTTGTGGCCGTTGGCGTGCGCCTTGTGCAGCGCCTCCACCGTGCTTTGGGGGATCAGCATCTCGCCCGGGGGCAGCAGAGTGCCATCGATATCCAAAAAGATCAGTTTCTGTTTCATTCGTTCCTCTTTTTTTACAGTGAGCCGCGCTCTACCAGCGTATAGCCCAGCGTGGTCTGGCGCACCGGCGCAGCGTCCGGCCCGGTATGCTCCAAGCTTTGCAGCAGCATCCGGGCAGCTTCCTGCCCGACCTGCCGCTGATAGAAGCGGATGGTGGTCAGGCCGGGTTCCACCACCTTGCCTGCCCAGTTGTCTCCGATGCCTGCAAGGCCGACATCCTGCCCTACTTTGCGCCCGGCGTCGCGCAGCACCCGCAAAGCGCCAAAGGCTACGGTGTCTGTCACGCAGACCACACCGTCCAACTGCGGGCAGCGTGCCAGCAGCTCCTCCATGCAGCGGTGCCCTTCTTCCATGGAAAAGGCGGCGCAGTAAGCGCGGGGCAGACCATCTGCGTTCAGTCCGGCCTCCCGCAGTGCATCCTGCACACCCTGACGGCGGGCTATGCCGGTGGCGGCGTCCTGCTCGCTACCGCCGATGTACACAATATTTTTGCGGCCATGCTCCAGCATCTTCCGGGTCAGGTCGCGGGCAGCAGAGCGGTCGTCGTTATAAACGCAGGGCAGGTCTGCAAAACGCTGCCCCGTTACCACCACAGGCACACGGCAGTCTTTCAGCGCCTTGCACAGCTGCGGGCTGGAATCATAGCCCAGCAGGATGATACCGGCCACATGGTTGCGTTGCAGCGCTGTAAGATATTCCAGCTCCATCTGCCCGTCCAGCTCGGTGTCTGCCAGCAGCATCAGGTAGCGGCTGGCCCCCAGCTCGGCTGCAATGCCGCTGGTGATCTGCCCCACCGACTGGGAGCTGATGCTGGGCACAATGACCCCCACCTGACGCACCTTGCCGGTGCGCAGGGTCTGCGCCGCAGTATCCGGGCTGTAGCCGGTCTTTTCCACTACGGCTTGTATCACGGCGCGCTTCTGCTCGCTGAGGGGGCCGCCGTTCAAATAGCGGCTGACCGCAGCGCTGGAAACGCCTGCCATCTTTGCAATATCACTGATGGTCATGGGGTTATTCTCCGTTCCCTCTCCGGTGGTAATGTGTAAACGTTTTCATGCTTATTATAAATCCGTTTCATATTTCCCGCAAGAGGTGCAATGACCGTTTTTCTGTGGGGCTGCCCGCTGCTTTTTTGGTGATTTTACACAATCCAAACAATCTTGCTTTCTGATTTACCGCCAGAATTGCGAAAACCCTTGCGCTTATACAAGTCCCATGCTGATGGCGCGTGCGATAAGTCCCAGCACCAGCGCTGCCAGAATAATGCCAAGTGCCACCCTGCTCTCGCCGCCGGTCTGCTGCTTTTTGCTGCGGGAGGCTGTGCCGCGGCTCTGCTTTGTACCGGTGCTGCGGCTGCGGGCAGAGGTGCTCTGCCGCCCGGCAGTGCTTTTGGTGCTGCGGACAGTCTGGGGATTGCGGGGCTTTGTGCGGGCGGCGGCTTTTCCCTGCTGTGCGTTCTGCGGGCTGCTCTGACGCACTTTAAGGGGCTTGCCCTCGCTGCAGCGGCTCAGGTAGTCCTCTGCCTCGCGGTAATACTGCGCCAGTTCGTTTTCCTTAAAGGCAGTACCGGCGTAGCCCTCCTCCAGCGCCTCAATGGCTTCGTTGAACAGCAGGGCTGCCTGTGCGCCGTCTGCTGCAACTGCCGCGTGAGCAGCTTCGTTGCGGGCGGTGCGGATGGCGTTGCAGGCATGGCGGGCGGCAGAGGGATGTGCCGTGTTGCCCAGCAGGTCCAGTGGGCGGGCGGCATCGTTCTCCGGGTCCAGCAGCACCCGCATACAAAGGGTAGTGTCCAGCTGCTGCCAGCTGGTCTTGCCGGTAAGGTCCGGCATACGGTCGTAGTAATCCGGGCTTTCCTGCTTGCGGGCAGCAATATGCTCCAGCAGCGCATCCAGACTGTGCGCCCCGGGCTTGCGCTCCCAGTGCCAGCGCAGCAGGCGGCGGCTGATCTCATCGCAGGCGGTCTTGATCTCAAAAGCCACCTGTAAGGCTTGTTCCGGCATGGTATTTCCTTTCTGTGCAGTGCACACAAAAGGCGGAGAAGGCACGCTGCCCCCTCCGCCGGGATGATCTTATTTTACAGCACGAACTGGTAGTACACAAAGCCGCACAGTGCGATAGCTGCACACAGGATGGCCGTAATGGGCGGCACCCAGCGGATCAGCGCTTCTGCCACGCTGTCCCGGCTGTCCTCGTACTCTTCGTCATCCTCCATGGGCTCAGTCTGACGCACCGGAGCCTGTGCCGGACGGTGGGCAGCGGCGGGCATCACGCGGGTCCCCTCGTCTGCCACAGCAGCACCGGAAATTGGTGCGCGGGCAGCGGCGTCCAGCACACGGGTAGGCTCCGAGATGGGCTGGATAGGGGCAGCCTTCGGCTGGTAAGCCGCTGCGCCCATGACCCGGGTGGGCTCCTCTACAGGCGCTGCCGGGGCGGTAGGGGCTACACCCACGATGCGGGTAGGCTCCTCCACCGCAGCGGGCGCCGCCGGGGCGCTGAGGGGCATTTCCATCTCGTCTGCCGGGGCGGCGGGCTGCAACAGGGTGTTCAGCGCGTTCTGCAGCAGAATGCGGTCGCAGCCACACTCCGAGCAGTAAACGGTGTCCTCCTCGGTGGGGTGGAAGGCACCGCAGGCGCAGTACCAGCCGTTCTCGAACACCTGCGGCTGATACTTGAGCCCGGTGCGGTTCATGCGGGCCTCCAGCGCCTTTTGCAGCTCCGGAGCCAGACGGCGGGGTGCGGGCAGACGCACACGCTTGATGCCGTCCAGATGCACCACGCGCTTGCCGTTGTACACATTGCACAGGGTAACATCCACGCTGGTGATGGCCTTGGCCGTGATGAACACGGCATCATCCTGCCCAAACAGCTCGCCGGGTTTTACCTGCAGATCCCGGTACTCGAACTTATCCTCGCACAGGATCACGCCATCCACGCCCTTGCACTTGAAGTGGATTTCCAGTGCGGTCAGGGTCACGCGGGAAATATTCTTGAAGGTCAGGCAGACAGCGTGCTCGCCGCTGACGTCTCCCTTGAGCAGCTCCACGCAGACAAACTGCACCGGACTGCCAGGGGTATAGTAGTTTGCGCGGGTCTGTGCGACCGGGTTAAAATTTTCCTCCACGATGCTCGCTCCTTTCCTAAAAAAGCTTAGTCCTGCTGCTCCGGGGCATCCGGCTGCGGCATTTCCGGCTGGGCAGGCTCGGCCTGCTCGGCGGGTTCTGCGCGCTCGGCAGTCTCCGCAGGCTCTGCGGACTGCACCGGGGCGGGCTGCACGGTCTGGTCGGGCTGTGCCTGCTCGGGCTTTGCATCCTCGCAGGGAGGCAGGGTGCCACCGGCCATAATGGTGTTGAACTGCTCCTCGTTGAGCTTTTCGCGCTCCATCAGAGCCTTGGCCAGCGCATGGAGCTGGTCGATGTGCTCGGTCAGGGTGCGGCGGCAGGTCTCGTAGGCCTCGTCAATGATATCGCGGGTCTCGCTGTCAATCTCGGCAGCGGTGGTCTCGCTGTAACCCTTGCCCTGACCAAAGTCGCGGCCAAGGAAGGTCTCCTCCTGCGAGGTGCCGTAAACCACGGGGCCCAGACGCTCGGAGAAGCCGTAGCGGGTGATCATCTGGCGGGCGATATTGGTGGCCTGCTGCAGGTCGTTGGAGGCACCGGTGGAGATGTCCTCCAGAATCAGCTGCTCGGCCACACGGCCGCCCAGGCTGGACACGATATCCTCAAACATCTCGCCCTTGGTCACATAGCTGCGATCCTTCTCAGGCAGATACATGGTGTAGCCGCCGGCCTGACCGCGCGGGATGATGGTGATCTCGTGCACGCGGGGATGATGCTTGCAGTAGAAGCCTGCCACTGCGTGACCGGCCTCGTGGTAGGCGGTGAGTTTTTTCTCCTCCGGGGTGACCACGCGGCTCTTCTTCTCGGGGCCAGCCATCACCTTCATGGAGGCTTCCTCGATATCCTCCATGGTAATGGCCTTGCGGTTGCGGCGGGCTGCCAGCAGAGCGGCCTCGTTGACAAGGTTCTCAAGGTCTGCACCGGCAAAACCGGCGGTGCGCTGGGCAATGACCTTCAGAGAGACGTCCGGTGCAAGGGGCTTGTTGCGGGTATGCACCTTCAGGATCTCCTCGCGGCCCTTGACATCCGGCAGACCCACATAGACCTGACGGTCAAAACGGCCGGGACGCAGCAGCGCCTTATCCAGAATGTCAGCACGGTTGGTGGCCGCCATGACGATGATGCCGTCGTTGGCCTCAAAGCCATCCATCTCTACCAGCAGCTGGTTCAAAGTCTGCTCGCGCTCATCGTGACCGCCGCCCAGACCTGCGCCGCGCTGACGACCCACAGCATCGATCTCGTCGATGAAAATGATGCAGGGCATGGTCTTTTTGGCCTTATCGAACAGGTCACGCACGCGGGATGCGCCCACGCCGACATACATCTCCACAAAGTCAGAGCCGGAGATAGAGTAGAAGGGCACCCCCGCCTCGCCTGCACAGGCACGCGCCAGCAAGGTCTTACCGGTACCCGGAGGGCCCACCAACAGCACACCATGCGGGATGCGGGCACCCAGCGTATTGAACTTGTCGGGGCTCTTGAGGAACTCCACAACTTCCTTGAGCTCCTCCTTTTCCTCGTCCTCACCGGCCACATCGGCAAAGGTGGCAGTCTTTTTGTTCTCGTGCTCGTCCTTTACCTTGGCCTTGCCCACGTTCATGATGCCGCCGCCACCGGCGCCGCCACGCATCATGGAGAACAGCAAAAAGCCGGTGCAGCCCAACATAGCCAGATAGAACAGGATCTCCATCCAGGGAATGGTCTCCTTGGCGGGCACATAATCGTACACCATGGGTGCATCGGGGTTGGCTGCATCGTACTGGGCGATGTAGTCCGACACATGGTCCACGAACATCCGGGCATAGGGCAGCTTATAGCTGACTGTCTCGGTGCCGTCCTCGTTCTTCTTCACCCCGGTGGGGGCAGCGGAAGAGGAGGACAGCAGGCCGGAAAGCAGTCCGCCCGTAGACTGGGTGGTGGTCTGCTCGGCAGCGTTGGGCAGCTCCTGTGCGCCCTCCTTCAGGGTCATGGTAATCACGCCGGTATTCAGATCCAGCGAGAATTTGGTGACCTGATTGCTCTCAAAATAGTGTACCACCGTGGAATATGCCATGGAGGAGCCGTTAGCGTTGCCGCCGGTGCCGCCCAGCACCGACCACACCATCAGCACGGCTGCCAGTACAATGGCGATCACCAGCGGATTGAAACGGGGTTTCTTCGGTTGCAAAAAAATCAACTCCAGTTCTGGATTTTTATAATGGACACGTTACTTCGTGTAGATCTCGGGCTTCAGCACACCGACATAGGGCAGGTTGCGGTATTTTTCATCGTAGTCCAGACCATAGCCCACCACGAACTCGTCAGGCACCTGAAAGCCCTCGTAATCCGGCTGGATGTTGGCCTTGCGGCGGCTGGGCTTATCAAGGATGGTGCAGATCTTAACGGAGTTCGGGTTGCGCATCTTGAGCATGGGCACAAGGTTGGACAGGGTGACGCCGGTGTCCAGAATGTCCTCCACGATCAGCACATCCTTGCCGGACAGATCACCGTCCAGATCCTTGATGATCTTGACCAGACCGCTGGTGGTGGTGTTGCTGCCGCCGTAGCTGGAGACCACCATAAAGTCGATATTGCAGGGGATGCTCACAGCCCGCATCAGGTCGGCCATAAAGACCACCGAGCCCTTGAGGATGGACACCAGCACCAGATTTTTACCGGCATAATCCCGGCTGATCTGAGCGCCCAGCTCTGCCACCTTGGCCTTCAGCTGCTCTTCGCTGACCAGAACGGTCTTGATATCATCGTGCATACTCATTTGTTTTTTCCTCCTGTGTTTCGATCTCTGCATTCAAGTGCAGGATCCATCTGCTTTCCGTGTCCGGTGCAAGGCCATCGGCAAAGCCTTCTCCACACACCCATAAAATTTCGCTTCCGCTGGCAAGCAGCGGCAGCGTATCCCGCAGTTCGTTCGGGACACCGGCCTCGTTCATCCACTTTCGCAGTGGTTTGCTCAAACCCCGCCCCGCAGGCCGGAAGCGGTCTCCCGGCTGCCGGGCACGCAGCACAAGGCCAGTGTACAACGTAGTTATTCTAGCATAATCCGCCCGATTTTTTAAGTCTTTTTTATGAACGACTTGTATTTTTTTCTCAAAATCGGCTGTTAACAGCTCCGCTTTCCCCTTCCAGCCCCCGCGCAGCCGGAATTCCGGCTGTTTTTCGGGCAAAAGGGGCACTTGCTGCGGCGCGCTCTCCAGCTGCCAGGGTAGCGCATCCGGCAGCATTTCCTGCCGCAGACAGCCGTTCCCAGCGCAAAAACGTACCTGTCCGGTCAGCTGTACTGCACCGCTGCCCTGCCGCACCACGGCACACAGCAGCTGCACATATTTTTCCTCTGCGTCCCGCACCGGAGCCACAAGGCTGTGCAGCGCAGTTTCCAGCAGCAGCGGGTCTGCCGCCTGCAAGGGTATCAGCTGCCACGCCGGTTCTGCGCCGGGCAGGCGTGCCGCTGCCAGAAGCCTTGCAGCCCCGGCGGCAAGATAGGCATCCGCCCGCGCGGCCTTTTCACAGAACCGCGCCAGATTCTGCACTGCCGCCGCGTTGGTGCTTTCCAGCGCAGGCAGGGCGCTGTGGCGCAGACGGTTGCGGGCGTAGGCGTCGGTGTCGTTGGTCTCGTCGGTGACCCACGGCTGTCCTGCAGCCCGGCAGACGGCCTCGGTCTCGGCGCGGCTCAGGCAGAGCAGCGGGCGCAGGTAGCATCCGCGCCTTGGCCGGATGCAGCCCGCACCGTGCAGACCGGTGCCGCGCGCCAGCCGCAGCAGCAGCGTTTCGGCTTGGTCATTTGCAGTATGGGCCGTAGCGATGGCATCTATCCCCTGCCCTTGCAGCTGCGCAAAAGCCGTGTAACGCAGACGGCGCGCCCAGTCCTCCCCGGCGTGTGCCGGGGGCGAGGCCAGCTCTGCCGCATGGAACACCCGCAGCGGCACGCCCAAGCGGGCGCATTCCGCCCGCACAAAGGCCTCGTCCCGGTCGGCGCTCTGCCCGCGCAGACCGTGGTTCACATGGCAGGCAGAAAGCGTATAGCCGAACCTCGGCTGCAATTGCCGCAGCAAGAGCAGCAGCGCCATGCTGTCCGCGCCGCCGGAGACTGCCGCCGCCAGATGCTGCGGTGCGCCGGGCTGCAAAAGCCCCTCCCGGGTGCAGAAATCCTCCACCCGGGCAAGAATCGCGGTATCCATCAGCGCTTGAAGTCCACATCCATAAAGCGGGTGTGGGCACCATCCCAGCCCAGCGGCACGGTGCTGGTCTCGCCGTGACGGTTCTTTGCCACGATACACTCGGCGGTATCGGCATCCACCTCGGCGCCGTCCGGGTTCTGGCTGGCGTAGTAGGAATCGCGGTACAAGAACAGAACGCAGTCTGCGTCCTGCTCGATGGAACCGGAGTCGCGCAGGTCCGAAAGCTGCGGGCGGTGGCTGGAGTTGTTGCCCTGCTTTTCCACTGCACGGGACAGCTGGCTCAGCGCGATGATGGGCACGTTCAGCTCCTTAGCCATGATCTTCAGGTTTCGGGTGATGGAGCTGATCTCCTGCACACGGTTCTCGCTGCGCTGGCCGGTGGTCATCAGCTGTAAATAGTCGATGACGATCAGGCCCACATTGGGGCGGGCAGGGTCCTGATTCACCCGGCGGATCTTGGCTTTCATCTCGGTGATGGTGATACCGGAGGTGTCGTCCATATAGATCGGTGCATCGTGCAGTTTTTCAGTTGCCAGCGCCAGATACTCCCAGTCCTCGGCGCGCAGCGCACCGGTACGGAAAGCCTGACTGTCGATACCGGCCTCCGACGAGAGGATACGGTTGGTCAGCTGCTCCTTGGTCATTTCCAGACTGAAGATGGCCACCGGCACCTTTTGCTGCATGGCCACGCGGGTGGCGATGTTCAGTGCAAAACTGGTCTTGCCCATACCGGGACGAGCTGCCAGAATGACCAGATCGCCGCGGCCAAGGCCGGTAAGCACGGTGTCCAGCAGGCGGAAACCGGTGGGGATGCCCTTGTACTTATCCGCATCCGGGCCGCTGATCTTTTGCAGGTTGGTCAGCGTTTCCACCATGCTGGACGAAAGCGGGGTCAGGGCGCTGGAATCGCGGCCGGAGCGGATCTCGTAGATACGCTGCTCTGCGTTTTCCAGCAGAAGATCGGCGTCCGGCTCGTCTCCGGCGTCCTGCAAGATGTCCTTGGCAACGCCCATCAGCTGGCGCACCAGATATTTTTCCTGCACGATCTGGGCGTAGGCCTTTACATTGGAGATGCTGGGCACCGTTTCCGCCAGACCGGTCAGATAGATCTTGGCCTCGTCTGCGCTGGGGAACACACCATCGGACACCACTGCATCCAGCAGGGTGACAAAATCGATGGTCTGGTCGTTGGTGAACAGGCGCAGCATCTCGGTCCAGATCTGGGCGTTCTGCCGGGTGTAGAACATTTCCGGCTTGAGGATCTCCACAAGATCGGTCAGGGTGTCGGGCTTGAGCAGCACCGCGCCCAGCACGCTCTGCTCTGCCTGCATATTGTAGGGCAGATTGATGCCCACGCTCTCCAGATTCAGTTCATTGGAATAACGTCGTTCGTTCGGCATAGTAGTTTGTCCTTATCCAAAATCCAAAGCATCCTGTAAAGCCAAAAAGCGCCCCCTGCTGTGAGGGGGCGCAAACGGCACACAGATCAGGCCTGTTCCACTTCCACCTGGATCTTGAAGGAAGCCACGACGCCAACGTACAGACGGACCTTGCCGTTGAACACGCCGGCATCCTTGATGTCCTTGGTCTCCAGCTCGATCTTCTTTTTGTCGATGGGTGCACCTGCCAGCGCAGCCAGTGCCTCGGCAACTTCCTTGCCGGTCACCTTGCCGTGCAGACGGCCGGATGCGCCGCCCTTGGCCTTGATGGTCACAGTCTTGCCCTCGATCTTGGCAGCCAGAGCCTTGGCGGCTGCCACGTTCTCAGCCTCGTGGAAATCGGCTGCGGCCTCCTTGCCGCGGGCCATGTTCACAGCGCTGGCATCCGCCACAGCGGCCAGCTTGCGCGGGAACAGGTAGTTGCGGGCGTAGCCGTCGGAGACCTCGTGGATCTCGTCCTTCTTGCCAATGCCCTTGATATCCTGCTTCAGAATCACTTTCATGATAGTATCCCTCACTTCTCACCGGAAAACCGGTGCAGTCTTATGGTAATAGTATAGCGCATTTGTCGTTTTTGGGCAAGAGGAAGCGGGGCATTTACGCCAGCTCCTTTGCGGCCACGTCCAGCGCTACCTCGATGACCTTATCCATATCGTAGTACTTGTACTCGCCCAGACGGCCGCCGAAGATCACGCCCGGCTCGGCATCGGCCAGTGCCTTGTACTGCGCATACAGGGCACCGTTCTTCTCATCGTTGACGGGATAGTAGGGCTCGTCGCCTTTTTTCCACTCGGCGCTGTACTCCCGGCTGATGACGGTCTTGGGCTGAGTGCCGAACTCGAAGTGCTTGTGCTCGATGATGCGGGTATAGGGGGTCTCGGCGTCGGTGTAGTTGACCACCGCGTTGCCCTGATAATTGTCGGTGTCCAGCACCTCGGTCTCAAAGCGGACGCTGCGGTACTGCAAAGCACCCAGACGGTAGCCGAAGTAGGCGTCTACCGGGCCGGTGTAGACCACCTTCTCAGCCAGTGCGTCCAGCGCAGCCTTTTCGGCCAGATAATCCACGTTCAGGTGCACTTCGGTACCGGCCAGCATCTTTTCCACCATAGCGGTGTAACCGCCATTGGGGATGCCCTGATACAGGGCGTTGAAGTAGTTGTCGTCGTAGGTAAAGCGCACCGGCAGGCGCTTGATGATAAAGGCGGGCAGTTCGGTGCAGGGACGTCCCCACTGCTTGCCGGTGTAGCCCTTAATGAGCTTTTCGTAGATATCGGTGCCCACAAGGCTGATGGCCTGCTCTTCCAGGTTCTGCGGGTCGGTAATGCCCGCAGCAGCCTTCTGCTCTTCGATCTTGGCCTTGGCTTCGGCAGGGGTCACAACACCCCACATCTTGTTGAAGGTGTTCATGTTGAAGGGCAGGTTGTAGATCTGGCCGTGGTAGTTGGCCACCGGGCTGTTGGTGTAGCGGTTGAACTCTGCAAACTGGTTTACATACTGCCACACAGCCTTGTTGTTGGTGTGGAAGATATGCGCACCGTAGCGGTGCACGTTGATGCCCTCCACATTCTCGGTGTAGATGTTGCCCGCGATATGGTCGCGCTTATCGATGACCAGACACTTTTTGCCTGCCTTTTTGGCCTCGTGGGCAAACACGGCACCGAACAGACCGGCACCAACGATAAGATAATCGTACTGTTTCATGTTTTATTCCCCTTTTGCCGGTCGTGCTTCCGGCGTAGTCTTTTTCTGGGAGAGATAATATTGGTCGATGGCATCCTGAATGCGGCTGCGTGCCGCCTGCGGGGTGATATGCTTTAACTGGGCTGCTGCCATGGTCTGATGGCCGCCGCCGCCCAGCGACTCCATGATCACCTGCACATTCACGGCACCCATGCTGCGGGCAGAGACGTTTACGCCGTTGCCCACCTGCACTGCCACAAAGCTGGCGTCCACGCCCTGAATGCGCAACAGGTCGTTGGCAGCCTGCGCAATGGCGACCCGGGCTTCCGGGGCGACCTCGCCGCCAATGGAGATGGCACAATTTTTGTACATCTGCGCCTTTTCCACCAAATCGGCCTTGGCGTTGTATTCCACCATGGTCACATCGAACAACCGGCGCACCCGCTCGGTCTCTGCGCCGTAGCGGCGCAGGGCAGCAGCGGCTTCAAAAGTACGCACACCGGTGTGCAGGGTAAAGTCCTGCGTATCCAGCAAAATGCCGGCAAGCAGACCTTCGGCCTCCACGCGGTTGGGCTTGTCGTCCCGCTCGCCCACATACTGCAACAGCTCGGTGACCAGCTCGCTGGCCGAGGAGGAATAGGGCTCGTGACAGACCAGTGCCGGGTTTTCGATGTAGCCCACGCCCTTGCGGTGGTGGTCGATGACGGCCACCTTGCCGCATTTTTCCAGAATGTCCTTGCTTTCCACAAGGCCAGCCTGATATGTATCCACCACAATGCACAGGGTGCGCTTGGAGATGATGGGCAGGGCGTCCTTGGGGTCGATGAAGTCATCCTTCTGCCCTGCCTTGCACAGCGCATCGATCAGACTGGCCGCCAGCGTAGCGTCCCGCCGGACGGCGATGACCGCCGGCACATCGCAGATCTTACAAATGCGCAGCACACCCTCGGCTGCGCCGATGGCATCCAGATCGCTCATGCGGTGACCCATGATGACCACATGGTCGGCTTCCTTGATCAGCTTGACCAGCTGGTCAGCCACAAGGCGGCTGCGCACCTTACTGCGCTTTTCCACGCCGTGGCTCACGCCGCCATAGAAGGTAAAGCCGTCCAGCGTCATCTCAGCAGCCTGATCGCCGCCGCGTCCCTGCGCCATATCCAACGCGTGCTCGGCCATATCCTGCGCTTCCCGCAGGGTGCGCGCGCCGCGTCCGATACCAATGGACATTGAAAGGCTCACACTGGGGTCCAGTGCGCGGATCTTATCCAGCACGTCGTAGCCGCGGTTGGCGAACTGCTCCAGCTGGCGCTCCTCCACCACTGCGATGTAGCGGCCGCCGCTGCCTACCCGGCGCAGAAAGCCGCTGCCGCGCCCGATCATATCCTCCAGAATGCGGTTGACGCCCTCCAGCAGGCGGGCGCGCTCGCTGTCCATCAGATCCCCGAACACATCATCGTAGCCGTCCAGCTGGAAGGCAAGATACCCCGGACGGCTGGCCTTGTACTCTGCCTCGATGCGGCGCAGCTCGGTCTCCTCGTTCAGCACCAGCAGGGTCACGCTTTCGGCTTCGCCGGGCACGGTGGAGCTGTGCACGCTCCAGTAGCCGTCGGCAAGGGTCAGCAACTGCCCCTCGCGCTTGCGGCACAGCTGCAGATCCAGTCCGGGCAGCAGCTTCTGCACCCGGCTGGCCAGCACATCCTGCCCGCCCAGCAGGCGGGTGCGGAACTGGCTGTTGTACCACAGCACCGTCTCGCCAGAGAGCAGCGCCGCAGGCTGGGAAAGGGGCTCCAGACTGAACTGCACCTTGGATTTTTCAAAGGTGGTGCCGCTTGTCCAGCGCACCACCCAGCGGCGCAGCTTGCAGCGGAACAAGGTTGCCCCTATGCCCCACAGCACCACCAGCACGGCCAGCAGCAGCCATGCCGTGGGGCGCTGCACCAGCAGCACCAGCAGCAAAAGGCCGCACAGCACCGCCAGACTGGCCGTGAGCATTTCCAGTGTCCATCTTGGTTTTCGTTTCATTGGTTTTTTGCCTCCTCAGACGCTGCACCGCCTTGCGGTGCGCCCGGATCAGACCTCCATCAGGATGGGCAGGATCATCGGGCTGCGTTTGGTGCGCCGGTAGATATAGCTGCTCAGTGCCTCACGCACACGGGTCTTTACGCTGTTCCAGTCCCGGACATGCTCGTCCACACAGCGCTCCAGCGCATTTTCCACAATGCTCTGGGCACCGTCTATCAGGCTCTCGTTCTCGCGCACATACACGAAGCCCCGGCTTACCAGATCCGGCCCGGCCAGCACCTTGCCGGTCTTGCTGTCCACGGTAGCCACGATGATGACAAGACCGTCCTCGGAGAGGTGCTTGCGGTCCCGCAGCACCACGTTGCCCACATCGCCCACGCCAAGGCCGTCCACCATGACGGCACCGGCGGTCACCGGCTCGCCCAGCTTCATCTCGTCCTGCGACAGGATAACGTTGGAGCCGTTTTCCGCAATGAGGATATTGCTGGTGGGAATGCCCAGACTTGCAGCGGTGAGGGCGTGCTTTTTCAGCTGCTTATACTCGCCATGCACGGGCAGGAAGTACTTGGGCTTGGTCAGGGTGAGCATCAGCTTCTGCTCCTCCTGACAGGCGTGGCCGGAAACGTGCACATCGTACATGCTCTCGTAGATGACCTCTGCGCCCAGCAGCAGCAGACCGTTGACGATCTTGGTCACGCTCTTTTCGTTGCCGGGGATGGGGTTTGCGGAGATGATGATGAAGTCGCCGGGGCCTACTCGCACCTGACGGTGGCTGCAGGAGGCCATACGGCTCAGCGCGCTCAGGGGCTCGCCCTGACTGCCGGTAGTCACCAGCACCACCTGCTCCGGCGGGTACTGGTTCAGCTCGTCTACGCTGATCAGGGTGCCCTCCGGGATGTGCATATAGCCCAGTTCCTGCGCCATGGCGGTGTTGTTGACCATGCTGCGGCCGCTGAAGGCCACCTTGCGGCCATCCTCCACAGCCAGATCAATGATCTGCTGCACGCGGTAGATGTTGGACGCAAAGGTTGCAATGATAATGCGCTTATTGCGGGCGCGGGCAAACAGGCTGCGCACACCGGCGGCAACCTTCTGCTCGGTAGCGGTAAAGCCCGGGCGCTCCGCGTTGGTGGAGTCGCTCAGCAAAGCCAGCACACCGCGCTGCCCGTACTCGGACAGGGTGGACAGGTCGGTCACACCGCAAGCCAGCGGGGTGTAATCAATTTTAAAGTCGCCGGTCTGGATGATGGTACCGGCGGGGCTGTCGATGGCAAAGGCCACGGCATCTGGGATGGAGTGGTTGACATGGATGGGCTCCACGGTAAAGCAGCCCAGTTTGATCTTCTGCCGGGGCACAATCTCCACAAACTTGGTCTTGCCGGCAAGGCCGAACTCCTCCAGCTTATTTTTGATCAGGCCGCAGGTCAGGCGGGTGCCGTACACCGGCAGGCTGAACTTCTGCAGCAGATAGGGAATGCTGCCAATGTGATCCTCGTGGCCGTGGGTGATGAGCAGACCCTTGATCTTATCCTTGTTCTGCACCACAAAGGTAAAGTCCGGGATGACCATGTCCACGCCGAACATCTCGCTGTCCGGGAACACCAGGCCGCAGTCCACGATGATCATATCGCCGTTGCACTCGTAGACGGTCATGTTCTTGCCGACCTCGCCCAGACCGCCCAGCGGGTAGATATGGATGGGGGTCGCTGCCTCCTTGGGCTGCTGCGCACGGCGCGGGCGGCGGTTATAGTAGGGGCGGCGGGTGGTGGGACGGGTGCGCTTTTCCCCTGCGGGAGCAGTGCCGTTTGCGGCGGCTGCCTTGGGCGCTGCCGGTGCTTTTGCGCGGGGTGCGGGGTTATTTTCCTTTGTTTGAGCCATTCTTTACCTCCAGATTCAATTGCAGGCCAGGCCGCGCCCCCACCGGGGAGAGCAGCCGCACCTTGCACAGGGGAAGCACCTGAAACTGCATCGGCTTCCGGTTGATGCATCGTATAGAATTTATCGTTCAGCGTGCTTTTTGCAGCAGCGCTGTTGGTTCCGCAAGAGATTCTTGGCCAGGTAAGTCCATCTGTTCGATGCGACCGTGGCGTTTCTGCCGGAACAGCCGGGCGCACACCTTTGGTGCACCCCTATACGCATTTTGTTACGCTAAGTATAGTATTTCGCACCGGTTTTGTCAATTCCAAGGTTTGGCAAAACTAGGCCGGCGTATACATTGGCTCTTGACATCCCGGGCAAAATAGCGCTAAATAAAGATATTCTATTCTATAAGGAGAACCCCATGAAACAGGTAGAGGTGTACACAGACGGCGCTTGCAGCGGCAACCCCGGTCCGGGCGGCTGGGGTGCGGTGCTGCGCTACCGCTTTGACGGCAAGGTGTACGAAAAGGAACTGAGCGGCGGCGACGCCAGCACCACCAACAACCGCATGGAGCTGACGGCCTTTATCGAGGCGCTGCGCCAGCTCAAGGAGCCCTGCGAGGTGCGGCTGTGCTCCGACAGCCAGTACGTCATCAACGGGCTGGAAAAGGGCTGGGCCAAGGGCTGGAAGCGCCGGGGCTGGAAAAAAGCCGACGGCTCCCCTGCCCTGAATCCGGACTTATGGGCACAGGCGCTGGAGCAGGAGGCACGGCACAAAATCAGCTATGTCTGGGTAAAAGGCCATGCAGGCCACCCGGAAAACGAACGCTGCGACCAGCTGGCCGTAGCACAAAGCAAAGCACATGGCGGGAGGCAAGGAACATGAGCGACGCATTTTTGCCCGGCAACGGGTTCGACACCTACGAAACACAGGACAAGGTGCTTGTCAGCATGGACGGCACTGTGGACTGCGGCGTTGTTGTGCGTATTTTGCAGCAGCAGGGCTTTGGCGTGGCCGGGGCTGTGGTGCAGCTGGCCGCTGACCAGAGCGCTTGGGCAGCAGCAGCACGGCAGGCTGCCGAGGCTCTTGGCATCGAGTGCATCGTACTGAAGGCAGAAGCACTGGCAGACCAGCCCGCCGAGGTACTGGGCAGCGGCAACGACGCCCGGTTTGCCGCCCTGCTGACCGCTGCCGACAAGCTGGGCATCCAGTATATTGCCACCGGCCACCACGCCCGGGTGGAGCTGGGCAGCGACGGCGTGCACGCCGTCTGCCCAGCTGTGGACGCCGCACTGGACGAGAGTGCCGCACTGGCAGCGCTGCCGCAGGACACCCTTGCCCGTCTGCTGCTGCCCTTGGGCGAATTTACCGCCGCCGATGTGCAGGAGATGGCACAGGATTTTAAGGTGAACGGAACGGTCTGATTCAACCGCTTTCCACACAAAAAAGAAGCGCCGCATCTATACGATGCAGCGCTTCTTTTTTTGCATACTTTAGTTCTGCGGGTGCACGATATCGCGCCAGTCCAGATCTCCGCGCTCCAAGCCGTGGATCAGTACCTCAGCAGTAGCGATGTTGGTGGCCATGGGGATGTTGTGCACATCGCACAGGCGCAGCAGGGTCATCTCATTCGGCTCGCTGGGCTTGGCATTGATGGGGTCGCGGAAGAACAGCAGCAGGTCGATCTCGTTGCAGGCAATGCGGGACGCGATCTGCTGGTCGCCGCCCTGCACACCGGCCAGAAAACGCTGTACCTGCAGGCCGGTGGCCTCGGAAATCAGTTTGCCGGTAGTGCCGGTCGCCACCAATTTATGCTGGCTCAGAATACGGCAGTACGCCGTGCAGAACTGAACCATCAGCTCCTTTTTGGAGTCATGCGCGATCAGGGCAATCGTCATCTGTAGATCTCTCCTCTATTGAAACATTTGTATATAAAACGCTTGATAAATTTCCTTTGTTATACATGATATCACAAACGCAACTCATTTACAACAGGTTTTTGGACACAATATTCAAATTTTCGTTCAAGTTCAGCACTTTGCACACAGCTGCGCTTTACTGCGCAAGCATTGCATCGTTGTTTTCTTCCTCTGTCACCCCTACGGGCGCGGTCGTCTGCTGCGGTTCTGCGGCGGCTGCATCGGTCTGTGCATCATTCGCAGCATCCGGGGCGGTCTGGGCGGCGGTATCTGCCGCTGCGGCGTCCTCCTGCACCACGGTGCGCGGGTCTACATAGGGGTCAACCTCCAGCGTGCCGTCCTTCATGGCAAAATAGGCGTTGGCGATATCCACCACCAGATCACCGGTACGGGCACCGTAGCCGCCGTACTCCACCGCAATGCCGATGGCGATCTCCGGGTCGTCTGCCGGGAGATAGGCGATCATCATGGCGTTCAGGTAGTGCTTGCCCGAAGCGTAGGTCTCGCTGCGCTGGGGGGTACCGGTCTTGCAGGCGATGGCAATGGGATAGCTGGAGATCTTGCCGCTGATGGTGCTGGGCACCAGTGTCATGCCCTGCCGCACCAGCGCAAAGGTGTTGCCGTTGCCCTCGATGACATCCATCACCTCCGGCTGGGTCTCGCTGAGCACCTCACCGGTGTTGGTATCCAGAATAGCCTTGACAAAATGGGTGCGGTAGCGCACGCCGTTGTTGGCCAGCGTGGCGGCGTAGGTAGCCAGCTGGATGGGGCTTACTACCGTGTTGCCCTGCCCGATGGCGGCCTGAATATCCAGCGATGAGGTGTAGTTTTTGTCTGTCTTTTTGGTCAGCCGTCCCACGACCTCGTTTACCTCCACGCCGGTGCGCTGCCCAAGACCCAGCTTGTAGGCGTAGGCATCGTAGACGTCACTGGTCAGGCGGCGGCCCACGTCGTAGAAGAAGATGTTGCAGCTCCACTTGATGGCAGTGACCACGTCAATGTTGCCGCTGTGGCCGTGGCGGGTGCAGCGGGGGTGGTAGTCCTTATAATAGGTGTACACGCCGGTGCAGTTGACGGTGGAGTACTGGTTGATCAGGCCGCTGTCCAGCGCTGCCACCGCCACCGCAGGCTTAAAGGTGGAGCCGGGGGTGTACAGGCCCTGCAGCGCCCGGTTGAACAGGGGCAGACTGGGGTCAGCGCTGTACTCAGAATAGTTGGTGGCGTACAGATTCTGGTCAAAGCTGGGGTAGTTTGCAGCCGCCAGCACGCTGCCGTCCTTTACGTCCAGCACCACCGCAGCGCAGGCGGCAGCTTTCATATCGCCGGTGTTGTACACCCGGTTGATCATGTCGATATTGTTGGCAAGGGCCTTGTCCACCGCCCGTTGAAAGTCGCTGTTGATGGTCAGCTGCACGGTATGCCCCGGCTCCGGCACGGTGGTGATCTTGGTGTCCACGATCACGCCGTCCGAATTGCGGGTGATGGTCTCCACGCCGTCCTTGCCGCGCAGCTCGTCCTCGTACACGGACTCAAGGCCGGAGATGCCGATCACATCGTTCATGTTATAGCCTTTTTCCTTGAGCGGATAGGTCACCTGACCGTTTTCGTCGGTCACCTTCCACTTTTCGGCGGTGATCTTGCCCACACGCCCCAGCACGGCGGGGAGGATATCTCCCTGCTCGTAGCTGCGGGTGCTGGTCTCCACGATCTCCACGCCCGGCAGCGTGAGGGAATGCTCCTTGATGGTAGCCACCGTCACCTGACTGACGTTTTCCGCCATGACAAAGTTGTTCACGTTGGAAAAGGCCTGCCGGTCCATCTCGTAATGGATGCCCGCCAGCACCCGCTGCCACGGCAGGGAGAAGCTTTCCAGATGGTTTTTCTCCACCAGCATCTCCATCACATCGTTGGCGGTGGCGTACTGCTGCAAGCCCAGCGTCTCCTTCATGTCAGCCAGCGTTTTCTGGTCGCTGGTGCTGTCGGCGCTGTCCGTAAAGGTATAGTTCCCGGCGGCATCCGGCTCGCTGATGAGCAGGGTGTCCAGCCATTTTTCATCGTTCTTGCGCAAAAGTTCCACGATCTGCTGCAGCATGGTGTCCAGATCCTCATCCCCCATCTGCAGCTTGTTCAGCACCACATTATAGCCGGTGCTGGTGGTGGCGATGCGCTTGCCGGTGCTGTCCACGATATTGCCGCGCGCGGCGGTGACCGTGAACTTATAATCCGTGGTGTTGGTGGCTTTTGCCTTGAAACTGTCCCCGTTGACCAGCTGCAGAAAGATCAGCCGGAAGGTGTACAGCCCCATGATGATGCAGGCCACTGCGATGAGCAGCAGCATCCGCCGCACCACGACCTTGCGTTCATTTTCGTTCATCTGGTTCTCCTTTTACGGGTTAGACCACACCGTTGTCGATCCTGAACCCGTCATGGATGCGCTGCACCAGCCAGAAGGCCAGCAGCGCCGCCGGGAGGGTCAGCACCGCACTGGGCAATACAAAGGCAATGTACCGCAGCGCAGCGCCGGCATAGCCCGGCATATAATAGAAAAACAGCCAGTCCAGCGAGAGCACCAGCAGCGCTGTCATAGTATTTACGGCGGCAAAGTTGCCGGGGTTCACCTGCAGATACAGCTGCACCAGCACCGATACCCCAAAGCAGAGCAGCAGCAGTTCCAGCGCCAGCATACCCACCGTGCGCCCGGCGGCGTAGTCCCACAAAAGGCCGCCCACCGTGCCCAGCAGCGCCCCGGCGAACTCCCCTTCAAATACTGCCACCGCCAAACACAGCGGCAGCACCAGCAGCGGCTTTGCCTGCCCCAACTGAAAAAGCCCGGGCGTAGTCTGCAACGCGGCGCACACAAACAGCGCCAGCACATAGCAGCCCCACTTCAGCAGCTGGCTGCGGCTGCGCTTGCGGCGAGATTCCATAGCAGTGTGCCCTCCTTAGTACGCAGTAATGATAAAAACGTGCTTGGCGGTGCGGGGGTCGGCACCGGGGCGCACCACCGCAATGGAGGATTTGCCGCTGGCTTCCGGCACCACATCCTGCACCGTACCCACCAGAAGATCCGGCGGGAACACCCCGCCCAGACCGGTTGTGATGACCTGATCGCCCGCACGGGTCTCGGTGCTGCGCTCCAGATTGGTCAGGGTGCACAGGCCGTCCGGCGCATAGGTGGTGTTGCCGTTCAGGATGCCGTTTTCCCGGGTGCGGGAGACCACGCCCGCCGCATTGAAGCTGGGGTGCAGGATGGTCATCACCTTGCAGCTGGTCGGGCCGGCTTCCACCACCATGCCCAGCAGATAGCCGCGGTCGCTGATGACGGCATTGTTCACCGCCACACCGTCTGCGGTGCCCTTGTCCAGCGTGAAACCGCCAAACTCGTCCAGCGGGTCGCGGCCAATGACAAAACCGGACACATAGGTGGCGTTGCTGTTCTTTTTCTGAATATTGGCCAGTGCCTTGTAGGCTTCGTTTTCAGCCTTGATACGGTCGTAGTCCACCATCTGCTGGCGCAGCTCGGCGTTTTCCGCTTCCAGCTGCTCGTTCTGCTCCATGACTTTGTCGATGCTGGTGTATTTTTCCCACACCGTACCTACGCCGCCGCTGACCACAGCCGCCGCCTTCTGGAAAGGGGTCAGGATCACGCCCAGCAGCTCCTGCGGGGCAGCGGTCAGGCGTCCGTTGGCACCGGCGTAGGCCATGATGCCCACCAGAAATACCGCCACAGCCACAAGGATCTTGAATTTCCAGGTATCAAAAAAATCTTTCAAAGGGTCCTTCCCTCCTGTCGGGATGCCTGCGCCCTACCGCAGGCCCTTGCATGAAAAAAGCGCGGACAGCCGTGCCATCCGCGCAAGATGCAGTGTTTGCAGCGGAAAAAACGCACAGCTGCTGTGTCTGAAACTTTTCCGCATTCTGAGCAGCACTCTCCCCAGAGAGCCGCTCTTACATATGTCCTCCATCGGTGTCCAGCACATCATGCAGCACGTCCACATGATCCAGCACCGCACCGGCACCCTTGGCCACGCAGTCCAGCGGATCCTCCGCAATATGCACATCAATACCGGTCTCGCTCTGGATCAGCTGATCCAGACCGCGCAGCAGAGCGCCGCCGCCGGTCAGGGTAATGCCGCGGTCGATGATATCCGCACTCAGCTCCGGCGGGGTGCGCTCTAGCGTCTCCTTGATGGCAGTGGTGATCTTGACCAGACACTCCAGCAGAGCGCCGCGCACATCCTCAGAGTGCACCACGATGTTCTTGGGCAGGCCGTCCACAAGGTTGCGGCCCTTGATCTCCATGGTCAGCTCCGGGTCCAGCACATAGGCAGAGCCGATCTCGATCTTGATCTGCTCGGCAGTGCGCTCACCGATGAGCAGGTTGTACTTGCGCTTGATGAAGGCGATGATGGCCTGATCGAACATATCACCGGCCATGCGTACGCTGCGGGAGGCCACGATGCCGCCCAGAGAGATGACGGCGATCTCCGCCGTGCCGCCGCCGATATCCACGATCATGCTGCCGGTGGGCTCGCTGATGGGCAGGCCTGCACCGATGGCAGCAGCCATGGGCTCCTCAATCACAGACACCTGACGGGCACCGGCCTTCAGGGTAGCTTCGCGCACAGCGCGGCGCTCCACCTCGGTAACGCCGGAGGGAATGCAGATGACCACCCGGGGACGGGAGAACATACTGTTGCCGCAGGCCTTTTTGAGGAAGTTCTCCAGCATATTTGCGGTGATGTCGAAATCAGCGATGACGCCGTCCTTCAGGGGACGCACCGCCACGATGCTGCCGGGGGTACGGCCGATGACAGCCTTTGCCTCGCCGCCCACGCAGCGCACCTCGTCGGTCTTGGTGTCCACCGCCACGACCGAGGGCTCACGCATGATGATGCCCTTGCCCTTCATGTAGACCAGAGTATTGGCAGTACCCAGATCAATGCCAACGTCCTTTGACAGAAAACTCATTGTTCCAAATCTCCTTACGATCGTTCCTTAAATCTATCCCAGAATGCCGGACAGTCTGCTGTAAACAGACCCTCCTGCGCAGAATAACACGGTTCTATTATAGCCGCAAGTGCTTCATTTCTCAAGCGTTTCGGCAAGTTTTCTATCATTTTTCCATTTTTCTCACAAAAAATGCGCCAGCAGCTGTACGGTGCGGCTGACCGGCAGCCCCATAATGGTGTAGTAGTCGCCCTCAATGCGGTCCAGCCACAGGGCTGCGCGCCCCTGAATGGCATAGGCACCGGCCTTATCGTAAGGCTCCGGGGTGGCGGTGTAGAACGCGATCTCCTCCTCCCCCAGTGGAAAAAAGGTCACCTTGCAGCTGTCCACAAAATGCTCTGCCCTGTCCCCTTTTGCAATGCACACGCCGGTGTGCACCTGATGGGTCTTGCCGGAAAGGGCACGCAGCATCCGCTTGGCGTCCTCGGCATCGCGGGGCTTACCGAACACGGTGCCATCCACATCCACCACCGTGTCGCAGCCGATGACCACGGCATCCGGGTGCTGCTTTGCCACCGCAAGGCACTTGCCGATGGCCAGCTGCTCCACCAGCTGCGCCGGGGTGGGTGCTGTGACGGCGCTCTCGTCAAAATCGCTGACGCAGACGGTGAAATCGGTGGTGTACAGGGAAAGCAGTTCCCGTCTGCGGGGGCTGCCAGAGGCTAAGATCAAATGATTCATAAAACCCTCTCAGTCACCTGCGGTGACCGCTCTCCCGAAGGGGAGAGCTTTTTTCATCAATCGGTTTACTCTTTTAAATTCTCCCCTCTCGGGTGTCAATGCGAAGCATTGACGAAGAGGGTTATTTTCCGGTAGAGCCAAAGCCGCCCACACCGCGCTGGGTGTCGCCCAGCTCCTCGGCGGGCACAAAGGCGGCGATGTACACCGGGGCGATGCACAGCTGCGCTACCCGCTCGCCGGGCTGAATGGTATAAGCCTCGGCACCCAGATTGACCATGGGCACCTTCAGCTCGCCGCGGTAGTCGCTGTCCACCACACCCACGCCGTTGGCCATGCACAGGCCGTGCTTGATGGACAGGCCGCTGCGGGCGTACACCAGCGCCACACTATGGGCGCCGGGCAGCTCGATGGCAAGGCCGGTGGGCACCAGCACCCGCTGCATGGGGGCAACGGTCAGTGGTGCGTCCAGCACAGCGCACAGGTCAGCGGCAGCTGCGCCGGGGGTGGCATAGGCGGGCACTTTTGCCCGGGCATCCAGTACCTTATATTTTACAGTGATGGGTTCCATCGTATAACCTCGTTTCGTTTTTCTTTTTTCACAGGCAAAGCTTGGGGCACTTCCGGTGTTTTGTCAGTTTGTACCCTTAAAATACAGACCGCGGGTAAAATCGCCCTCAAAGGGGGCGTGGGTGCGGATGCTGTCCAAGACCTGCGCCGCTTCCTCGCGGGATTCCAGCGTAAAGTAGGCCACGCCGTAGTCCACCGCCAGTGCGCCGGGCTTATCGCCCATGTAGATGGGCACCGGATTATAGATGGTGCGCACCCCAAGGCCGCACCGCACCGGGAACTTTTTGGCCTTGCGGTCGGTCAGCACGCCGGTCTTATCGCAGTGGGCACAGTCATGGATGTTTTGCAGCGGACAGGCGCGGGTGAGCATCAGCGGCATATGACCGTAGATCATCACGCCGGTGGGCACAGGCTTACCGTTCCGGGTGGGCGCAATGGACGCAATATCGCTGTCTTTTACCTCCGGCAGGATGAGCAGGCTGGAAAGTCCCTGCTCTGCATAGAACTGTGCCGCCACATTGTTGGTGATGTTCAGTCCAAAGCCGCCGGTCATGGGCAGGCCGCGGCACAGCCGCAGATGGGCGATGTTACTGACCTCGTATCCGGCAAAGCCCGCATCCTGCGTGGCTGCAATGCGGCGGGCAGTGTCCTGCTCCAGCGCACCAAACATGACCCGGGGCAGCTCCAAAAGGGTCTTTGCCCGCCACTCCCGGGGCACACGGTCAGCCTGCGCAATGGGTAAAATGAGGTACTCCACCCCGTCAAGTGCCCGTTCCGGCACCTGTTCCCAGCGCTCGAACCGGGCACGCAGGGTACGGCGAGGCGGCAGGGTGCGTTGCGGCAGGGCGGCGACGTGCTCCTCGGTGGTGGGCCAGGGGCGCAGCACCTCCCGCTTTTTGAGCAGGGCATCCAGTGCCTCCCGACGCAGCTCGTTCACGGCACTGCCGGGGATGAACCACGGCCCGCCGTCCATTTCCACAGTGATCTTCTCCGCCGTAAAGGGGGTGCCGCCGGTCTTTGTCAGGCTGCGGTTCAGGCTCTCGGTGGGGTCGGTGCGGGCAGGCTGCGGCTCGGCATCCCCATAGGCAAAGGCCTTGTTGCCGTCAGCATCGGTGACGGTCAGCTTCTCGCCGCCCTCTTCGATCTCCAGCTTCATCTGCACCGGCACGCGGGAGCGCTCGCGGCGGTAAAGCTCGCGCAGCATGGGCAGGGTCTTTTTGGTCAGCTCGGCGTCAGCTTCGCTGCGCACACCAAACATGGTGCCGTCGATTTTTCCGTCCAGATAGCCGGAGGTGAAGCCGGAACGGCTGAAGGCGTTCTTCAGCAGGTCGCGGTCGTAGGCGCGGCCCTCGCGGCCTGCCAGACAGGCACTGACCGCCGCTGCCACATACTCCGGCGTGCGGAGACGGCCCTCGATCTTTGCCGATGCTACGCCAAGCGCCTGCAGCTTGTCCAGCTTGTCGATGGCGGAGTTATCCTTAAGGGAGAGGTGGTGCAGCCGTCCGGGCTTGCCTTCCGGCAGGGCATTGGCTTCAAAGGGCAGACGGCAGGGGCCCGCACAGGAACCGCGGTTGCCGCTGCGCCCGCCCAGAAAGGCGGACATATAGCACTGGCCGCTCACGCTCATGCACAGCGCACCGTGGATGAAGCACTCGGTCTCGATGCCGCAGTGCTTTGTGATGTGCTCCACCTCGGGCAGACTCAGCTCACGCGCCAGCACCACCCTGGTAAAGCCCAGCTCCTTCAGTTCCAGTGCACCCTGCAGGGTGTGGACGCTCATCTGGGTGGAGCCGTGCCGGGGCAGCTGCGGGGCAATTTTACCAATTAAAGTAGCCACTGCCAGATCCTGACAGATGACCGCATCCGCGCCGCTGGCTGCTACTGCGCGGATAGCCTGCTCCAGCGCAGGCAGCTCGATGCCATACACGGTCGTATTCAGCGCAACGTGCACCGCCACGCCCCGGGCGTGGCAGAAGCGCACGGCTTCCTGCAGACTGTCTGCGTCAAAGTTGCCGGCACCCGTGCGGGCGTTGAAGCCCGAAAAGCCCAGATATACTGCGTCTGCGCCGCTGAACACCGCAGCGCGGAGCATTTCTTCACTGCCCACCGGGGCTAAGATCTCGATCCTTGCCATAGTTCTCCTTCTGACTTCTATTTATATAAGGTACGTTCAGTTGGTCTCGTCTGTCTGCGCACTGTCTGCCGCCGGGGCTTCCGGGGCGGGCTGCTCCTGTGCAGTCTCTGCCGCAGCGCGGGCGGCGCGCTCCTCCCGGCGGGTCTCGCGCTGGCGCTCCTTGGCCAGCTGCTCCCGCAGGGCGGCAGCTTCCCGGCGCAGCACGGCGTTTTCCGCCAGTGCCTTGTCCTCAGCCAGCTTTGCCCGGGCTGCATCTGCAATGTAGTCCTGAATCTGGCTGCGCATATTCTCGGCGCTGCCGGTGCTCTTGCGGTATTCGTCCAGATAATCCATCGCGCAGAACACCGCCGCCTTGGTCACCGAGAGGTTATCGTTGGTGTCCAGCAGCTTTGTGATGTCCTCGTCCAGCTTTTTGGCAAGACCCAGGATGTACTTTTCCGAATCTGTGGTTGCGATAGCATACGGTGTGCCCGCGATGTTGACCCTTACCTTGTTTACCATGGTGTTTTCCCCTTTTTTCCTGTATCTGTACGGCGCAAGGCCGTTTGTTCTGCATCTTGCCGGGATTTGGTATCGTTCCCGGTAACGTTTCGGCATTTGAAAACGTTTCGATGGAGTTTCCCGCCCCATTACTGCCGGAATTACTCCCCGAAAAACGTTTCGCGGTTCAGTTCTACCTTCTATTATAATATAAATACGCCGCAAGAAAAAGTGGAATTTTTGAAATTTCGGCATATTTGTCAGAAAGTGGCCTGAAAAAATAGCAGTTACGGAAAAAAAGCGCCTGTTTCCTTGCATTTATAAATCGTTCATATTATAATAACTTTGTTATGTTGGCAGCCGGGCGAAAGAGGGAACGTTTCTGCTGCTATTATCTACTCAATTATTTTAGCAAAGCAAACGCTTATGCGGATAGGAGCACACTATGACATCAAAAGAATTTGGCAAAATTCTTCAGGACAAGCTCACCAGTGAGTACGGTGTGGAGCTGAATGTTGCCTCCAACCAGCAGATCTACCGTTCTCTGGCTCTGATCTGCCGTCAGATGATGAGCGAGAACCACAAAAAGTTCCAGTCCAAGGCTATCGGCACCGGCACCAAGCAGGTCTACTACCTCTGCATGGAGTTTTTGATGGGCCGCAGCCTGAAGATGAGCCTGTTCAATCTGGGTCTGGACGAGGTTGCCAAGAAGGCACTGGCCGACGCCGACATCAATCTGGACAGCATTTTTGAGGAAGAGCCCGATGCAGGCCTGGGCAACGGCGGTCT
>UMKD01027957.1_pt1 | contig 29951 bp, 28 predicted proteins | sample 1966221 | NCBI WGS metagenome assembly UMKD01 (sample SAMEA4836167, study PRJEB28245) | human gut metagenome | biome: gut microbiome; material: fecal sample | place: Denmark | collected 2008
CGTCTTCTGTATTCTCTCTTTTCACCCATGGTTTTTATTCTCCTCTTTTTCAGAGTTCTTTTCGCATGAAATTTTTCATAACCCTATAATTATAGCAAATCTGCCAAGTTCTGACAATATAGAAAAGCCGAATCTCTGATGTTTTTCAGGAAATTTCCTGTTTTTTCCGATACTTGAAACAATACTATTTTTATTATACACCATTTCTCTGCCCTGAAAAGAGACAATTTTCTTAATTTTTCAACGGATTTTGTACTGCCGAAAAAACACAACGAGCCACTTTCCTTTACATTTTCGACATTTTCTCGTATAATCCGTATTTATAGGGATAAAAAGATACAGGAACAAAAAGGAGGTATCCGCATGAAGGACCCCGAAAGGACTTCTTACCTTAATAAAGCAAAAAAATTTCTTTCCACGCCCGCCGGCATTGCGCTCACACTTCTCTGCGCCGCCGTTTTCATCACGGGCATTGTTTATCTCATCACCACAACAAAGATTTTATATGTCGGCTGGAACATTCTGCATGCGCCCACAATGCTGCTGCTGAATATTCTGCCGGTGCTGCTGGCATTACTGCTGTTTTTCTTTCTGACCAGAAAAATCGGCTTTTCATGCAGTCTGGTCGGGATTGTGCTGATATTCTTTGCGGTTGTTGACCGTGTGAAGGTTTCCATGCGCCAGGAGCCGCTTCTGCCGACGGATCTGACCTTGGCAAAGGAGGTCATCGCCATTCTGAAAACCTTCCCCGTTTATCAGCTGGTGCTGATTGGGGTCATGCTGATTGTATTCGCGGCGCTTCCGGTATGCAGCTTTCTGAAATCGAAGGCGATTGCACTGCCGCCTCTGCCACGGATTCTGGGGCTTGTGCTTGTGCTTGCCTGCGGCTTTGGGGCAAATCACCTCTGGTATGCAAATCAAGCGCTGTATGACAGCTACCCGACTGTGGACAATCCTTATTTTCAGGTGAACCAATACAACACACGCGGCATGATTTATTCCTTCCTGCATCAGTTTAACATCATGCAGGTCAAGGCACCCGAAGGGTATACTGCGGCGGACATACGGACACTGGAGGACACCGATTGGACACCCCCTGTCAGCACAGAAAAGCGTCCGCACATCATTATGATTATGGGCGAAGCATTTTCCGACCTGAGCGAAAATACGCATCTGGATTTTACGGGCTACCGCGACCCGATGAAAAACTGGAAGGAAATCTGCGCAGAGGAAGGCACCATCAGCGGGCATATCGTTGTGCCGAACTTCGGCGGCGGCACCTCCAATACGGAATATGATGTGCTGACAGGCTGTGCAACACGGTATCTCGGCAGCTCTTTGCCCTCCTACAGCTTTATCCACAGCGATTTTGACGGCATGCCCCGTCAGCTGCAAAAGCTTGGCTACGAAACGCTTTCCATTCACCCCGGCTATGCATGGTTTTATAACCGCCAGAATGTATATCCGGATTTAGGGTTTGCAGCCTCTTATTTCTTAGAAGATTCCTTCGACCTTGCGACGCAGGGCTATGGCGGCTATGTGAACGAAACGGCAACAATGGATAAAATCATCGAAACACTGGATACGCACATCAAGGAGACGGATACACCGCTGTTTTCCTTTACGGTAACAATTCAGAACCATGGACCTTATGAGAAAAAATACGGCACACTGGAGCAGAACTTCTCCAGCGATATTGATCTGAACGAAACGCAGACAGACCTGCTGACGCAGTATTTCCAAGGAATTGGGGATGCGGATGAGCAAATCGGGCGTTTGAAGGAATATGCAGAAGGCTCCGATGAGCCCATTGTTCTGGTTTATTTCGGCGACCACCTGCCCGGTTTTTCCAACGGGATGGAGTTTTTCGACCTGCTGGATTACCCCATTGATGCCAACGGCTCGCCGGAGGAACAGCTTGCCGTTTACGAAACACCCTACCTCATCTGGCAAAACGAAAGCGCAAAAGCACTCAAAAATACAAAAACGGCAGCGGAAATCGGCCTGCCGGAGGACGGACTCATCAGCTCGCAGTTCCTCGGCTCTGCTGTGCTGGAGCTATTCTTGTCTGACTATGAATCCCCTTTGCAGCATGAAAATAATCAGTTACGCAGAGAATTGCCTGTTTGTGCAAAAAATATCTATGTTGATGCAAACGGAACCTACAAAACAGAAATTTCCGAAGAACAGCAGAAAACGCTGCAACGCTTGATAAACTGGCAATATTACAAGCTTTTTGACGAAAAGAACCCTTAACGGCATACCGAAATCTGTTTCACACCAAGAGAATTTCTCTTGGTGTGTTTCTTTTTGTGAGGTGTTTTTACTCTGACATGTGACAAGAATGTGACAGTTTTCTCTCTTTCAACATCCTAATTATTTCCATCTATAGTATAAACTTCTTGTTAATATTTTCCATTTTATGTAAAAAATCGATGGTAAATAAATTCCATCTTTTTCTCGATTTTTCCGTTTCTTAGCGTTGTATTTATTTTAATACAAACATTTCAACAAAAAATATTGTATTTTTTTAATTTTTTTATTGAAATTAAGCAAATTATACGGTAGAATAAGGTTACTACAAATCGCCGCAGTAATTTTTATTTCCAATGTCTTTTTTCACAGACACGGAAATCAGAGGGAGGGAATTACGGCGGCAGAAAAATTTCTCAGGAAGAAATTTTTCATAACAGGAGGTTCTTTCTACTCCGGCTATCATTCATTATTTTCTTAACGTAAGGAGGAATACTTATGTCTACAACTGAAAATCGCGGTCAATTTGGTTCAAAGCTAGGCTTTATCCTGTCCGCAGCAGGTTCTGCTGTAGGTCTGGGTAACATCTGGAAGTTCCCCGGCAAAGCGTATAATTGCGGCGGCGGTGCTTTCCTGTTGGTTTACATCATCATGGTTGCTCTGATCGGTACCACAGTTATGATGGCAGAATTTACGGTAGGTCGTAACGCACACAAAAATGCACTCGGTTCCTTCCGCGCCATCAGCCAGAAATGGGGCTTTGCAGGCGGTCTCGGCGTTCTGACAGGCTTCATCATCCTTTGTTACTATTGTCAGGTTGGCGGCTGGACTATGAAATACATCTACGCTTACATTGCAGAAGCAAAGATGGTATACGCTGATCCTACGGCTTACTTCCTTGGCATGCTGGGCGCAAACGGCTTCCCTCTGCAGGGTGCTGTTATTTTCCCTCTGATTTTCCTGTTCCTGACAGCCTTCATTCTGAGTCACGGTACAGCAGGTATCGAAAAGATGTCCAAGGTTCTGATGCCCTTACTGTTTGTACTGCTGATTGGTCTGATGATTCGCTCCTGCACACTGCCCGGCGCTGACGCAGGTCTGAAATACATGCTGAATGTTGATTTCTCTACCATCAACAGCAACGCTATTCTGGTTGCTCTGGGTCAGGCATTCTTCTCGCTCTCTCTTGGTATGGGTATCATGGTTACATACGCTTCCTATCTGTCTGATGAAGATAACCTGATTTCCAACACCGGTATTGTTTGCGTACTGGATACTCTGGTTGCTCTGTTCGCAGGCTTCATGATTATCCCCGCTGTATTCGCTACAGGCATCGACCCCGGTATGGGCGGCGGCTTCGCATTCGCAACACTGGCAGGCGTATTTGAAGCAATCCCCGGCGGTACACTATTCGGTCTCTTGTTCTACTTCCTGCTGTTCTTCGCAGCAGTAACCTCCTCTACTTCCATCATGGAAGGTACGATTGCATTCCTGATTGAGGAAAAAGGTCTTAAGAGAAACCACGCACTGCTTGGTACATCCGTTGTTGTATTCATCATCGGCGTATTCTACACACTGTCTCAGGTTTACATGAACATCAAGGGTATCTGGATTTCCAAGAACGGTATCGAATACCCCATCTTCGGCGACTTCCTGGAATACCTGACAGACAGACTGCTGCTGCCTCTGGGCGCACTGTTCTCCGTAATTTGTGTTGGTTGGGTTTGGAGCCCTGAAAAATCCGTAGAGGAAGCTACTTCTCACGGCAGATTCAAATTCTCCCTGGCACCTGTTTACAAATTCATGGTAAAAATCGTTGACCCTATCGCAATCGGTGTTATCATCATTGCAGGTCTGGTATTCGGTATGTCTATTTCCTAATTCAAAAATTTCTCAAAAAGAAAATATTTCTTAAAAAGAAACATAAAAGCATACTGTTGCATAAACGATATGATAAAAAGGACGAAGGCTCCCCCTTCGTCCTCTTTTTTTGCCCATAATTTAGCATTTTTATAGGTGAAACGCCATTATGTATACTGTCCTTTTATTCATACTATACAATCACATTTCATTTTTGCCATTGACATTAAGAGAAACACGCCTAAATCTTAACGGTTTTTTTATGGAAATTTACATGATTTTCCGCTATTCTAGCCTTAGGATAAATTTGTAAGATATTGGAACTGCATACATTTTCTTCTTTATCAGGAAAGATTCCCTATCAGACATCATACAACTTAGAAGAGGGACTGAGAAAAGGATGTCTGGAAAGAAGGCCATTATATGTATCCATTATGCGTTTTATGTCGTTTCAGTATTCTTGCATCTCATCCAGCGAAACAATAGGGCTTCAAATCTATCGTTTATCTGTAAAGGAGGAATACTTATGTCTACATCAGCTGAAAATCGTGGTCAATTTGGTTCGAAGCTAGGCTTCATCCTATCTGCAGCAGGCTCTGCTGTAGGTCTGGGCAACATCTGGAAATTCCCCGGTAAGGCTTATTTCTGCGGCGGTGGTGCCTTCTTGATTATCTATCTGATTATCGTTGCTCTGGTTGGTACAACCGTTATGATGGCAGAATTTACGGTTGGACGTAAAACACACAAAAATGCAGTTGGCGCTATGCGTGAATTAAACGCAAAATGGTCCTGGGTTGGCGGCCTTGGCGTTCTGACAGGCTTCATCATCCTTTGCTACTACTGTCAGGTTGGCGGCTGGGCGATGAAATATATCGTTGCCTACATAGTAGATGTAAAAACCATCTGGGCTGACCCTACAGCTTACTTCCTGAATAATCTGCTGGGCGCAGACGGCACATTCCCTTTGCAGGGCGCTGTCATCTTCCCCTTCATCTTCTTGTTCTTAACGGCATATATCATCAGCCACGGCACAGCCGGTATCGAAAAGATGTCTAAGCTTCTGATGCCCCTGCTGTTCATCATGCTGATCGCTCTGATGATTCGTTCCTGTACCCTTCCCGGTGCAGATGATGGTCTGAAATACATGCTGAATGTTGATTTCTCCACTATCAACGGCGTTGCAATCCTGACCGCTCTGGGGCAGGCATTCTTCTCCCTCTCCCTTGGCATGGGCGTTATGATGACATACGCTTCCTACCTCTCCAATGAAGATAACCTGATTTCCAACACGGCTATCGTTTGTACATTGGACACTCTGGTTGCTCTGTTTGCAGGCTTCATGATTATCCCCGCTGTATTTGCGACAGGTATTGCTCCCGGTATGGGCGGCGGCTTTGGGTTTGCTACACTGGCAGGCGTATTCATGGCTATTCCCGGCGGCCAGCTGATTGGTACCGTATTCTATTTCCTGCTGTTCTTCGCTGCAATCACTTCTTCCACCTCCATTCTGGAAGGTACGATTGCTTTCCTGGTAGAAGAAAAGGGATTCGAACGAAAGAAAGCACTGCTCGGTGCATCCATCGTTATCTTTATCATTGGTGTTATGTATACACTTTCTCAGGCATACATGAACCTGAAGGGTATCTGGATCTCCGGCGACGGTATCAGCTATCCTATCTTTGGTGACTTCCTGGAATACCTGACAGACAGACTGCTGCTGCCTCTGGGTGCATTCTTTACAACTGTATTCGTTGGCTGGATTTGGGGTACAGACAATTCCGTAGAGGAAGCTACCTCCTATGGCAAGTTCAAATTCACCCTTGCACCTGTATACAAATTCATCGTTAAAATCCTTGACCCTATCGCAATCGGTGCTATCATCATTGCAGGTCTGGTATTCGGTATGTCTATTTCCTAATAGAACTCAAAAAAATGAAAATCGGCTGAGGCGGAAGCTCTCCCTTCCTTGCTTCCCCTCTCCGTCATTTAGATTATTACGCGGCAATGACAGAGGACTCGAAAGAGCCCTTTGTCATTGCCATTTTTCTTTTTCGGAAATCCCTTCGCACCATAATCGACTTTTTCCATAGTATAAATATTGTAAATGCCAAAAGGAGGAAACACGCATGAGAGAAATGTGCAGAAACTTCGCCTGTAATCAGCATTGCAGACAAAACAACACAGAGACCGCTTCCGCCACGCTGACACCGGCTACCATGATAGGAAATTGCAACGCCTGTGTGCTGGAGCAAATTGGGCCGGCGCAGGCTATGGTGCCCTTCCAGCCCTATGAAGCACCGATGGAGGCTGAGCAAAGCCTTATCTGCGGCACTGTCTTTGCCGATCTGGCTATTCCCTATTGCTCCGGCTGGAATCTTTATCGTTTCGGAAAGGGGGCAGAGGTATGAATCAGGAGGAATTATTGAAATCCTTGATGGAGCTTGACTTTATTGCTGTGGATTTGGGGCTTTTTCTGAATACGCACCCCGATGACAGCGATGCCATTGCAGCATACAATCAGGTCATCACTGCCGCTGACACGGTTCGTATGAAATACGAGGAGACATTTGGGCCTCTTTGCTCCTTCCGCAGCTATGCCGCCAATACACAGGCTTGGCAGTGGATGGAAAATCCATGGCCTTGGCAGAACGATGCCAATTTTTCTCTGGCAGGAAAGGAGTGTAAATAAATGTGGATTTATGAAAAGAAATTGGAATTTCCTGTGAAGATTACAAAACCAGATGCAAGACTTGCGAAAATCATGATTGAACAATATGGGGGTGCAGATGGCGAGTTGGGTGCCTCCCTGCGGTATCTCAGCCAGAAATTTACGATGGTAACGCCTGAGGCAAAGGCAACGCTGAATGACATTGCTACAGAGGAATTCGCCCATTTGGAGATGATGGGCACCATCGTGCATCAGCTGACACAGGGGCTAACAAAGGACGAAATTCTTGCCGCCGGCTTAGATCCTTATTATGTGAACCATGGCTTAGGCGTATACCCCTCCTCCGCCGCGGGTGTTCCCTTCACTGCTGCGTATCTGCAATCCAAGGGAGACCCCATTACCGATTTGTATGAGGATATGGCAGCAGAGGGTGCGTTTGCATAAGCACAACCTTTTTCTTCTTTTCCATTCAGAAACAAAGCTGTCTCTCCCCTTCTGTTTCTTTCCCGAATACGAGCCGTTTTTCCTTTTCCCTTCGGAAACAAAGCCAATCCCTTTCGCTTTAAAGGCTTTTGATACTCTTTCACAATTTCCTCTATACAAATCGGGATAAATGTGCTATATTAACTGACGGATGGCATTCTGAAAGAAGCTATACTGCAAATTTTATATATTTTATTTTTTTGATTCGCCGGATGGCTGTATCCTCGGAACGGCACAAATGGCAGCAGATGTATCTTGTCTTATCACTTCTTTGTGAAGGAAGGTGATAGGTATGAGAGCAGGTTTTATCGGAGCCGGAAAGGTCGGCTTCACACTGGGTAAATATCTTGCGATGCACGGCATCGAAATCAGCGGTTATTACAGCCGCACACCCGCCTCCGCGAAGGAGGCCGCAGAATTTACACAGAGCAGATACTATACAAGTATAGAAGAAATTACGAAAGACAGTGATACCCTTTTTCTCACTGTGCCGGATGGCACAATCGGTGAGATATGGGATGACATGCGTAATCTGCCTATCAAAAATAAAAATATATGTCATTGCAGCGGTTCGATTCCATCGACCGTTTTTTTTGATGCAGAAAACAGAGGAGCCTATCGGTATTCAATTCATCCCCTGTATGCAATCAGCAGCAAAGCTACCTCCTATCTGGATTTGGGGAAGGCGTGCTTTACCATCGAAGGAAGTGACGCACATCTTGCGGAGCTAAAAGCACTGTTCAGCGAAATGGGAAACACCGTAGTTGCCATTTCTCCCGACAGCAAAGCCCTCTACCATGCAGCCGCAGTTATGGTCAGCAACCAGATTGTCGCACTGGCAGATATGGGCACCGCCCTGCTTGTCAAATGCGGCTTTTCCGAAGCGGCGGCAGCAGAGGCTTTATCTCCCCTTCTTCTGGGAAATGCGCAGAGCGTGGCAGAAAAGGGTGCGGTAAATGCACTTACAGGCCCCATCGAGCGTGGAGATGCCCAAACCGTATCGAAGCATTTGCAGGAGATACGGAAATTTGCAGCGGAAAGCACTGTAGGTCAGGATATTCTGACCGCCTACACCGCCCTTTCCAAACAGCTTATCAGAATTGCTCAGCAAAAGCACCCGCAGAAGGATTACAAGCATTTGGAAAAGGAGTTGGAACAATGAAAAACACAGTAGCTACCCTGCAGCAGCAAAAATTGGACGGAGACAAAATCACTATGCTGACCGCTTATGATTATTCCACAGCAAAGCTGGTGGATGAATGTGGCGTAAATACCATTTTGGTTGGCGACTCTTTGGGCATGGTTATGCTCGGCTATGAGGATACCATCTCCGTTACCATGGAGGATATGATTCACCACACCGCCGCTGTTACCAGAGGTGCAAAAAATGCACTTGTTGTCGGCGATATGCCCTTTATGAGCTACCAGACCTCCGTTTATGATGCCGTTGTGAATGCAGGCAGACTGATGAAGGAGGGCAGATGTCAGGCTGTCAAGCTGGAGGGCGGCGCGTCTGTTTGTCCCCAGATTAAAGCAATCACAGAGGCATCTATCCCCGTTGTGGCACACATCGGGCTGACCCCTCAGTCTGTCAATGCCTTCGGCGGCTTTAAGGTGCAGGGTAAGAGCGAGGCAGATGCACGCAGATTGATTGAAGAAGCAAAGGCAGTTGAGGCAGCAGGCGCTTTCGCCATCGTTCTGGAATGTATCCCCGCAAAGCTGGCAAAGCTGATTACAGAAAGCGTTTCCATCCCTACCATCGGCATTGGCGCAGGTGCGGACTGCGATGGTCAGGTTTTGGTTTATCAGGATATGCTTGCGCTTTTCTCCGATTTTAAGCCGAAATTTGTAAAGCATTTTGCAAACGCAGGCGAAGTGATGAAGCAGGGCTTTACGGATTATATCAAAGAGGTTAAGGAAGGCACCTTCCCTGCCGCAGAGCATACCTTTAAAATCGCAGATGACATTATCAATAAATTGTACTAATACGGAGGCAAACCATGAAAATCGTAAAAACTATCTCAGAAGTCAGAGCAGCAGTGAAGGCATGGAGAGCCGAGGGGCTTTCCGTTGGATTAGTTCCCACAATGGGCTTTCTTCACGAAGGACACAAGAGCTTGATCGACAGAGCGGTAAAGGAAAATGACAGAGTTGTTGTAAGTGACTTTGTAAACCCCACACAGTTCGGGCCTACAGAGGATCTGGCAAGCTACCCCAGAGATTTGGAACGCGATGCCACACTTTGCGAAAACGCAGGCGCTGCGCTTCTTTTTAACCCCGAACCCTCCGAAATGTACGCAGAGGATGCTTGCACATTTGTGGATATGAGCGGACTGACAGGCGAGCTTTGCGGCAAGAGCAGACCCATTCACTTCCGTGGCGTTTGCACCGTTGTTTCCAAGCTGTTCCACATCGTAGCACCCGACCGTGCTTATTTCGGGCAGAAGGATGCACAGCAGCTTTCCGTTATTCGCCGCATGGTGCGTGATTTGAATTTTGATATTGAAATCATCGGCTGCCCTATTGTGCGTGAAGCAGACGGTCTGGCAAAAAGCTCCAGAAATACATACCTGAATGCAGAAGAACGCAAGGCCGCTCTGGTGCTGAGTCAGGCAGTGAAGCTGGGGCAGAAGCTGGCAGCAGATGGCGAAGCATCCGCAGATGCCATCACAACAGCTATGAAGGAATTGATCGAAAAAGAGCCTCTGGCACGCATTGATTATGTAAAAGCAGTGGATGCCGTTTCCGTTGAGCCTGTCAGCAAAATGCAGCCTCCCGTATTGGTTGCTATGGCAGTTTATATCGGCAAAACCAGATTGATTGACAACTTTATTTACGAAGGGTAAGGAGAAAACGCTATGAATTTGAATATGTTAAAAGGAAAAATCCACAGAGCAACCGTTGTGCAGGCAGAATTGGATTATGTCGGCAGCATTACCGTTGATTCCGATTTGCTTGCCGCAGCAGGGATTCTTGAATACGAAAAGGTGCAGATTGTAGATATCAACAACGGAGAACGCTTTGAAACCTACACCATCGCAGGCGAAGCAGGCAGCGGCATGATTTGCCTGAACGGTGCGGCGGCGCGCTGTGTGCAAAAGGGTGATAAAATCATTCTGATGTGTTATTGCCAGATGACACCTGAGGAGGCGGCTGTGAATCCGCCGAAGGTTGTTTTCGTGGATGAGGAAAATAAAATCAGCCGTGTTTCCAGATATGAAAAGCACGGACGCTTGGAGGATATGTAATCCCGATAAGCGAAAAGAGGTCTGTACCCTTTGGTACAGACCTCTTTTGCATTTCCTCTTATTTTTTGAGGGCAGGCAGTGCCGCAAAGCCTTCCTCCGCCTGTGCCACTGTCTTCTGAATAATTTCCTCTGCCATGCGCCGCAAATCCATTTGCAGCACCGCCGCAATTACGCCCTTTCTCTGCTCCTGCGACACATCATACAGCTTGAGCGAACATTCCAGGAAGCGAGAAATTTTCGCTTCCATGGTGAAATAAACATCGCACGGCATTGCCATGAAACCCCGCATGATGCTTGCCGATGCAATTTCCATTTCGTAGAAATCCTTCAATTCCAAATCGGGCATATATTTCCCGAAAATGGACTGCAGCCGCCCTGCCATGCTCTGATAGATATACGCCGAGGTGGTCGGCAGGGAATACCCCACCACATACAGCTCGCGCAGCGGCTCTGTCAGCTCCGCAATATGCAGCTGCAACGATGTTTCCACCGCATACAGAAGTACAGGGTCCTCGATGCCGCTATGCTGCTCCGCCAAGGCAAACTGTCCCCCGAACATCCGCCGCACCAGCTCCAGCAGCAGTGCCTCCTTGCTCGCAAATGCCCGAAAGAAAGAGCTTTGTGTCATGCCTGCCGCCTTTGCAATTTTTGCCGTTGTGGTTTTTTCGTAGCCGCTTTCCAGAAACAGTGCTACTGCCGCACGCAGCATTTTCTGTTGCGTAAGCAAGCCATTCGTCTGTTTTCCTCTTGGTGACAAAATCGTCCCCCTCTTTCCGTTTTACCTGTGATTGCAATCACATTTTATCATCTATTTCACTCCGCCGCAAGGGCAAACGCGCCGAAATACGCTTTTTGGAAAGGCAAAATACCCTCCCTGCCGTTTGACAAAGAGGGTATCTGTCAAAAATTTATTTTGTAATGGTTACTGTTTTTTCGGCTTCATTCCACACCACCTGTGCGCCAAGGGTTTCGGAAACGAACCGCAGGGGCAGATAGGTTCTGCCGTTTTCCACGAATGCCGCGGCATCCAGCTTCACAGCCGTGCCATTGACATACGCCGTATCTGCGCCGATGGTAATGAGAATGACATCTGCGCCCTTCTGAATGGTGACGCGCTGCAGCTCGCCGTTCCATGTTACGGTTCCGCCAAGGCTTTCCGCCACAATACGAATCGGAAGCATGGTTCTATCGTTCACGATTTTCGGGGCAACGTCATTTTGGATTTCTCTGCCGAATACAGAAATCTTCCGACTGCCAATCGTGAGGATAATTTCGTTATTTTCTTTCCATTTTGCGTAAAGCGTGCTATTCGCGGTCAGCTCTGCGCTGAAATCAAAGGGCTTTGTCAGCTTGCTGTCGCTATACCAGCCGACGAAAATATAGCCCTCTTTTGTCGGGTCGGCAGGTCTTTCGATTTTGCCGTTTTTATCCGTTTTTACCTTGCCGACTGCACTGCCGCCGTTTGTATCGAACTGCGCGGTATAGGTCTGGGTTGCTGTACCGCCGCCGCCACTGCTGCGCTTTTTCGTCAGCACAAGCCCTTCGGAAATCTCGCAGGCAAAGGGGTTGATATCGCCATCTGCCGCACGGGTAATTTTCACATCGTATGTCCCTGCGGTATTGGGAACGGCACTCATCCATTCGCCTGTTGTATCATGCAGACGATATTCCTTTGTAAATTCAATACTTTCGTTAAGCGTTCCCTCAGAAGTCACCTTTACCACAAAGCCGTTGCCGATATTTTTTGTTGTAAAGTGCTGTGGTGCTGTGTCGATGGTAAGGTCTTTGCTCGGCAGGTTGGGCAAGTCGGGATATTCACCCCCATGCAAAGAGGGGAGTTTATACGCATCGATCGGGATTGACCAGCCGTTTGCCGCGATAAAGCCATTTGTCTCCCAATCAAACAAAGTTTGGTTTGGCACATCCGTCATAATCTTGCCTTTGGAAACGAAAACAGTTGTACCTTGTTTTACATCTGTGGTATCAATATCCGCATAGCCTTCTTTCCCGTATACTACAAGCTTGGTTCTGTTGTAGCCGTAGTTGCTCGTTAAGGTTACATTCTCAACCCTACTCACATCCCCTACAATACGGTTTACACAGTCGCCGTCTGTCACGCTCTTTGCCAGAGAAACGCAGTTTTTTATTATAGAACCGGAGACAAATCCTGCAATGCCACCTGCGTCATTTCTCGCCGAAACATTGCCGCTGTAATAGCAGTTTTCTATGGTAACATGGTAAGCATGTCCGGCAATGCCACCTGCATTGACTCCTGTTGCAGTCACATCTGCCAAGGCATAGCAGTTTTTGATTGTGCCAACGCCCGATCCGGCGATACCGCCTACCTCCCTATCACCTGTCACTGTCCCTGTTACATAGCAGCCGCTGACATCACAGCCTATTGATGTATGCCCGACAATGCCGCCTCTTTCCTCACCATTTCCCTCCACATTGCCTTGGAAGGAGCAATTCAAAATATACGTATTATTGTTTGCATATCCCACAATGCCGCCTGTATGGTTATATCCATTGACTTCCCCTGTGACATTGCAGCTTTTGATGACAGCACCTTCCGTATAGCCGAATAAGCCGGCATACTGTCCGCCGTTGGATATTTTAAGATTGGTAATCTGATGCTCATCGCCATCAAATGTTCCTTGAAAAGGTCTTCCTTCTTCGACCAGCATTGTTCCGATGGGTGTCCAATTTGGTTCATTCTTCAAGTCAATATCTGCGGTCAGCTTGAAGTATTTGTCTTTGTATGTTACGCCGCCGTTTACCTTTTCCGCCAGCAGCTTCAAATCATTGACATTGCGAATCTCATAAGGGTTTTTCTCTGTGCCTTTGCCGTAAAAGCCTTCTCCTGTCAGATAAGGCGGAAGATATGCGGACTGCGTGCCGCCTGTGTTTTTCAATATCGGCAAGCCGTTGTCTGTGAAGTCCCATGCGGAATTATTCTCGCCGAAAATTGCGGAGAACTGCGGAGAAAGTGTTCCGTTTGTATAGGCGAGGTCTGCGCCATCAGGAGTAGCAGAGCCGCTTACCTTTGTGCCGTTCCAAGCGTAGTTGTTAGTTAATGTTGCACTATTCTTCCCTGCAATGCGGTTTGCATTACTGCCTGTCACGCTTTCTGCCAGAGAAACGCAATTTTGGATTGTGCCTCCCAATGCAGATCCTGCAATGCCGCCTGCACATTTGCTTGCGGATACATTGCCGCTGTAATAGCAGTTTTCTATGGTAAAATTACTACAATAATATCCGGCAATGCCGCCTGCACTGACTCCTGTTGCAGTTACATTTGCCAGCGCATAGCAGTTTTCGATTGTACCAGCGCCCCATCCGGCAATGCCGCCTACAAACTTCTCACCTGTCACTGTCCCTGTTACAAAGCAGCCGCTGACATCACAGCCTATTGATGTATGCCCGACAATGCCGCCTCTTTCCTCACCATTTCCCTCCACATTGCCTTGGAAGGAGCAATTCAAAATATGCGTATTATCGTTTGCATATCCCACAATGCCGCCTGAATAGTTATATCCATTGATTTCCCCTGTGACATTGCAGTTTTGGATGGTCGCCCCCCATACATTGCCGAATAAGCCGGCATACTCTCCGCCGTTGGATATTTTAAGATTGGTAATCTGATACCCATCGCCATCAAATGTTCCTTGAAAAGGTCTTACTTCTTCGCCCTGCAATGTTCCGATGGGGGGCCATTCTTCATTCTTCAAGTCAATGTTTGCGGTCAGCTTGAAGTATGTGTTTGCGTAGGCTTCGCCGTTGTTTACGTTTTCCGCCAGCTTCTTCAAATCATCCACATCTTCAATCAGATAAGGGTCATCTTCGTCGCCTGCCCCTTCAAAATCCGCAGCTTCATTTTCGAATACCGCTGTGCTGTTTTCCTCTCCCATCAGCAGAGAAATTCCTTTCGGCAGCTCTTTCTTGCTTTCCTCCTGCGGCTCGGTTTTCTCGTCAGACTTCTCCTGCAATTTCTCTTTTTCTTCTTTTTCCTCTTTTTCTTCTTTCGGTTCCTCTTTCAGTTCCTCCTGCTGTTCCTCTTTCAGTTCCTCCTGCTGTTCCTCCTTGATTTCCTCAAGCATTTTTTCCTGCACGAACTCCTCCTGCGCCACGGCACGCATCGGCACCGCCGTTACCGCAAGGCACACTGCCGCCGCAATGCTTATCCATTTCTTCCAATTCATATTACCCCTCCTTCATGCGTTTTTGCGGACTACGGCAAAGCCCCCATATCATCCGCCAAAATTTCACTTGTGATTATAATCACATGGTATCATATCTGCTTTTTCTCCGCAAGGAAAAATAAGGTAAATTTTTCTTTTTGGAGAAAATAGACAAAACCAAGGGTGCGCCCAAATGGGAAAAGCGGCTGAGGCGGAAATATTCGCCCCTTTGCCGGAATACACTTAAAAAAGGGGGGATTTTTATGGAAAAAGCACCTTGCCGCAGTATTTTCAAAAACGGAACAGACCGCACCACGCAGGCAGAGGTTACGCGAATCTGGGCAGCTCTCATCAATCAGGCAGAAAAGGCAAGCACCATCCTCGCAAGGGAAAACGCATAGCATGAAAAGGGAAAGAGCCGCCATTTACTGCCGCCTATCGGAGGAGGACAAGGGCAAGGGCTCCGCCGAAAACGACAGCAACAGCATACAAAACCAACGCGCCCTGCTGACGGAATATGCCCATTCCCACGGCTGGGAAATCTACGAAATCTACATTGATGATGACTACAGCGGCGCAGACCGCAGCCGCCCTGCCTTCAAGCGCATGCTGCACGCCGCCGAGGAGAAACGGTTTGACATCATCCTCTGCAAAACACAATCCCGTTTCAGCAGGGAATTAGAGGTGGTGGAACGATACATCAACCGCCTGCTTCCGCAATGGGGCATCCGCTTTCTGAGTTTGGTGGACAATGCCGATTCCGCAAACGAGGATAATCTGCTTCTGCGTCAAATCAACGGCATTATGGATGAGCATTATCTGGCGGAGCTATCCAAAAATATCCGCAGTGTGCTGACGCACCGCAGAAAAAACGGCTTTCACATCGGCTCCTTTGCGCTCTATGGCTACAGAAAGAATCCCGACCGAAGGGGACATCTGCTGATTGACGAGGAGGCGGCGGCAGTGGTGCGTGAGGTTTTCACGCTTTTCTCGCAGGGCTACGGCAAGACCGCCATCGCGCGCATGCTCAACGAAAGAGGGATTCCAAATCCAACGGAATATAAACGCTTACAGGGGATTCGCTATCGGCAGCCGAAGGGCAAGGGCAGTACGCTCTGGAAATATTTCGCTATCTCCAATATGCTGACAAATGAAATCTACATCGGCAACATGGTGCAGGGAAAATACGGCAGTGTTTCCTACAAAACCAAGCAAAACAAGCCGCGCCCCAAGGAAGAATGGATACGGACAGAGGGGACGCACGAGCCGATTATCGAACAGGAATTATGGGAGCGCGTGCAGAAAATGCTTGCCGAAAGAGCAAAGCCCTTTCCATCCGGAACAATCGGGCTGTTTGCGCGGAAGGCGCGCTGTGCGGAATGTGGCTACACGCTGCGTTCCTCGAAAACCAAGGGGAAATATTATCTGCAATGCCCCAATCATCACATTTCCAAGGAGAGCTGCAGGGGGGCGTTTATTTCTGTGGAGCGGCTGGAGCGGATGGTTTTGCAGGAATTACATACGATTTCCGATGCCTATCTGAATTGGGATGAGCTGGAACGACAGCTTGATTTTTGCAGTCATTTAAAGGAGCAGAGGGCTTCTTTACAGAAAAGCATCCATACCCATGAGAAAAAAATTGAGGAAGCTCATAAGGCAGTGCGGGAGCTGTATCCGGATAAGGTGCGCGGTGTTCTCTCTGAAGCGGAATATCTCGATTTATCGAAGCATTTTTCAGCGGAACTACAGCAGCAGGAGCGGCTGATCGCGGACGCAGAGCGGAAAATCATCGACCTTGACGCACGCATTGCCGCAGGGGATAACCGCCGCGCCATCATTGAAAAATACATCAACCCGACGCACCTGACAAGGGAAATGGTCGAAATTCTGATTGATTCTATTTCTGTCGGCAGACGGATTGCAGGGACAAGGGAGGTTCCCATCACCATATACTGGCGCTTCTGAAAAATGGGCGAAAGCAGTGCCGCCCGAAAATTTTGTAGCAAATCTGACAAAATCTGTAAAACACTATTCCGTTTTGTCTTTTTATATGTTAGAATGTATTCACGATATTATTTTTGAATACAAATATAAAGGAGGTACTATTATGGTCTATATCGAATCCCCCAGCACAAATCCTGCTTTTAATCTGGCTCTGGAGCAATATGTTTTCGACCGAATGGACAGAAGTCAGGAATACTTCATGCTTTGGCAGAACGATAACACCGTTGTCATCGGTAAAAATCAGAACGCCTTTGCAGAGGTCAATCAAAAGGTTGCCGATGCAAAGCATATCTCCGTTGTCCGTCGGCTTTCCGGCGGCGGTGCCGTATATCATGATTTGGGGAATCTGAACTTCACATTTATCCTCAATGCAAAGGATGCAACCGATCTGGATATTCGTCTGTTCTGTCAGCCGATTGCAGAGCTGCTGCGTTCTCTCAATGTGCCTGCTGAGGTCAATGGCAGAAACGATATCAGCATTGAAGGGAAAAAATTCTCCGGCAATTCCCAGTATCTGAAGCAGGGCCGCATCATGCACCACGGCACGCTGATGTTTCATTCAGACCTTTCCGTTGTTGCGGATGTACTGAATGTTTCCGCAGATAAATTCCAGTCAAAGGCTGCAAAATCCGTAAAAGCAAGAGTGACAAATATTGCGCCTTATCTGCCTGAGGGCTTTACGCTGGCACAATTCAAGGCTCTTCTCTTAAAATACATTTTGAAAGAAGAAAATGTTCAGCCCTATGTATTCTCCGCAGAGGAGCTGGCTGAAATCGAAAAAATCAAAAAGGAACGCTATGATAAGTGGGAATGGAATTACGGCTTTTCTCCCTCCTACAGCGTAGAAAAGAGCCGCCGCTTTGAGGGCTGCGGAAAAATCGAGGTACACATGAATACGGAGGACGGCAGCATTACCGATTTGCAGTTCTTCGGCGATTTCTTCGGCGTAAAGGACTCTGCCGACCTTGCCAAGGCTTTGATTGGCACGAAGCTGGAGCGGCAGGCTCTGGAAAGCCGCCTTGCCGATTTCGATATCGCACAGTATTTCCATGGACTGGAGAAGAATGATTTCCTCAATCTTCTGCTGCAAAGTGAATAAAGACATACATTTGCCGCCTTTCGGTGTGTCCCAATAAGAAAACATGAAGAAAATGAAATAGCTGAAAGACTGCGGATACAAGGAAGTTTCCCGCAGGCATCCTTTGACTTAGGCTGTCAAGGGGAACTGACACAGTAGCCGTCGCTTTCAGCATTTTAGGATTCAAGGTTTCTTATTTGGGCGCACCTTTCAGGGCGGCTTTTTTATTTGGGTATCCCCAAATTTTGCAAAAGAAAATGCCCCGACCGATACGAAATCAGCCGAGGCATCTTCTTTTATTATAGTTATATGTCTAAAGTAACAACTTAAAAGGGATGCGGCTATGGGCTCAGCACAGCCGCAAAAAAAGAGTTATGAAGGAGATTTTGTCTTGCTAAATCCTGCTCCCTCTTTAGAGGGGAGGGGCGGCTGCAAATCCGACTCCACAGCCGCTGTGTATCTCAAAAGTGAACACTTATGTTCATCAAGCTTTTGTTTATCTTTTTTCTTTTGTATTTATACTGTTGATTTTTATTTATTGGGGATATGAATTGCTCTTTTCTCTGCTGCCAGAGCCGCTTCTCTCACCGCTTCGGTTACGGTAGGATGTGCATGGATTGCCGCAATAATATCCTCTACGGTCGCTTCCATACCGATGGCCAGCGCACATTCGCCAATCAGATCTGTTGCTCTGGGGCCAAGAATATGTACCCCCAGAACCTCTTTATATTCTGTCCCGATGATGAACTTAATGCTGCCAACGCCGCCGTTCATAATCAGAGATTTACCGTTTGCCATCAGAGGGAATTTGCCTACCTGATATGCAATGCCCAATTCCTTGGCTTTTTCTTCTGTCAGACCAACGCCTGCAAATTCGGGGTCCGTATATACACAGGAGGGGTTGGTTGCACCATTGTAAACCGCATTTTCTCCCAGTGCATTTTCCGCTGCCACTTCACCCTGTGCAGATGCAACGTGCGCCAGCATAACCTTGCCCAGACAGTCACCGATGGCATATACATTGGGTACATTTGTTTCCATTTTATCGTTGACTGTGATACGACCTCTGTCATTCGCAATGCCTGCCGCATCTAAATTCAAGGCTTCTGTGTCCGTTCTTCTGCCGACAGCAACCAGTACCTTTTCTGCTTCAAAGGGCTGCACCTTGCCGCCAATTTCCACATTCACCTTTGCGCCGACTGCCGCCGCTTCTACAGACTGCACCTTTGCGTCTGTCATAATCTTTACGCCTTTTGCCTCCATCAGCTTGCGCAGCTGTGCTGTCAGCTCGCCATCCATCATGGGCAGCAGCTTAGGTGCGGCTTCTACCACCGTTACCTCTGTACCGAATTTGGAGTACGCAGTTGCCAGTTCGATACCGATTACGCCACCGCCAATGACCAGAAGGCTTTTGGGAATTTCTTCAAAAGACAAAGCGCCTGTCGAATCTACGCAGTTTGCATTTTCCTTTACCCCGGGAATGGGAGGCACCGCGGGGACGGAGCCTGCTGCGATGATGATTTTATCAAATGTCATGTTTTCCTTTGTACCGTCCTTTTTCAGGACAGCCAGAGTATCCTTGGATGCGAAGGATGCTGTTCCCTCCACAACCTGAATCTTATTTGCCTTCATCAGACCGGTCACACCGCCTACCAGCTGTGCGGTAATGGCATTTTTCTTTGCCTGCACCTGTTTCCAGTCTACATTTTTCACTTCAATATGGATGCCGTATTCCGCCATTTCCTTTGCTTCTGTCAGCGCCTCTGCCGCATGCAGGATTGCCTTTGTGGGAATACAGCCGACATTCAAGCAGGTGCCGCCCAATTTATTCTTTTCAATCAGCGTTACCTTGCCGCCCAGCTGTGCCGCTCTGATTGCCGCAACATAACCGCCGGGGCCGCCGCCGATGACTGCCACTTTTGTTTCGCCGGCAGGCTTTTTCTCTGCCGCGGGAGCCGCTGCCTGTACGGGTGCTGCCTGTGCGGGTGCTGCTCCAACCTGCTCGCCTGCTTCGCCGATATATGCCAGGAGCCCCTTTACGGGTATATCCTCGCCTTCCTGTGCCACAATTTTAATCAGTGTGCCTTCTGCTTCTGCTGTCACCTCACTGGTCAGCTTATCTGTTGTAATTTCCAGCAGAACATCGCCAACCTTTACGGCATCGCCTTCCTGCTTTACCCATTTGGAAACCGTGCCTTCTTCCATTGTCAGCCCAAGCTGAGGCATTTTAACCTCTACTGCCATAGTCTATTCCTCCTGTCTGTTCAGGTTCCTTTTCTTGATTTCTGTCTCCTTTTTCTTCCGATGTTACAGCAGAATCTGCATGGGATGCTCCATCAGATCCCGGATAGCCAGCTCAAATTTTGCTGCTGTCGCACCGTCAATCAATCTATGGTCGAATGTAAAGGAAATGCGCATGAACTGTCTCTTTGTGATGTTGCCTTCTGCATCCATTACCAGCTCATCCTGCACTGCGCAGACACCCAGAATGCCTGCATCCGGCTGATTGATGATAGGATTAAAAGTTTCTACGCCGAACATACCCAGATTGGAGATGGAGAAGGTAGAGCCCTTATATTCATCCATCGACAGCTTATTTGTTCTTGCACGCTCTGCCAGATCTCTCGCTGCTTCGGAAATTTCACCCAGACTCATCTTATCCGCATCCTTGATAACGGGCACAATCAGACCATCCTCCAGCGCAACCGCCATACCGATATTCACATGGGCGCGCTTGATAATCTGGTCGCCGTCCAGACTTACCAGAATATGCTTGTTATTTTTCAGTGCCTTTGCCGTTGCTTTCAGCACATAATCATTCAAAGAATATTTAACGCCAAGGTCATTGTTAATCTTCTTACGGAATGCCATCAGCTCTGTCACATCAATGCGGACATTCTGCGTAACGGTAGGGATTTCCTGTGCGGATTTTGTCATTCTTTCGGAAACGACCTTTCTCATCCCTGCCAGCTTTACAACCTCGTCGCCATCCATCAGTTCCAGTGCGGTTTTCTTCGGTGCTGCCTTTTCTGCTGCCGCCTGTGCTGCGGGCGCAGGTGCGGCTTTTGCAGCTTCTGCTGCCGCCAGAATATCCTTCTGCACGATTCTGCCCAGAGGGCCGGAACCTGCCACCGTTGTATAATCTACCCCCAGCTTTGCCGCTGTTTTCTTTGCCAGAGGGGAAATTCTGATTCTGCCGCCTGCCACAGGTGCAACAGGTGCTGCAGGTGCTGCTGCGGGCACGGGTGCCGCCGCTTCAGCCGCAGGCGCTTCTGCCTTTGCCGCAGGTGCATCCCCAACCTGTTCGCCTGCTTCGCCGATATATGCCAGCAGACCTTTTACGGGAATGTCCTCGCCTTCCTGCGCAACAATCTTCAGCAATACGCCGTCATGCTCGCTTTCTACTTCGCTTGTCAGTTTATCTGTTGTAATTTCCAGAATGACATCACCTGCTTTTACAGTGTCGCCTTCCTGTTTTACCCATTTTGTGACTGTGCCTTCTTCCATTGTCAGTCCCAACTGAGGCATCTTTACTTCAAAAGCCATGGTTTTCCCTCCTTATTTATTCAGAACCTTTTTCACTGCCTTTACGATATCTGCGGGATGAGGGAAGTTTTCATCCTCCAATGTAGGGCTGAAGGGAGAAACGATATTCAGACCGCAGACACGTTCTACGGGTGCATCCAGTTCATCAAACAGCTCCTCTGCAATCTGTGCGGAAATTTCAGCCGCATAGCTGCCACGCTTTACCTCCTCGGACAGAACGATTACATTGTGTGTCTTGGAAACGGATTTCACAATTGCATCCCAATCCAGAGGAACCAGTGTACGCAGATCCAGAACCTCTGCGCTGATGCCTTCCTTCGCCAGCTCTTCCGCTGCCTCCAGTGCAAAGTATACCTCACGGCTCCATGTTACGATTGTAATATCTGTACCCTCTCTTTTCACATCCGCAACACCCAGAGGGATGGTGTATTCCCCTTCGGGAATCTGCTCCTTCTTTGCATACAGCAGCTTATGTTCAATAAAGATAACGGGGTCCTCATCACGAATCGCGGATTTCAGCAAGCCCTTTGCATCCTCCGCGCTGGAGGGTGCCACAACCTTCAGACCGGGTGTGTGGCAGAAAATATTTTCAAAGCACTGCGAATGCTGCCCTGCGTTTCTTCTGCCTGCGCCCATGGGCAGTCTCAATACCATGGGTACGGTTGCCTGTCCGCCTGTCATATATCTCATCTTTGCAGCCTGATTGATGATAGGATCTGCCGCAACGGTGATAAAGTCATCATACATCAGCTCTACCACAGGGCGAATCCCTCTCATTGCAGCCCCCACTGCCATGCCGCAGAAGCCGGATTCGGAAATCGGGGTATCAAATACACGATTTTCACCGAATTCCTCCTGAAAGCCAACCGTAATGCCGAAAACATTCCCCATCTTACCCATGTCTTCGCCCATGATAATTACATTTTCATCTCTTGCCATTTCCTCATGAAGAGCCTCGCCGATGGCTTTACTGATGCTCAATTTTTTACTCATCTTACAACGCTCCTTTCATTATCAGAGAAATATACGTCTGTTGTTGCTTCGGAAGGGTCAGGATATGCGGATTCATTTGCAAACTGATAAGCTGCTTCCATCTCATCCTCTACTGCCTTTTCCACAGCCAGAATTTCTTCCTCTGTTGCCACGCCATCCAACAGTCTCTTTCTCATATTGGGGATTGCGTCCTTCTTATGCGCCTCCTCCATGTAGGATGCAGGGCGATAATTTGCAGGGTCACCGCAATAATGTCCCTGATGGCGGAACGTCATGCACTCTACGATAGAAGGACCGTTGCCCTCTCTTGCATAATCTACCGCTTCTTTTACTGCTTCATATACGGTAACGGGATCATTGCCGTCAACTGTTTTGCCGGGGATATTATACGCCTGCGCACGCACAGCGATTGTATCCGTATTGGTTACGGAATGGATATTAACAGAAACGCCATAGCTGTTGTTTTCACACAGGAATACTACAGGCAGCTTCCATGCCGCCGCCATATTTACCGCTTCGTGGAAGGTACCCTGGTTGGATGCGCTGTCACCGAAGAAGCACAGGGTAACATGCTTATCTCCCTTAATCTTGGACACCAGTGCAGAGCCTGCCGCAATGGGAATACCTGCGCCTACGATGCCGTTTGCACCAAGGCTGTGCAGTCCTGCTACATCCGCGATGTGCATGGAACCGCCCTTACCCTGACAATACCCTGTTTTCTTACCGAACAGCTCTGCCAGCATTTTATCCAGAGATGCGCCCTTTGCGATACAGTGACCATGCCCTCTGTGGGTAGATGTCATATAATCTTCGGGCTCCAGTGCATAGCAAGCACCTGTGGGCACTGCCTCCTGCCCGATGCACAGGTGAATATTCCCTGCCAGCATACCCTTTGTGAAGCATTCTGCCGCTTTTGTTTCAAATGCTCTGATACTCAACATTGTTTTGTACATATCCAAAAGCATTTCCTTGGGATATTTTTTACCTTTAGAAGCCAATGTGATTCACACCTTTCTTTTTTCTCATTCTTTTTATGTTTTTTATTTTTGCTTGGGTGCAAACAGAGGCACCCCGAGTTCCTCATCAAATCTTCTGCCCATAACCAGCCCATCCAGCTCCGCAATCACCATATCCGTGGTCAGCAGAACCTTTGTGCCTTCAATGAGATGACCGCCATGCCCTGTGCCGTGCTGGTCGCTCATGCTCATGTGTACATGAAGCAGAAGGTTGCCGTCATCATCGTGGCAGATCATGCCGGCCGCCGCAGTCAACTCAATGGGACCATACAGAATCGTAGGTTCTCCGTAGCCGTATCCTGCTTTTTTATCCTTCAAAGGAACAGGATTACAAAAGGCTGCACCGTCCAGACTACCAATCCCGCTGAGGATTACGCCGTTTTTAATATTTTCTGCTTTGCAAATCTCCTCGATGCCCTTCAAAACATCCATACCGGGCTTCAAGCGGAATGCAACGACTCTTTTTATGCTGCCTGCAGCATGTTCGATGGATTGCATCATTTGTATCTCCCCTTCTTTATTTTGTATTCTTTTTATTTATTTTGTATTCAAATTTTATCATTAGAATTTTTATGTGTCAATACAATACCGCCATTTTTTTCCTTTTTGGCGTAATTTACAGAATGTATTTCTGATTTTTATTTAAAATTCATAAAACTACTTTTGTATACAAAATGATGTCTAAAAAAAGAGGTTCTTGTCAGAATTTTTTATCACAAAACCTCAGAATCCTATTTTTCTTAAATCAGGCAGGTCTGTCCTTCCTCCATAAAGAACAGCGCATTTTCCTGCCTTCCTGCGCGCATTTCCTGCTCCACAATCTTCCGTATCATCATTTTATCCTCTCCTGCAAAGGGAATATGATAAACAATCTTCGTCTTTGTCTGCAATACGCCTGCCGCAAATAATGCCTTGCCCTCCTCGCTGTGGCTCATCAGCGGATTGACAAACACCGCATCCAGCGCCATGCCACGCACCATAGAAAAATCCTCCTGTGTAAAATCCACATCCGCCGTAAAAAGCAGCTTCTTCTCGCCGCACTCTAATAAATAACAGAAATGCGGCACATCCCAGTAAAGCTTATCCAGATGTCTGGTCTGGAAGGCACGAATACGAATCTCCTGCTCCGGGCGAAAAACGGTTTTCCTGCATAATTCCCGATGCAGCAGAACACACGGAATCCCCATCCCCTCCGCCTTTTTCTGCAACGCCCGCAAGGCAGCAGAGCCGTCTCTCGGCATGAAAATCGCCTTCGGCTGCCGGTACTCCAGATATTCCGCCACCCTCTGCGGCGAAAAATGATCCCCATGCTCATGGGTAAACAGCAGATACTCAATACCTGCAAATTCTCCCTCGCCCGCCTTCAGCTTTTCCCATTGCCTTTCGGAAAGATTGCTGAAGCAATGTCCGTTTTCATCATAAATCCCGTCGATTAGCAGCTTCGTCCCCCGAAACTCCAGAAGCACCGCCGCATTTACCAGAAACGTTGCCTTTACCTGCTCCTGCATCTCTGTTCCCTCCTTCTGAAAAATGCTGCATACCCAAGCAGTATGCAGCATTTTCTTTTCTCAAAATTACATTTTCAAATCTATTTTTTTATTTATTTTTTACATCTTATTTAATCAATCCCGGCAGGAAGGTTGTAACCTGCGGAATATAAGTAACCAGCATCAGCACCACAACACCGATGAGCAGCATTGGCATAACCGATTTTAGCGTTTGCACAAAGCGTGCTCCGGCAATCTGGTTTGTCATCAGCAAGCAGATGCCGACCGGCGGTGTAACCAGACCGATACACAGGTTGAAGCTCATCATGATACCAAACTGCAAAGGGTCAATGCCAAACGCATCCAGCAGAGGCAGCAGGATAGGTGTCATCATGATAATCGCTGCATTTGCCTCCATCAGCATACCGATAACCAGGAACAGAATATTCAGCAGCAGCAGAATGACAACTGTACTATTGGTAAAGGAGCTGAATACCTCCAGAACCTGATGAGGCAGACCGGATGTTGTGATAACATAACCGGAGGATTTGGAAATCCCTACCAGCATCAGAATGGTTGCTGTAGAAATCGCACCATCCACAAAAATGCCGGGGATATCCTTAATCTTAATATCCTTATAAATCAGCAGGCTGACCAGAAGCGCATACACAACTGCAACCGCTGCGGATTCCGTTGGTGTAAAAATACCGCCGAAAATACCGCCCAGAATGATAACGGGCATCAGCAGAGCCCAGATACTGTCTTTGAAAATAAGCAGAACCTCTTTTGCAGATTTTCTCTCATGCGCAGGCAGGTCATTCTTCTTACCATAGAACAACGCATAAATAATCAGACCGACTGCCATCAGGATACCGGGAATGACAGAGCCGACAAACAGCTTGGATACGGACAAATCCGTAATGCTCGCATATACGATCAATGTAATGGAAGGCGGAATGATAGGCCCCAGAATAGCCGCAATACCGGAAATCGCCGCTGCGAAATGGTCGGGATAGCCTTCCTCCTTCATGGCAGGAATGGTTGTGCCGCCAACCGCAGATGCCGTTGCAACACCGGAACCGGAAATCGCACCGAACAGCGCAGATGCCAGTACGGTAACAACCGCCAGAGAGCCTTTAATCCAACCGATCAAGGCATTGGAAACATCAATCAGCTTCCCTGTAATACTGCGAGACATAATATTCCCTGCCAGCATAAAGAACGGGATTGCCAGCAGTCAGCTGGAGTTGATGCCTGCAAAAAGCATCTGCGGGAGCACGATAAACGGCATATCTGCCATATTCAGGGCAACCAGTGTGCCAATACCCAACGCAAGATAAATCGGAATACCCAAAATGGATAATACCAATAACAAAATAATTACAATCAAACCGGCATTCATGTGTTACGCCTCCCTTCTGCTTAATTCCGCAATTTCCACAAGCTGCTTCATAATAACCTCAATAGAGGTCAAGATCATCAATACTGCACCAATCGGCATACATGCATACGGCACAGACATCGGAATCTTCAAGCCGGCAGAAACATTCACTGCCGCTGCCTGACACAATACAACAGAATAGCAGAACAGAAATACCAGGAATACAATCCCTACAATAGTTGCAATCACTGTATAGATTGCCTTCGTTCTGGGCTTAAGAATACCGATAAACGCATCCACCTGCAAATGGCTGTTTCTTCTTGTGGCAATGGCTGCTGCTACCATAACATCATAGATAAACAGATACCTTGCCAGCTCCTCACTCCACGCATTGGACGCAGAAAAAACATATCTTAAAATAACCTGATAGGTAATGACAATAATCATGATTGCAACCGTTACCGCCAGAAATAATTTTTCTATCTTTTCAATTCCGTCCAGAAATTTTCCGTACCCTTTCATTCGATTCACCTCGATTTTAATGATTTTCCTTTGTATTTACTCCTCTGTGCCGACAGCACGAATCTTTGCTGCCCAATCTGCCAAATAAGGGAATTTTTCATCTGTAAAGTCCTTGAAATATTCGATAAACTGGTCTGTATCCACTTCAATAATATGGCAGCCCTTATCAATCAGCTCCTGCTCTGCTTCCTTTTCCTTCTGCAGCTGCTGTTCACTGACAGTTACGCCTGCATATTCAGCTGCCTCCCGTACTGCCTGCTGAATATCCTCAGGTAATGCATCAAAGTATTCTCTATCCATGATGATAACGTTACTGCTGTAAACATGGTTTGTCTTAATCCAATATTTGCAGACCTCATCAAATGCATAGTTCAGGGAGTCCGTCATAGGGTTTTCCTGCCCGTCTACCGTCTTCTGCTGCAAAGCTGTATAGGTTTCTGTCATCGCAATGGGTGTAGGTGCTGCCTTCATCCATTTCCAGGTTTCCAGATACATCTCCAGATTTGGTGCTCTCAGCTTAAAGCCCTTGAAATCCTCGATATTTTTCATTTCCTTTGTTGCCGTTACGATACGGGGACCTCTGTATGTGCCGCCCAGCAGCTTAAAGCCGCTTTCCTCACCGACAGTCTCCTTGATTTCCTCGCCGACATCGCTGTTCCATGTTTCCATGAAGTGATCATAATCGCGGAACAGATACGGGGTTGCGTCAATATTCGCCATCGGGGTAAAGGTTGCCAGTGTACCTATTGATTCACACATCACGTTGGCAACGCCGAATTTCATCCCTTCCAGAACCTCAGAAGTTGTACCAAGGCTGCCGCCGCCATAAAGAACAACCTCTACTCTGCCATCCGTCAGTTCCTCTATCTTTTTCGCGAAGGCTGCGCCTGTATCGTAAGCATTGTCCCCTTCTGTGGAGTTCAATGCCATTTTCCATGTATATGTACCGTCATCATTGATACCCATACCATTATTACAGCCGGTCAAGCCCAATGCCGCAACAATGGCTGTCATTGCAATCGCCAAAATTTTCTTTTTCATGAAAATTCCTCCTCAACCTTTTCTTACCGATATCAGCCGTCCATTGTTACGCCACCGTCCACATCACTGATTTCACCGGTAGCAAAGCTTGCCAGATCAGATGCGTAGAACAGAACCATATTTGCAATTTCTCTCGGCTGTGCGCCTCGTCCCAAAGGAATGGTTGCGATAATCTTCTTTGTCTTTTCTTCTCCCATATTGGCAGTCATCGGTGTCATTGTCAAGCTGGGGCATACGCCGTTGCAGGCAACCCCATAAGGTGCGCCTTCTCTGGCAACTGCCTTTGTCAGCCCGATTACGCCTGCCTTGGATGCCGCATAGGCACTTGTTCCCAAAAGACCGCCGCCTCTTTTTGCCGCTACGGATGCTACATTTACAATTCTGCCATATCCGTTTGCCTTCATAGAGGGATAAACTGCACTAATTGCAGTATAAACACCTGTCAGGTTAATGGCAATTACTTTATCCCATTCTGCCTGTGTTACCTCATCAAAGGGTACCGTGCTTACGATGCCTGCATTGTTGATCAGCCCATGTATCTGCTTAAAATCTGCAACAATTTTGCCAAATACCTCTCTGATTTCAGCACTGTTCGCCAGATTTACCTTGTAAGCAGAGGTTTTGTCCTTGCCCAGCTCCTCTCTGAGCTTTTCGGCTGCATCCAGATTCAGATCAACAATAATCGCATGACCGCCGCCTTCTACCACGCCGGTTACGATTGCTTTGCCGATGCCGCTCGCACCGCCTGTCACAATAATGTTCTTTCCTGTGAAATCCATACTTATTTCCCCTTTCGCTTTTGTATTGTTTTCGTTATTTTTGTATTCAATTTTTCTTTTTTGAATTTGTAATTTGATACTAATATTCATTTTTGCAAATGTCAATCCATTTTTTGTTAATTTTTAAAATTTCTTTATTTTTGTATATTTTTGCAAAAACGCATTTTTGCGTATTGCTAAAAACCAACTTTTTTGAATTGTCGAAATTTATCAAATTTTCACAGTTTTCTTATTTTGAAAGAAATCCTATTTTTTGTATACAAAATCTGCTTTTTGATGTATAATGATAAAAATTGTTTTTAAGGGGATACGCTCACATTTGTTGAGGTATGATTTATTTATTTTTTTATTTTAGGAGAGATAGTATGAAAACTTCAGATTCTTTACAGGATTTCGCTTATGAAGAAATTAAAAAACGAATTCAAAACGGGGAATACGCCCCCGGAACAAAATTAAATACGCAGGAAATATCCGATTCACTGGGCATCAGCCGCTCCCCTGTCCTTGCTGCAATCAACCGTTTGATTGCGCTTGGTCTGGTAGAGGCAACGCCGAGAAAGGGCACAACCGTTGCACAGCTTTCCGATACCCAGATTAGAAATATCATTGAAGCACGTCAGATGATGGAGCTTTTCTGTGTAAAGCTCTGTATCCGCAATATTGAGTATCATCCCAGCATCATCAAGGAGATGGAGACCGTTGTGCAGGAATTTGAAACCGCACTGGAAGCCGGATATCCCGCGGCGGCAGAGCTGGAAACAAAATTCCATACACTCTATATCTCCCTCTGTGGCAATCCGCAGATTATGAAGCTCTATGAATCCAACTGGAGCATCGGCACCATGTTTTATATGTATAGCGCAACCAACCTCCCTCTGGATCAGCTCAAAACCTCCTTCCATCAGCATAAAGAAATTCTCAATACGCTGAAGGCAAAGGACGAAGCCGCCTTACAGAAAATTATTGAAGAACACATGAGCATTGTTTATGAAACACTGGAATGGTATTCTCAGGCAGCCAAGCACTGATTCCCACAAGGATTGATTGCCCTTACGCAAATGCAGCAGAGCAAAAAGCGCGCAGCACCTATGAATATCTCATCGACCTGACGGATGACCCCGATGTGCTCGCGCCACTGCGCTTCCTGCGAGAACGGGAAATCGTGCATTTCCAGCGTTTCGGAGAAGCTCTGGACTACGCCAGAGATTATCTGAAGCAGCAGCATTATTTTTTCATGCAGAAAAACGGCTGCAACAGCTGACAAATCATAGACACCGATAAATCGGTGGTATGCACTGCATTCCTATTTCAGGCAGCCGCTAAAGGTATGTCTTATTCTGCCGGCATAAAAAAAGACCATCGATTTCTCGATGGTCTTTTCCGCAATTACTGCGGATGACAGGACTTGAAC
>UMKD01019017.1_pt1 | contig 29493 bp, 20 predicted proteins | sample 1966221 | NCBI WGS metagenome assembly UMKD01 (sample SAMEA4836167, study PRJEB28245) | human gut metagenome | biome: gut microbiome; material: fecal sample | place: Denmark | collected 2008
TGCGTAATATTTTCTTTCCCCACTATTTATCGGGTGAGCCAACAAAATCCCCATTAAATTTCTACCGCCCCACTATTTATCGGATTAGCCGTTTTTAAATAAAAACACAATATGCACAAATAAAAAAAAAAGAGACACTCGAAAGTGTCTCTTTGTACGCCTGCAGGGGCTCGAACCCTGGACCCTCTGATTAAGAGTCAGATGCTCTACCAACTGAGCTACAAGCGCGTCCTTAACAACTGATTGGTGTTTGTTTCTCAATTGCGAGTGCAAAGGTAGGCATTATTTTTATTACCACCAAATTTTTCAGCAACTTTTTTACTAAAAATTTTATTTTTGCCCAAAATCGCCCTATTTTGCCCATAATTTACCCGTAAAAACACATAGACAATATTTTTTGTAAAATTTAAAAACACATAAAATTATCATGTTAGAATATTTATTATTTGGAAATGTCTCCAACTTGCATTACATTTGCAAAAAAATTACCGCAAACTATAAAAATAATCAAACGACATCAACGTATATACATAATTATTTGAACAGCCCATACATGAACGGGGACAAAACACCCGGACATGAACATATTAAATAAATTGGAATATTAAATACTAAAGTAAAAATAAACTTATTAACTAATCAAAATGAAAAAAGTTTTATCTCTATGCGTAGCATTTATGCTTGCATTAAACTTTGCCCAGGCAAGTGACTACGACACTTATTACCAAAACCTTCCGGTTGAAATGCCTAAAGCAACTGCACCGGTCATACCGGCAAACACCGTTAATCTTAAAGACTTCGGAGGCGTAGGAGACGGCGTAACCCTTAATACTGAAGCTTTCAGAAAAGCAATAAGCGCACTGAACAAGCAGGGAGGAGGCCATCTTGTGGTGCCTGCCGGAATATGGCTGACGGGAATGATTTCGCTTAAGGACAACATTGATCTGCACATAGAGAAAAACGCCATAATAATGGCTTCACCCGAAAAGAGCCTGTTTATAAAAGAAGAAAACGGCAAGAAAGACGACAAATGCACTCCACTGATAAGCGCAAGCAAGCGTAAGAACATCAGCATAACCGGCGAAGGCGTAATCGACGGCAACGGCGCATTCTGGCGTCCTGTAAAGCGTTCTAAAGTAAGCGACGCCGAGTGGAAAGAGTTTCTCTATATGGGAGGCACAGAGACAGAAGGAGGCAAACTGTGGTTTCCGTTCAACCTCAAGCATTACGAAAACATAGCAGCCACACCCGAGGCACAGGAAAAGATGCGCACACACCTCATCAGAATAACCGACTGCGAGAATGTGCTGGTAAAAGACGTTACACTTCAGAACTCGCCCAAGTTCCACCTCATCCCTACACGCTGCAACAACGTGATAGTTGACAACGTTACAATAAGATGCCCGTGGAACGCCCAGAACGGCGATGCTCTCGACATCAGCAGCTGCAAGAATGTCCTGATTGTCAACAACACCATCGACGCCGGAGACGACGGAATATGCATGAAGGCGGGAGCCGGAGAGTCTGGTCTCAAATATGGACCATGTGAGAACATTCTCATTGAGAACAATGCGGTGTTCCATGCTCATGGCGGCTTTGTCATAGGCTCCGAGTTCACCGGAGGCATAAAAAACATTGTTGTACGCAACAACCGCTTCAGCGGCACTGACACAGGTCTGCGCTTCAAGAGCGGCATAGGACGCGGCGGAAAGGTTGAAGGACTGTATATCAGCGACATCTTCATGACGGACATCAAAGATGAAGCCATTGTATTTGAGTGCACTTATATCGACAAGAAATACAGCGTAAAAGAAGACAAGACTGAAACAGCCACCTACACCGACGCACCTTTTGCACCTGACTTTGGAGACATACATATATCAAACGTCGTATGCCGAAACACAAAAACAGCCATTTCGGCACACGGCCTCCCGGGCTTGAAGTGCGTACATGACGTTACAATAGACAACTGTACATTCTTCTACACGAAAAAAGATAAGGACTTTGACAATAACGTTGACGTAAAAATCACGAACACAAAGTTCCTTACCTATGATAAATAATAAATAGAGGGTTAAATTTTGCAAGGGAGAAAGCGGTGTAAAAACTGTTTTCTCCTTTTTTATTAACGCAGATCTGCTAAAAATGTAAGCACCAAGATTAAGCAGGAAACGACAACAGTACTATTATTTCGGAATTATATCTCCATACGCAAAAAAACAATCACAGAAAGACAACCATAAAACATGATAATCAAGAATATGGACACAGCGTCATAGCTACAATCAGGTATAATTTATCCAAACGCATTATCCCTCATCTCCAAACAAGAAAAATCAGCGATAAGGACGCCACTGCTCCACAGACAAACGAATTTATCACATCTATCATAAAATCAAGATACATCTAATACTTCAACAACAAACGGGGATGCGCCCCAAAGCGACATCCCCGTTTATATATAGCCTAAATGCAATCTGCACTTTTATCCTTTTAATAAGCCTTTTCATCACCATGAATGGCATCAGAAACGGTTTTTAATATTATCTGAATATCGAGCCAGAAACTCCAGTGTTCAATATACCAAATATCCTTTTCCACACGGCGCTTCATGTCATCCACTGTCTTTGTCTCTCCCCTCTCACCATGAGTCTGAGCCCATCCTGTTATACCGGGCTTTACGTAATGGCGTATCATATAGTCTGATATAAGTTGGGAATAATAGTCGGTGTGAGCAAGCATATGCGGACGCGGACCGACAATGCTCATGTTTCCTTTAAGTACATTGATAAACTGAGGCAGCTCATCAATGTTGGTATGACGCATCAGCAATCCCCATTTAGTCACTCTCGGGTCATCCTTGACGGCCTGTACTTTATCAGAATCCTTGTTTACCTTCATGCTCCTGAACTTATAGCACACGAAGTCCTTTCCGTCATATCCGGTACGTTTCTGCTTAAAGAACAACGGTCCAGGCATCGTTATCTTTGATACTATCGCCACAATTATCAATATTATCGGGAACAATGTGCATATAAACAGCAGCGAAACCACAAAGTCGAATACACGTTTCTGTATCCTGTTGCGCATATCCTTCAGCGGTTCGTTATACTGCGACATGACATAAATGTCGCCAAACTCCATAACCTTCGCACTGCGGAATTCTCCGTAAGATATGGTAGGCACATAATATGTTCTGATCATATGCTTTTCACAAAGCCTCATCAGAACCTTATATTCTTTCAGCTTATCCGGCATTACGCCGATATAGAGCTCGTCAACATGATTATTCTCTATAAAAGGCAGCAGTTCGCTCTCCTCTCCCAGATAAGCAAGTTCCTCACCTGTAGAACTGTTTGTCATTGAGTCAGAATCTGTTTTGATAAAATATCCCAGAAGATTGTATCCGTTCCAGACGTTAGTCATCACATCAGCAATTTTCTGTTCCATCTGTCCTGTACCAAGTATTATGGTATCAACTCTGTTCCGGCCAACACTTCGCTTATGCTTAATGTATGTTCTAAGTAAAAGTCGCTCAATACTTGTAACAAGAAAAACAAGTAGAGATATTTCGATACAATAAGCAAGCCCCGGTACGGAAAATCCCATGATACCCAACACTGCCGCATACAGCACTATGAATATAGCTGATGTACGTGAAGTATTGCTGAGCACTTTTGCCGGCTGAGCCTGTCTGTGATGCAGGCTTATGGTAACAATCTGCAATGCAACAACATATGAGACATTTGCCATTAACAAATCAGCCACAAATTCTCCGCTCGTATCTGCTCCTGAAAACAGCGTGAACAACAAGAATACTACATTAAATGTAAGCCAGTCGATAACTGACAAGAGAATACCTAATTTAAATGTTTTGTCAAATGCAGAGATCATAGTCTAATATTGTTTTTATATAAAATATACGTCTTTCGCCGATTTACACAACCACCATATAAGACGCAAATAAATAATATTTACCAAAAAAATTGCACGCAAAGATACTAAATTTTATTTTGTAAAAACATTTTATGATGACTTTTTTCATTTTCGTCACACTATTTTTTTATTTAAGTCAAAAATTACACTATCTTTGCAAATAATTTTACAATACTCAAACTACTTTAAAGCAAATGGAAGAACAAAAAGAGTTATTTCACGAGGTAAACGAGAGCTATACCATGCTCGAAGCCATAAACGAAGCCAAGCGCTGTCTTCACTGCAAAGTTCCGCAGTGCAAGAAAGGATGCCCCATAAGCCACGACATTCCCGACTGGATTCACGAGCTTTCGAAAGGTAATCTCGGTAACGCCATGAAGATAATCAACGACAAGAGTAACCTGCCGGCTGTATGCGGACGCGTATGCCCGCACGAGAAGCAGTGCGAGGGACATTGCGTACTGAGCAAGAAAGGACAGGCGATACATATTGGCAAGCTGGAAAGATTCATAGCCGACTTCGACGGCGGCATGGGCCTGATACGCGAGAACCTGCAGCCAAAGACACGCGGACGCATAGCCGTAATCGGCTCAGGACCTGCCGGACTTACCATTGCCGGCGACCTGGCACGCAAAGGTTTCAACGTTGAGATATTCGAGATGGAACCCGAACCAGGCGGCGTTCTCATGTTCGGCATCCCTGAATACCGACTGCCGAAGGAGATAGTAAGACGCGAAATCAAAAAGATTGAAGAACTTGGAGTGGTGTTCCACTGCAACACCACTGTTGGAACCGACATAAACATCGACCAGCTCTTTGAACGTGGCTTCGACGCCATATTCATGGGCACTGGTACAGTAAAGCCGAAGAAACCGGATATTCCCGGACGAAACCTCAAAGGCGTACGTCAGGCTGTATACTTCTTAAGAAAGGTGAGTCTATACAACGAAGGAAACATTGCGCGCGAAGACGTGCCCATACAAGAAGGCGACCGTGTGTTTGTCATCGGCTGCGGCAACACAGCCATGGACGGTGCCCGCACGGCCATCCGCATGGGTGCAAAGGATGTCGAGATTGTTTATCACCGCACGGTGAACGAGATGAGCGCCCTTCGCTCTGAATACGAAGAAGCTGTCGAAGAAGGTGTCAAGTTTAACTGGCAGTCAAAGATTGTGGAGATTCTCGACAAGGACGGCATTCTCAACGGCGTAGTCATAGAGCACAACGGCGAGCGCCGCACAGAAAAGGCCGACAAGGTGCTCATGGCCATCGGCTCCGTGCCCGCCAGCCGCGTAGTGTCGACCACCAAGGGCATTGAGGTTGACGAAAGCGGATACGTGCTAACACGCGAGACTCCATGCGGAATGACGAGCCGCAAGGGTGTGTTTGCGGGAGGCGACGTTGTAAACCGCCCCTCGACCGTCGTACTTGCCATGCGCGACGCCAAAAACGTTGCCGACGGCATAGCTCAGTATGTAGACGCCATCAAGCTCCTCGAGGCAATAAACGCCAAAGACTGGGCCGGCGACAAGAACTAAGACAATAGTTAATGCCTTATAAGTTTTTTGAGGTTTAGGGATAACATCATGCAGACAACCTGTCTGCACTTAAACGTTTCGTAGCGGAACGTTATATCGAAAATGACGGCATAAAGCACACCGCAGAAAATCTTCCGGTGTAGTCTTTATGCCGTTATAATTGTCTGGATATCCAGGTCAGCAGCAAAGCCACTACATACTCCTGCTCAGCGGCCGTAAGTTCACGCCCCGCCTCAATGCCGTGCCATTTTGACAGGCAGCCCCGGCAGCAGCATCCTGTTGCGTGTTGTGCCACGAACACGGGATGTCCTTTCATCGGTGTCTGCTTTCCGTCATTTGGTATAACGGCCGGTGCAAGTCTTTTTCTTATTATGTCAGCTGCATGCATGCCAATGCGCCCAAGTCCCTTCTCCGTTACATAATCCTTCATCTCATCATTCAGCCGGAAGCGCCGCCTGAAGTCCGACTTCGCCAACCGCCCGAACACTTCATCAAAATTGTATTCACTCAGGTCTATGGCCGGCATGATAGGCTCAAAATCGTCATCGCCAAACAGACTTCCTTCCACAGGCTTTCTTCCATTATTAATACGTTTTCTCATATCAAATGTTATTTCTGCCGACAGCCACCTGCATCACGTTCTGCCGGCAAGCACAAAGATACGACAAAAAATCAGAATATCCTCTAACCTGCAAGACATAAAGCTACGCGAAATGGCCGTGCTGCATAAAATGTGTAAATAAAGGTAGTACATTTTATGCATATTATTTCATCTTTTATATTTTTATTTCTTATCTTTGCATATACCAAGCTTCAACATGCAGTCGGGGCCACATATCCGGCAGCAATGTGCAAAGGCTGGACATGACACATCATTATAAATAAAACTAAATCATAACGCCATGAATATCAATGAAATGCTAAACATGGAAGTCTTCGGACTGTCAATCCGCTGGATTGTCGTGTTCTTAATCAAGGGTTTCTTAATTTACGTGTTCGTGCGCATACTCAATGCGTTCATCAAGTATCTGTTCAACCGTTCGCAGAGAAAGCGCGGCCGCATTGTCTTCGACGAGACAAAGATAAGCTTTATACGCCAGATAATCACCACCGCCGTGTATATCATAGGTGTGGCTGCATTTCTGTCGCTCATTCCGGGCATGGAGAAGGTCAGCAACTCAATCCTCGCCAGTGCCGGTATCATGGCCATGGCCGTCGGCCTTGCTTCTCAGGAGGCCTTGTCTAACATCGTAGGCGGACTGTTCATCATCTTTTCGCGTCCGTTTAAGGTGGGAGACTTTATCCAGGTTGACAACGTCATCGTTGGAACAGTAAAGGAGATTACGCTCCGCCATACGGTCATACAGAACGCCGAAAACCGCATGATTCTCATTCCAAACAACAAGATAAACTCAAGCACCATAGTCAATTCGTCTTATGGCGAAACCACCACGTGCTCTTTTATAGAAGTCGGCGTGTCTTACACCACTGACCTCGGCCATGCCATCGACGTGATGAGAGACGAGATTATGAAGCACCCGATGCTCATAGACCATCGCACCGACGAGGAGAAAGCCAACAATGTGCCGCAGGTTGTCATACGCGTTATCAATCTTGGCGACTCTGCCATAACGCTGCGTGCATGGGCGTGGGCGTCTACCACGGGCAACGCCTTTGCCATGAAGTGCGACCTGCTGAGGGCTATCAAGGAGCGTTTCGACGTCGAGAAGATAGAGATTCCGTATCCTTACTATAACCAGATTATCATGAAGGCATAATGGCCATGCCCTTGCGGTATGATGCGGACAAGACGCACCGCACCGGCAGGCAATCAAACAAATAAAATTTTTCTTTAAAAACTCATAACTCGTCACATTCGTATGTAAGTCATTTATTTTCAGACACATACAGTGTGACGAGTTGATTTTTCAACTCATCACACAACTCTTCTTCCTGCCCTTTTTCTGATATGTATCCTTTTGCATCCTGAAAGACGGCATATTACAATGCAAAAGGACACCTTTCACAATCCGTTTTGCGGTCTTTCATCCGTGGCGTCGTTTTCATAGCCATTATACCTCTTCATGCAGCCTAATGCATAACCTTCGTCCATGCTCATATCCGCATGCCTCAAGCATCTTTATGCCCAGCTTCTGCTGACTTGAACGCACAACACAATTGCCTGCCCTACTGCTCACTGGCAATATCACCGCACGGATTATGACATATACACATCCGTCTATTACAGATTTATTTTCCATTGGAAAATGTTAAAAGACAGGCCATTTAGCAAATAAATGTTACAAAACAAATTATTTTCTATCGGAAATTATCTTTATAACAAACAAATATCTATATTTGCAATGTTTTCCAATGGAAACAATATAAGAATTAAAAAATCTTTCACCATAATATGTAACGGCAAAATAATATCGACATGAACAACAACTGCATCTGCAAAATAAGAAAGATATACCGCTGTATAAGCGAGTTTGAGCTACAGCTACAGAAGGCCTTCGGCCTCAACTTCAACGAGGCCATGCTGCTCTGCGTGCTGTCTGAAAAAGAGAAGATGCTTTCGGGCGAGATAGCCGACGAGCTTCAACTCTCGCGCTCAAACGCATCCAAGGTGATTGCATCGCTCGAGAAGGAGGCTTACATAAGGCGCAACGTGTGCCCACACGACAGCCGCTGCATGAGTTTCCACCTCACCAAGAAGGGCCGCGAACTTATCGACCGCATACACTGCTCGCAGTTTTCGCTGCCCGAAGAGCTGCGCCTGATAGCCGAAAGCATGACCGAAGAAGAAATAACAACAAACAATAATAATTAAAACAAGTACACTGACATGAGACACATCATCATTGGCGGAGTTGCCGGTGGAGCCACCGCAGCCGCACGCATTCGCAGGGCCGACGAAAAGGCCGAGATAATATTAGTTGAAAAGGGGCCGCACATTTCATATGCCAACTGCGGACTGCCCTACTACATCGGCGGCACCATTGCCGACAAGAACAAGCTGTTTGTGCAGACACCCGAGTCTTTCGGACGCCGCTTCAACGTCGACGTGCGCGTCAACACCGAGGCCATAAGCATCGACACTAAGGCCAAGACCGTAACGCTGCGCCGCCCCGACGGCTCTGTTATTGACGAACATTACGACCGCCTGCTGCTCTCGCCCGGCTCGTCGCCCGTCAGACCTCCGTTCCCCGGCATCGACACCGAGGGCATATTCACCCTGCGTAACGTTGAAGACACATTCCGCATAAAAGACTATCTTACGCAACACAGCGTAAAGAGCGCCGTTGTTGTAGGCGGAGGATTTATCGGACTCGAGATGGCCGAGAATCTCAGTCATGCCGGTGCCCGCGTGTCTATTGTCGAGATGGCTCCGCAGGTAATGGCACCGGTCGACTTCAGCATAGCTTCTCATGTCCACCGCGAACTGCTCAGTCAGGGTGTTTCGCTTCATCTCAACACAGCCGTTGAGCGCTTCGAGAAGGACAACGGACGCATACGCGTGTTCTTCAAGTCGGGCAAGAGCATTGTAACCGACCTCGTGCTGCTCTCCATCGGCGTAAGCCCCAATACGTCGCTTGCCAAGAGTGCCGGCATAGAGCTTGGCGCGCGTGGCATCAAGGTAGACAAATATCTCGAGACATCGGCCAAGGGCGTATATGCCGTAGGCGATGCCATAGAATATCCGCATCCAGAATATGGCGAGCCATGGCTCAACTATCTTGCCGGACCGGCTAACCGTCAGGGACGCATCGTGGCCGACAACATGGTGTTTGGCAATACAACCGAATATGAAGGAGCCATCGGTACGTCGATAGCTAAGGTGTTTGATGTAGTTGTAGGTTCTACGGGCCTTCCTGCAAAGCGCCTGAAGCAGCTCGGCATCAAATATCAGAGCAGCACTACGACAAGCATGTCTCATGCCGAATATTATCCCGGTGCGTTCTTCATCACCACCAAGCTCACCTTCAATCCTGAAGACGGCACGCTCTACGGCGCGCAGTGCGTAGGACACGAAGGCGTAGACAAGCGCATCGACCAGCTGGCCATAATCATCAAACACAATGGCACCATCTACGACCTTATCCACCTTGAGCAGGCTTATGCTCCTCCGTTCTCGTCGGCCAAGGATCCGATAGCCATTGCTGGCTATACCGCTGCCAACATCATATCCGGCAAGATGCCTGTTATCTACTGGCGCGACATCGACGGTCTCGACCGCAGCAAGGTTCAGATTATCGACACCCGTACACCATCCGAATTCAGCCTCGGCACAATCAGCGGGGCCGTCAACATTCCCGTAGACGACATCCGCGAGCGCATGGGCGAGATAGACAAGAGCAAGCCCGTAGTAACGTTCTGCGCCGTAGGTCTCAGAGGCTACATCGCCGCACGCATACTTATGGCCAACGGCTACGACGTGCGCAACCTTTCGGGCGGCTACAAGACTTATCAGCTGGCCACACAAGACCTTCAGTGTGCCGACGGCAACGATGACAGCGACGACTCTTCTTGTTCGTGCAGTTGCACTCCGGGCAGTCAATGCAGCGACAGCCGTGCAACGCTTACCGTTGATGCCTGCGGACTGCAGTGCCCCGGTCCGATACTTAAACTGAAACAGGCCACCGACGACATGCAGCCCGGTGAGACTATAGAGGTAAAGGCCACCGACCCAGGTTTCCCGTCAGACGCAAAGGCGTGGTGTAAGTCAACGGGCAACGCCTTCCTTTCGGCTTCATGCACCGACGGCTGTCACACCGTCCTCATCAGGAAGCAGCAGTCTGACGACAAGCCTGCCGCCGCATGCGCTCCTGCCGGCAAGAACAAGACCCTTGTATGCTTCAGCGATAACCTCGACCGCGCCATAGCCACATTCATACTTGCCAACGGCGCAGCCGCCACAGGCAGCAAGGTGTCTATCTTCTTCACCTTCTGGGGCCTCAACGTCATAAAGAAGAAGCACGGCCCGGCCGTAAAGAAGACTCTCACCGAGAAGATGTTTGCCCACATGCTCCCCAAGAGCAGCGACAGTCTTGCCCTGTCAAAGATGAACATGATGGGCATGGGCAGCAAGATGATTCGCGGAATAATGAAAAAGAAGAACATCGACTCACTCGAGTCGCTCATCCGTCAGGCCATGGACAACGGCGTCGAGTTTATAGCATGCCAGATGACAATGGACATGATGGGCATAAAGAAGGAGGAACTGCTCGACGGCGTAACCGTGGGCGGCGTAGCCTCTTACATGCAGAAGGCTGAAGAAGCAGGCGTCAACCTCTTCATCTAAACATAACAACTGCATCCGGGGCCACGCCGGCCGTAGACCTGAATGCACTGCAACATCATATTATCCGAAGCTAACAGCACAAGGCAACATGCCTCAGCCACGTCCGGCTCTGTCAGCTTCGGATTTTTTATGTCATCAAGACATGCCTTATAACCTAACAACGTCGGCCATATGTCCGCATTTGTCTTACTTTTAAAAGTACATTTATATTCTCAACACACTCTCTGTTTTCTATTTTCATCTTGCCATTTACAACTTATCTAAACAGCCCGACACAGCTTCGAGAAAACAGGCTGCAAAACATTCTACATAAAACTACGATCCTTACTGATACCAATATCTGGTTTTGGTTTAACACTCAACAAATTCCAGACATACATCAACAAACCTTCATACGCCTCATTTATGTGAAATATTGCACATTTTTTATTCTTTTCCGGTAACGGTTCATGCAGCGCATGTATTTATCTTTGCAACCGGAAAAAACAGTTTTTATGAAGAAGACAAACACTCAGAACCAGAAAAAGACAAATCCATACTACGGACTTCTGTGGGGCTTTCTGCTTGTGCTGTTTCTCAACGGCCTTATATTCCCTAAATTCGGACGCGGCCGCATAATCGAAACCGACTACGGCACTTTTGTCGGAAAGGTGGACAGCGGAAAGGTGAAGAACGTTATGATTAAGAGCAGCCGCATCTACTTCACGGCGAAAGAAACCGACGGCAAGACAATAACTTATCAGACAGGTGAGATCAACGACCCAAAATTGGTAGACAGGCTGCTGTCGGCCAAGAGTCCTAACAAGTCGGGCAAGATTTCTTTCAATGAAATTATACCTCAGGAAAACTCACCTCTGCTCAACTTCCTGCTCATGTGGGTTCTCCCCGGCATCATATTCTATCTCATATGGCGACAGGCCGCCAGAAGCATCAGAAGCAGGATGGGCGACAGCGGCAACTTCATGTCGTTCGGCAACGGAGGAGCCAAGATATATGCCGATGCTGACATAAAGACAACTTTCGCTGATGTTGCCGGACAAGACGAGGCAAAAGACACTCTGAAGGAAATCGTCGATTTTCTTCATAATCCGCGTAAATATGTCGAAATCGGAGCATCGCTGCCCAAAGGAGCGCTGCTTGTAGGACCTCCCGGAACAGGCAAGACACTCATAGCACGTGCTGTGGCCGGTGAGGCCAAAGTGCCTTTCTTCGCCATATCCGGATCTGAGTTTGTTCAGATGTTCGTAGGCATGGGTGCAGCAAAGGTGCGAGATCTGTTCAAGCAGGCCAACGAGAAGGCACCATGCATAATATTCATTGACGAGATTGACGCTATAGGAAAAAGACGCGACAGCGGTTTCTCGAGCAACGACGAGCGCGAACAGACTCTCAACCAGCTGCTTACGGAGATGGACGGATTCGACGGAAAGCGTGGTGTGGTAATCCTTGCTGCCACCAACAGGCCCGAAACTCTCGACAAGGCGCTGCTGCGTCCGGGCCGCTTCGACCGGCGCATACAGATGGAATTGCCCGACCTTGCAGGCAGGAAGGCCATACTTAAGGTGCATCTGGCTAATGTAAGACACGAGGATATAGACCTCGACATTGTTGCAAGAGCCACTGCCGGCTCGTCAGGTGCCGAACTGGCAAACATCGTCAACGAGGCAGCACTGCGTGCCGTGCGCATGGGCCGCAAACGTGTAACAACGTCTGATCTTGAAGAAAGCGTAGAAACAGTAATTGCCGGAGCACAGAAGAAGAACAAGGTGATATCTGCCGACGAAAAGAAAATCATAGCTTATCATGAAATAGGACATGCACTGGTGGCTGCAATGCAGACAAACTCGGCTCCGGTTCACAAAATAACGATAATACCGCGCACGTCGGGCGCCCTGGGTTACACTATGCAGGTAGATGAAGGCGAACAGGTGCTGCTTAGCAAAGAAAACATGTTCAACCGCATCGTGACGCTCACCGGAGGACGCGCTGCCGAGGAAACAGTCATGAATACCGTCACAACAGGTGCGTCTAACGACATTGAGCAAGCCACAAAACTGGCCCGTGCCATGGTTACCCGATACGGAATGAGCAACCAATATGACATGATGGCGCTCGAAACCGTCAGCAACGCATATCTTGGCGGCGACTCTTCGCTGACATGTTCGGCAGATACGGCAGCCGAAATAGACCGCGAGGTGCTGAAACTGATTAAGAAAGCCCATCAAAAGGCAAAAGAAATAATAACCGGCAACATGACAATAATGCACGAGGCTGCTGGCTTCCTGATAGAAAAAGAAACCATAACGGGCGACGAATTCATGCAAATTGTCAGAAAACACACCAACGCCAAGAAACTGCAATAATCATAATTAGTCTTTCCTGTACGCCAAAGGAGTTGTCAGCGTGTGCTGCCTGAAAAACCTGACAAATGAAGACGGACTTGCAAAATGCAGTTTTTCTGATATCTGCTGTATTGTCATTTCCGTTGTACACAGATAGCGTTTGGCCTCGGCCAGTACAATCTCGTTTATCCATTTCTGTACGGAACACCCGCTGACGCTCCTTACGGCAACAGAAAGATACTTTGGACTTACACATAGCTTGTCGGCATAAAAAGCCACGCTACGTTCTGATTCGAAATGGCTGAAAAGCAGTTCAAAGAAGTTTCCTGCCAGAGCTTCTTGTCTCGACAGCGTTTTCTTTACGTCATGGCCGCTGCCTTCAAAGAGATCAGACAATATCAGTGCTGCCGAGCATACCAGCGACATCATTATGTCTTCGCCCTTGCCCGCAGTATAGTCATGCCTCATCATAATGTCGCACAGCGCCCCGAGATCAGCTGTCCACTCTCCACCGTCGACACATGGATTTGACGCCGTGTTCCTCAATGAGTCAAAATTAGGCGACAACGGCAATTTACAGACAATGTCAATAGGAACAAAAATCAGTCTTACGTCTATATCTGCTGAATATGACACGGCTGAAAACAAATGCTTTGGCAAAACGGCAAACACCTTGCCGGGAACCACATCAAACACTGTTCCGTTTATCCTCACCGACGCCTCGCCTCGAAGGCAGACGCCGAAAATAAAGCCGTCGAACAGCAAGGCCTGCCTCTCACAGTCCTCAGCAAATACCTCATTAAGCCCCAGAACAGAACATTCTCTATGGCTTAAGCTGTCGTTCTGAATTATTATCTCCATAAACAAAAAATTATAGTCAACTGTCTGCCTGTCTATACCCTGCAAAAATACAAAGAATAACGATAACCGCAGAAATTATTTACTTAACAAAAAATAATGGCTGTTTTATTGTCCGGCTATAAGAAACTAACTTACGTCACCCTTCATGCCGCATAATCCGCCTTATGGGCAGAGGCCTTTCTAAAAGCATTTTGTCATAAATATTCTAAACATTCACATTATTTTCACATTCATCCGCTATGGCAACAAACAAAAATAGCTATCTTTACATCTTGAAAACAGCAGTCTGCTTTTTAGACAAACGTGCAAAGAGATAAACAAACTACAACACCACTTGCCTGAAGAAACAGACAGGACAAACAAAAATTGACATGAGACAGAAAATAGTTACGTTTGGTGAAATTATGCTGCGCATGACACGTCCGGAGAAGCTGCGCATCATACAGGGAAGCACATGGGACGGATATTTCGGAGGCAGCGAGGCCAATGTTGCCGTGTCGCTGGCCATGCTAGGCAATGATGTCGAATATGTTACACGCCTGCCCGACAACAAATTAGGCCAGGCTTGCCTTAACGAACTCAGAAAATACAACGTAGGCACTCGCTTTGTAACCCGCGGCGGCATACGTCTCGGCACCTACTATTATGAGAATGCGGCAGCCATGCGCGGCTCGAGCGTAGTGTACGACCGTGCCGACTCGTCAATGACCACCGTTGCCAAAGGCACAATCAACTGGACAGACGCATTTGCCGATGCATCCGTCTTCCATTGGTCGGGCATATCCTGCGCCCTGTCACAAAGCGCTGCCGACGTTACCGAAGAGGCTGTGTGCGAGGCAGAAAGACAGGGCCTTGCAATATCTTTCGACATAAACTACCGCAAGAATCTGTGGAAATACGGCAAGAGCGCCCACGACATACTGCTGCCGCTGGCCAAGAAATGCGACATAATGTTCGGCACCGAAGGCGAATGGCAACTTCTCACGGGCATCACTCCGCCGAAATTTACTGCCACGTCGCCTGCTTTCACCTTCGACATCCAAAGCCATAAAGAGTTTTTCAGCAAGGCAAAAGAAATGTTCCCCAAGTGCCGCAAGATGATTCTTGCCCTGCGCAACACCCTTTCGGCCAACCATCACATACTGTCAGGCGTTCTCTGGTCAGACGGCAACATCTATCCTGCACGCATCTACGACATAGACAACGTCATCGACCCTATGGGTGCAGGCGACGCCTTCATAGCCGCATACATTCATGCCCTGCTGAAGTTTGGCGACGACAGCCCGAAGGACATCAACTTCGCCCTCACCGCATCTGCCATCAAAAACAGCATACCCGGCGACTTCAACCTCACCACCGAGGAGGAAATAACAGAAGTGTACGAGAATGCAGGAAAAAGCATCGGATAAATAAGAACGGAGCATAACAGAGAGGTTCTGACAGAACATATACCTGACGGCAGGGTTGCCTGCATAAAAGGAATTGTATAACAATCCTGTTATCCACATCACAAATATGCCGCCTATTTAGCACATGCTAAAGGCCTGAAATATAAGAGCATACCTTTTGCATTGTAATTTGCCGTCTTTTAGCTCATAAAAGGCGGCAAATTACAATGCAAAAGGGCACGTTTTACAACGGTGTTGTTAAGTGTCTGATAATAAGACAAATAGCATATATGCAACGATGCATGGCCAAAGACGTTCCTTATTGGCCATTTGCTCCATAAAAAGCATCACAACATACAGCTGAAAAGTAAAAAATATTGTATCTTCGCAGCTGAAAACAAAAACGATTATGATAACAAACCGCGAAGAAGTGATAGACAAGGCTTTCAGGGTTTTCCTGAAAATGAACTACGAAAAGGCAAGCATCAGCACACTGGCGAAGGCTTGCGGACTTGCAAAGACCGGAATAGTGTATTATTTTCCGCATAAACTTGACCTGTTTGTTGCCGTGGCCGACAAGTTCTTCATACAACTGCAGAACCCCGTAAACAAGTTTGACCAGCCGGCAGACACACTGGCGGAATTTATAGATCAGTATGTGGCCGGAGTGTCGAAGGCAATGAACGGAATTGTAAGTCTTGTGAACGACGGCAACAACCCATACGACTGCTGCCCGAACTTCTATTATATCCACTTTCTTTCGCAGGTCCGTATGTATTATCCCGGCATAAGACAGAAGATTGAAGACATCTTCAGCAAGGACTATGAGATGTGGTCAATGGTGATACAGAGGGCTAAGGACAAGGGCGAGATAAGGAGCGACGTGGACGTTACGACAACGGCACGGATGTTCAGGCAGGTATTCTACGGCATATCATACGAACACGCCTTCCTTAACGGCCTCGACACCAATGAACTTAAAGAAAACTTCAAATATCTGTATTCACTGCTGACACGAAAGTGAAAGCCCCACCAAACCTCCCCCGTGGGGAGGCTTTTGTTTCTCGGTAGTTAGAATAGTTAAAGGAGCATTTTCTAAGTGAAAAGTGAAGAGCAGGCGTCAAAGCGCAATTAAAAATTAAAAGTGAAAAGTTAAAAACTGTCGCAAGACTAGGTTGCTATTGTGCCGGCTGATTTGCAATCTGCCGGTAGATATTATCAGGATTTTCAATCCGCTTAAAATACCGCATGTTTAAATGAAGTCTACATGATGTAATAGCAAATAGGAAGTAATCGGATTAAAAAATCCTTATACTCACTTCCGGCGGAGCACAGATCCGCCGGCACAATAGCAACGTAGTGCGTTTTACGAAAGTGAAAAGTTAAAAGTGAAAAACGAAAAATCCAAATGTATTGTGGTTTCTATTTGTAAGCACTACGTTTGCTATTGGATTTTTCACTCTTCACTTTTAATTTTTAGTTGTTAATTGCTAATTATTTTGCTCCCTTTTACAAACGCGAAGCGATGCGCGAATAAGAGCGCACACCATACCATATTATCACGAGGAAACAGATTAGCGGCAGCACAAACGACACGTTGACGGCCGGCAGCCCCATAACATATCCCTGATCGATGATAAGAGCCTGCAACGGAGGCAGTACGCTTCCGCCAAGTATGGCCATGATAAGTCCGGCGGCACCAAACTTGGCCGACTCGCCAAGCCCATACAAGGCTATTCCGTAGATCGTGGGGAACATCAGTGACATGCAGGCAGAAACGCCTACAAGACAGTAAAGGCCATAGATGTTCTGCATGAATATCACTCCTATAAGCAGAAATACAGCCACCACGGCCAACGTGGCAAGCATGGCGCCGGCATTGAAGAACTTAAGGAAGAACGTACAGATGAATCGGCTGCAGCAGAAGATTACCATGGCTATGATGTTGTAATGCTGCGACATCACCTCGGCGTCTTTCTCCGACATACCTGTCTGCATGAGCAGATGAGTACCATACTGTATGATAAACGTCCAGCACATAATCTGCGCACCGACATAAAAGAACTGGGCTATCACTCCCTCACGATAATGAGGCAGGCGGAAGATGTGCCTGATGGTAGACATGAAGTTGCCGTCCTGCTTCTCTGCGTTTTTCGGCATACGCACAATCATCAGCAGAAATACCATAAAGAGAATCACCACGCCTATTATCACGTAAGGCTGTATGAGAATGCTCAGGTCGGAGTCTCTCACCACGGCATACTCGGCCTCGCTGAGCTGCTCGCGCGCATCGGAGTCAAGCGGATTGAGGCGCGCCTGAATGAAGTTCATTGCTACATACATGCCCAGCAGCGAACCGATGGGATTGAACGACTGGGCAAGGTTAAGGCGCCTTGTAGCCGTCTCTTCGGTGCCCATCGACAAGATGTAAGGGTTGCAGCTCGTCTCAAGGAACGACAGACCGCAGGTAAGTATAAAATAGGCCAGCAGGAACGAATAATAGCAGCCTGTGTACTTGGCCGGGAAAAACATAAACGCACCTACGGCATAAAGCAGCAGACCTAAAAGAACACCTGCCTTATAAGAATATTTGCGTATGAATATGGCAGCGGGAAATGCCATTGCAAAATAGCCGCCATAGAAAGCTACCTGAACCAGGGCGCCGTCGGTAACGCTCATTCTGAATATCTTTGAAAAGGCCTTTACCATCGGGTTTGTTATGTCGTTGGCAAAGCCCCACAGGGCAAAACATGACGTAATCAGTATGAACGGAACAACATAGCTTATCCCGTCTTTCTTCAAAAGATGTTGTTTTTCGGTTTTCATATTAGTTACAATGTTTAAGCATATATCTGTCCGAAGGTCGTGCAGGGCGACGGTCGGCCTTGTTGGCATCAAAGGCATTTAATCACGGTCATTACCGCTCAGCTGCATTAAGCCGCCACACATCTGAGCATGTGCATGCAGCCTGATGAATGCATCTTTCGCCATCAACACTTGTGTTCTCATATTTTTTGTCGTCAGTAGCATGTTTCGTGCATGCGCAATGCAAATGTACAATAATTTACGCTACAGACAAAATCATGACTGCGTTTTGTTCACTTTTAACTGATACATGACGCCGCCTGGCAACATAAGCAGGATAAGCGGCGGAGGGCATACAGCCCCGGCAGGCGCATTCGGCAGATGTCATGACTTTATCCCGAGCAGACTGTTATAAGTCTTTTCTAGCATATCCGGCAATATTTTTCTGAAATGTCCAAGCAGCCTATCGTATGATTCTTGCGGCGTGCGGTCAGGGCTACATGCTTCTCGCCCAAACAGACTTTCGGGCGTTGTCAGCAGCGACCATCCCCAACCATATTCACGCCCATGTCTGTCGCGCGGATAGATAAAGTCTTCGGTTACAATATAGCAGCCCATTTCCAGTCGTGTCAAGTAGGCATCGAAACGGCTGCGCATCTTCGGCCCGGTAAATCCGCATGCAGCGCGCAGTTCGCGTGTGATAAGGCTCCCTTCGCTTTTCAGCGTGGCGAGAACGGCCTCCTCTACGCTACCCTCTTCGGGATAAGAATAAAGGCTGCGACGATAATTGCAGAAGTCAGGCCACCACTCTCTGCTTACGAACGCGGCTTTACGCTTGAAGAACTTGCCGTAGGCGCAACGGCTCTCACGCAGCACAGAGCCTTTCCATTCCCACAAAGGCCATTCCCATCCGCCGTCAGGCAGGCGTGTGTACTGACATTCTTCGTCTACAGCATCTTCTGCCGACCAGCCGTCAATGCCCATGCGGAGCAAAGGCAGAAAACCAATCTCGTTGATATAGTCGACAAGTTCCGGACAGGTGTGTATAAGCTCTTGTCTCATTTCCCAATCTCCCCGTTAATACGTTTTCTTACTATCGAGTATGCTTTCTGGAATAGCGCCGACTGCTCCATCGTCTGCATCATTTCATTAAAGCGGTGCATCGGAATAACAAATGTCAGTTCGTTGGCAGGAACAAGCGGACGGGCTGACGGGTCTAACATTCCGATAAAGCAGCTGCGCCCATGTTTTCTGTTCTCGTTTACGGCAAATGTTACTATACTGCAGCAACCTGAAGCAAAGCGTGTGCATACGGCATCGTCGGCATCATTGTCGTAGAAAGCCCAGCTGCACAAGCCTGAAAGCACATCGGGTGTGGCAAAGAACAGTATGCCTTCTGCGTCATCTAAAGAAGCGAGCTTATCCATACGCACAAAGTTGAGATACGGCTTTTCTGTCAGACTGATATCAAGACGGCTAACATACGTCTTAACCTGTTCGGGCGTCTGCTTGTAGTGTTCCTGTTCCGAAACAAAGCGCGGTATGCGTTCCTGCATCGGTGCAAATCGTGTATACAGACTTCCGCCGCCGCACAGCACATTGTCAACGCTCAACGTCAGCGCCTGGCCGTCGCACACCTTGCGTATCGCACCAATCATGCAGCGCGGTATCTTCCTTATCTCCTCAACAGGCGTGTCGCTATATCCAAAGGCCACAGGCAACGGTACGCCATCGCCAAACGCCTCTCTGTATCTCTGCAAGAATTTCTGTATCATAAGCATCAAACATTAACTCCCCCCAAAGTTATAAGTTTAATGCGAAATTTGATAAGTGAAAGGCAAAAAAGATGCAAGAAAGTAAGATATTATTTCTTTATTTCCACTTAAAAACAAAGGATTATAAACGAAATACAAATATTATATCACAAAATTTTACTACTTTTGCAATCGGATAGAGACTACTCTTTCCAGAACATACGAATGTATAAGAAGCGTTATGCTTATCTTGTACTTGAAAACGTAGGAAATTTTCAATTAGGATACAAAGATAGCATAGTGGTTCTCACGCATAAGCGTGGGCTGCTATTGTTGCATCTGTATCCTGGGTTTCCTACGACCTTCAAGTAGAAGGTGTTGCATACAGTTCCACGCTTTAAATATAAAATCCTGATAAATTAGGAATCATAACAATATTGATCAAGTTTTGCATATGGGGCATAAACTACACACAAGAATCGAAACATGGAAGAAACTGTTGCTTGATTTTGGGAAAAGAAACAGATTAATAAATTTTACTGAGGGGAAACGTAATAATGTAAGGATAACAAAGCCTTCTTTCGATGAGCTTTGGGAACTTATAGTAGTCAATGAGCGAGAAATTATTTTTCCATATGCAAAAAGGATACAATTTGATGATGAAGGAGAAGAAACATATGACACAATCATCAAAGGTGATATTGAAACGAACAGACCTATAGGCGATCTTCAAAAAACATTAAAATCCCTGCGATATAAAGCTAATACATCTATCGAAGAGCAAGGTATAAATACTTTATACCTTACTTTTGGTATGCTTAAATGGAAAGAACGTGACGATTCATCACAGGTTTTCTCCTCTCCTATAATTTTAGTCCCTGTAAAACTTTTAATAGAATCAATATCCTCCCCTTATCATCTAGTTTTACACGATGATGAAATAGTTATAAATCCGACATTATCTCATAAATTATATAATGATTTTGGAATAATCACACCTGATTTTGATTCAACTCATGATTCTCCTACTGAATACTTAGAAAAAGTATTCAATATAGTAGAGAATAAGGGTTGGGGTGTTGAAAATAGTATACATCTGACAAATTTATCATTCCTTAAAATAAATATGTATAAAGATTTAGAAAGGAATGAAGACAGATTAAATTCAAACTCTATAATATCAGCACTAGTTGGCGAACAAGATCCAATTCAAGCACCAGAGGAACTTAATAATTATAACCACGACAAACTAATACGTCCTATAGACACTTTCCAAGTTGTAGATGCAGATTCTAGTCAACAAGATGCAATTCTACTATCAAAAAAAGGGATAAGTTTTGTCTTACAAGGACCTCCGGGAACAGGAAAGAGTCAGACTATTACTAATATTATTGCAGAAGCCATTGCTGACGGCAGAAAAGTACTTTTTGTGTCTGAAAAAATGGCAGCTTTACAAGTAGTATATAACCGTTTAGCAAATGTCGGGTTATCTGATTTTTGCTTTACACTTCATAGTCATAAAGCTAAAAAAAAGGAGATATTGCATGATCTTGCTAATTCAATAAATATAGATCATATTCGTGTTAGGGAAGAAGCTTTGTCTCAACTTGACCTATTAGAACGAAAAAGAAAATTGCTCAATGAGTATCAAGAAGAACTTCACACACCAACTTCAGGGCTTAATGTTTCCATATATTCTGTTAATGGAAAGTTAGCAAAATTAGAGAATGTACCAGATGTTATTTTTTCCATATCAGATACCGATAAAGTAACAACAAAAATCCTTAACGAAAGAATCTATTTACTCAATGAACTATCTAAAACCATCGGCAAGCGAAGTGAAGATTATTCAAATAATGTATGGCGTGATTCTTCCATCAATTTTTTATCCAACGCATTAAGGCATGAAATTGATTCAAATGTAGCCTTTGCCGTCCCTTTAATGAAGGAATTAGCAAAGCAGTTCTCTTCGATTTGTTCTAAATTATGTATTAAAATTGAACCATCTTTAAATGGTGCAAATGATCTTATATCCATTTTATCATTTGTAGCAAAATCTCCATTTATACCCATAGATTGGATTATTGACCACAACATTGATGATCTTATAGATAATGCCCGTAAATATAAGGAGCAAACAGAAAATCAAATTAGCACAACAAATGAATTAAAAAGTAAATTTAATGATATTTTTTTTAATTGTGATGCAGTCAAAAGTAAAGATAGCTTATGTTCTTTAATGACTCAACTTCAAGAACGAATCAATGGAGATGATAATAATTGGATTTCTCAAAATATAGGAAATATTAATAACGAATTAATATCACTTACCCAAAATATAAATTCATTATTTGAAGAGGCTAAAGACATTGCATCTAAACTTGAAATATCTTCCCCAAATACAATTGATCAATTTATTTTATTTGTAAAATCTCTTCAAGCATTAGTAGACATACAAAATATACATCCAACAATAAAATGGTTTAACAACGAGGAATTAGTTCGTATTAAATCTAATATAGAAACAGATGAGTCTTTACACAATTTAATTCTAAAATCAAAAGAATCTATCCTATCTCGTTTTGATAAAGAGATTCTAGATTGTGAATTTTATCCTACTTTACAAAGATTTAGGAGTGAATACAAATCTTTATTTAGAGTTTTTAATGGTAAATACCACAAAGAGATTAAACTTATCAGTTCATATTCGGTTAAAGGTGAAAAATTATCATATAATGACGCTCTTAAAGTTTTAAATGAGCTAAAAATTATTTCAGATAATCAGACAACAATTACTGCAAATACGCAACAATATCGTGAAGATTATGGTAATTACTATTCTGGCATAGACACACAATGGGATATACTATCTCATGATCTTAAGAAATTTGAAAGTTTTGTATGTCATCTTCATACAATAAGTTCAAATTTACAAGATTTAATTGTTCAAGGAAAATTACCAATCTCTGATATTACACAGTTTAATGCCAAATGTTTATCATTAGACATAGAATCTGCTTTCAAAAAATTAAGTTCTATATTGAAATACAATTTTAGCAAGACAACTCAATGGAACGACATTAAAGCATATGCAGAAACGTCAGAATCAATAGCTACAGAGTTTATTTCAGAGTATCAAAATATAATGAATATGCGAAAAACATATTGTGATTATGAATCCACAATCTCTGATTTAAATTTACTTATATCTCTTAATATTTTAAATGGAGAATTATTAAAACAAAAGGATTACATATATAACCTATACAAAGATTATTATAATGGAACTGAAACAGATTGGGATAAATTAATAAAAGCCCTGAAATATGCTGTTGAATTAAGAAAGCTTATTGACATTTACAATTTGCCTGAATCTTTCGTAAAAAATGTATGTGAAAATTGTAAAATCACATCATATTGCAATGATGAGAGTCTATCAATGACCGTAAGAATGAATAGCTTACAGGAAAGTATAACATGGTTTGTATCTCTCTTCAACAATGGCCGAGACTTTTATCATTATAATATTCTAGATTTAGCGAATCGGATGTCATTATGCAAGGATAAAAAATATTTGTTAGAAGAATGGGTTGACTATTGTTCTACAAGAGAAAAATGTAATAATGCAGGGCTTGAAGAATATATAAATAAAGCTGAAGAATTAAATATTAATTCTAACTTTATTGTAGATTCTTATCTCAAAAGATTCTATCGTTTATGGTTAGATGCTATATTACCAAACTTCCCTGCTGTACAAGACTTTAGAGGAAGGATACAAGTTCAAAATATCAAGGAATTTTGTGAACTTGATAAAGAACAATTTAAAATTGCACAAGCAAGAGTAAGAGAACGAGCATTAAGCAGAATACCAGATTTTAATTCTATTAATGGTGCTAGAGATGAAATAGCAATATTAAAGAGAGAAATAAACAAGCAAAGACGATTAATGCCATTACGTAAACTTTTTATGTCAATACCAAATCTTATAACATCTCTTCGTCCTTGCTTTATGATGTCACCATTATCTGTAAGTGTATTTCTTGAAGCCCAAAGTTATAACTTTGATTTGGTAATATTTGATGAAGCATCACAAGTACATACCGAAGATGCAATTGGTGCCATCATGCGTGGCAAACAAGTTATAATTGTTGGAGATACGAAACAATTACCACCAACAAGTTTCTTCTCTACATCTATGAACGATGAAGATTTTGACATAGACTCTGATGACAATAATGAATATAATGATGCTGGTGCATATGAATCTATTTTAGATGAAGCTGTAGCAATATTACCAGAACGCAGCCTAAGATGGCATTACAGAAGTCGTAATGAAAATTTAATAGCATTCTCTAACATAAAAATATACAACAGCCAACTTATTACATTCCCTTCACCAAAAGAGAATGTTCCTGATTGTGGAGTTGAATATATCTATGTGAAAAATGGAGTTTATGATAGAGGGGGAAAAAAGAATAATATAATTGAAGCAAGAAAAGTGGCAGACTTAGTTTTTGAACATTTCAAAAAGCACCCTAACAGATCCCTTGGAGTTGTAACTTTTAGTGAAGCACAACAGAATGCGGTAGATGCTGTCATTAGACAAAAACGATTAGAAAACCCTTCTTTCAACAAATACTTTATTGAAGATAATGAAGAGCCATTTTTTATAAAAAACCTTGAAAATGTACAAGGTGACGAGCGTGACACAATTATATTTAGTATTGGCTATGCTAAAGATTATAATGGCATAATGCACATGAATTTTGGACCGCTAAGCCGTGAAGGCGGTTACCGTAGACTTAATGTAGCTATAACACGAGCAAAATACAATATAAAGTTGGTTGGTTCCATTATGCCTACAGATATAGACCTGGATAAGGTTTCGTCTGAAGGCGTGAAAATGCTTCGTTCATATATTGAATTTGCACAACAAGGCATTATAGCCCTAAAGAATGAGCTTACATTTAATTACAATCTAGAATTTGACTCTCCATTCGAAGAAACTGTATACGATTTTCTACAATCAAAAGGCTATAATGTGGTAACCCAAGTTGGATGTTCAGGATTCCGTATTGATATGGCCGTAAAACACCCAACACTAAGTGGAAAATTTGCAATAGGTATAGAATGTGATGGTGCAATGTATCACAGTGCCCGTACAGCTCGAGAACGTGACAGACTACGCCAAACCGTACTTGAAGATATGGGATGGACAATTTATCGAATATGGTCGACTGATTGGATAAAAGATACTAAAACAGAGGAGGAAAAACTCGTAAATGCCATAGAAAAGGCTCTAGGACGTGCAATAATAGAATCAGACTGTAATAATGTCATTGATGATAATAACGATAGCGTCAATCCAATAATTTCTACTATTGAGATAGAAGAAAAAGTAGAACTATCAGAAATTAACGATTCTGGATATGGTTTTGAATTTTACAAACGTGAATATCCATTAAAAATGATAGATGAAAATGGAAATATTAGAGAAAGATATGATATTGCATGGGATATTATAGCGCAAGAACAACCCATTCATTTTGAAGAATTATGTAGACGCATAGCTCCTGCGTATGGTCGACAAAAAGTAACATCTGTAGTCCGTAATGATGTAAGAAGCATATTATTTTATCATTTAAAAGATTTGGTAAGTCTTGATCAAGATGAATTTATTAAAATAAAAGATTTCAAAGACATCAAAGTTCGTGTTCCTAATCCTGACGATGATTACATTCGTCAGATTACATATATTTGTAATGAGGAGTTATCCATGGCAATGAAAACAATTGTACAACATAGCTTTGGTATAACCCCTGACGATTTATTTATATCAACCGCAAGGGAGTTTGGTTTTAAGCGTACAGGAGAAAATATTATTAATTCTCTTCATAAAGCATACCAACAAATGCTCAATAATAACATATTAAATGAGATAGATGGTAAAGTACAAATTAATGAACTAAATTAGTTCATTAATTTGTTCATGAAAATAAAATATAAAAATTAAGAGATTAATAGAATGTTTAATTTATTGTTACATTTATTCTATATGAGGTTCGCCACAATGATTTCTCACTCCATAAAAATAGTGAATACTTTTGACGTTTTCCTATCACACAACATAACATATTGATCAATATTTATTTCTACTTTTGCAAGTAACTATTTATATCTATCAACATGAAGAATAAAAAACAGAATATATCTCGTGAACGCTATTTGCGTATTATTGGATTAGATTTACGAGAAATGGACGGAGCTGTAAGTAAGACATTGCGAGCAGGATGGTACCCATTTGGAGAATATCCAAAGCCTAAAAATGGATATATTAATTTATCTCCATTATCTGAAAGAATTTTACGGCTCTACCATACAAAAGCCGCACTCCCAAATATTAATGTGAGTTGTATTGTAGGCAGAAACGGTTCAGGAAAAAGTTCATTACTCGATATCATGTATCGAATTCTAAATAATTTATCATACAAACTCATTTTAGAGAAGGACACACCCATTAAGCCAGAATTGCAGTACGCATATGGAGTTCATGCGGATTTATATTATGAAAGTGATGGAAAACTGAATGTCATCACTTGTGATGAAGAAGAAATGACGTTTTATAGGGAGTTTGATAAAGGTGTAATGAAACATATCCCTATTTCATCAGGTTACTTCGATGAAATTTTGAGTAAGTTTTTCTACACAATAGGAATAAATTACAGTATTTATGCCTTTAATAAATATGATTATCTAAGTTACAAACAAAACGAGTTCATTAATGGAGAATGGTTAGATGGTGTTTTTCATAAGAATGATGGATACTTAGCTCCGTTAACTCTAGTTCCTTATCGCGAAAATGGTGTCATTGATATTAGAAAAGAAAATAATTTAGCTCAACAACGAATCACCGCCTTATCCATCTTAGGAATGTCAAAAAAAAGACAATTCCCAGTTGGATATTATCCAAAAACACTTAGTTATAAAATTAATTTCAATTATAAAGTTGAAAAGTTAGAACGCTTCATTAAGGCAAATAGTCAGTTTAATGCTGAAATGTTAAAATTAATCATACATCAACTGGAATTGAAATGGGAAGAGTATATAGGTGATAAACTTGGAAGATTGTACAATATAAAATCGGAAGAATATCAGTTAGTGCTTTTCTATATGGCTTATAAGACCCTAAAGATATGTCTGACATATAATGATTATTTTGATATACTCAAAGTAAATGAAATAAAAAGAATCTATGATGAAGGAATAAATTCTTTCATCGAATATCAACGAGAAATTCTGCCCCAAATAGCAGAAATTATCATAAAAAAAATACGAAACAATCCCAATGATCACATTACTTTGAAAATTTTTCAATGCCTTAATTTTATCAATAAGGGAGATAATCAACTTAAAGGTGAGATAAATGTCAAAGACTTCATTCAACAATATCAACCAAATACTTACGACGATGTAGTTAAACATCTTTATCCTCCTTTTTTTGAAACAGACATCTTATTTAGCCAGGTAAGAGGGCATAAATTGCTTAGCATTGATAGTAGCTGGAACGATATAAAGAACAAGTCACAATTTAACTTATCGAAAATGAGTAGCGGTGAGAAACAGATGCTTTATGCTATGAGTTACGTGCTTTATCATTTGAAAAATCTACAAAGTGTTAATGAGGATAATTACCGAGTACCGTATCATCATATCAATTTGGTTTTTGATGAAGCAGAACTTTATTATCACCCTGATTATCAGCGACGTTTTATAGCAATGCTAATAGAGAGTTTGCTATGGACAAAAATTGACCGAAGAAAGATACGTAGCATTAATATCATTATAGCAACACATTCGCCATTTGTTTTAACTGATATTTTAACAGAACATACACTATATCTAATGGAAGGGAAACGTCAAATTGTTAAAAAGCAAACTTTTGGAGGAAACTATTATGATATGTTACGTACCAGTTTTTTCTTTGACAAGACAGCCATAGGCGATATTTCTGCAAAAGCAGTAAGAAAATGGATTAATGAAAAGAACGAAACAGGTAAAACACCGGAAAAGGAAATAATGGATATGGTAGGAGATCCATTTGTAACTCGCTATCTTGAAAATACGGAAGAATATGTACAGGATTGATACTATAACTGACAATATGCTTAATGAGTATTTCAACAAATATGCTCTAGAATTAAAAAGCTACATGACCCAATTGCGCGATGGTATAACTACGATACCAGATAAGCTTGGCAGTAAAAATAAAATATTGATAAAATATAAAGTAAGAAAGAATAGTCCAACATGGAGATTTCTTAATAAATATATACAAGACGCAAATTTACGAAATTTATTATGTGGCTCTTGGGAAGAATTGCTTAATATAATAAGTGATGTAGAAAACCTAATCCCTAATTTAGAATGGCAGAAAGGAGCAACAAAAACTGAATATAAAAACGGAAAATACCAAATAGATGGAATAGACACAGATGGAAGCATATTTATTGATCATTTCAATGAAATAATGCATTGGCTATTTGTGGATATAATGTATGAAACAAAACTAAATAAATTACAATTCATTGAAAAACTTGGATTAAAAATATGTCCTTATTGTGGAAGACAACATATTAACATTGCTAAGTTTCCAGGATATAGAGATTCTAAACCAAACATAGACCATTTTCTACCTAAAAGTTTATATCCATTTCTTAGTATATCTTTCATGAATCTAATACCTTGCTGTCATGTTTGTAATGAAATGGCCAATAAAGGAAATTACGATCCTTTAAAACCTGATATAGGCTTATACAATCCATACGTATTTAATGATGATAACATTACATTTAAAGGTATTTTCAACGGTAATGACGAAATGGATGAAAATAGTTATGATGTAGATATTATATGTAATCCAACTACTTTAGATAAAGGCTATAAAGAGGTGCTGAAATTATTGCCATTTTATCAACAGGAGCGACTTAAAATACAAGATATATATATTAATTTCACTACAACCACTAAAACACATAAGAAGTTCCTTAAGGACCTTGGTATGAGTCAGGATTTTTTAGATGATGATGCTAGAATGATCATTGGACATCCATTGGATGGAAGAGCATCTCAGAGAGAGTTCTATAAATTCAAACGTGACTTATTCTTACAATTAGTAAGAATGTATAGTCAAGAACATAAAAAAATATCTTTATGATAAAGAAGTTGTAATTAAACCGTCACAATTTCCGGATATTGTTTAAAATTTTATATAAATATAAACAGGATTCAGTTGTAAGTGTATTCTTATATCTGGATTATGTTACACATTTGTCTTCCTCTGTTATAACGCATGAAGCTTTAACCTCATTATTATCAGACAATACAAACATATCCCCGCGTTCCAGATAGCGATCAATCATGGACTCTTGCTCATATGCAAGGAGCAGCAGATCCAGATATTGCTTTTTATTATGAAAGACCGGATATATATTGGCTCACCCGATAAATAGTGGGGAAAGAAAGAAAAAAAAATCTTATCTTTGCATCATGGAAAATTCAATGTTA
>UMKD01034080.1_pt1 | contig 29120 bp, 25 predicted proteins | sample 1966221 | NCBI WGS metagenome assembly UMKD01 (sample SAMEA4836167, study PRJEB28245) | human gut metagenome | biome: gut microbiome; material: fecal sample | place: Denmark | collected 2008
CTATACCTCTGACGCCTACAAGCCCACGCAGCTGCTCGCCCAGGCCTCGAAGGAGGGCGCGGCGCTGACCATCACGCAGGGCTTAGCGCTTGGCATGAAGTCCTGCATGGCACCCTGCATCGTGCTCGGCGCGGGTATTATCTGCTCCTACTCCATCTCCGGCATGTACGGCGTTGCCATGGCGGCCATGGGCATGCTGTCCTTCGTCTCCGCCACGGTCTCGGTCGACACCTACGGCCCCATCTCCGACAACGCCGGCGGCATCGCCGAGATGTCCGCCCTCGACCCCGAGGTGCGCGAGATCACCGACACACTCGATTCCGTCGGCAACACGACCGCCGCCATCGGCAAGGGCTTTGCCATCGGCTCCGGTGCGCTGGCCGCGCTCGCGCTGATGATCTCCTACCTCTACTCTTATAACGACTTCTCCACTCCGCTGGTGCTCAACATCGTCGATCCCATGACGCTTGCGGGCGCGATCTTCGGCGGCGCGCTGCCGTTCCTGTTCTCCGGCATGCTCATCGAAGCCGTAGCCAAGGCCGCGCGCAAGATGGTCGAAGAGGTTCGCCGCCAGTTCCGCGAAATCCCAGGTCTTCTTGAAGGCAAGGTCCTGCCCGACTACAAGACCTGCATTGAGATCTCCTCCAAGGGCGCGATCGGCGAAATGAAGGTTCCGTCGCTGCTTGCGGTCGTCGTCCCCGTGGCCTGCGGCTTCATCTTCGGGCCCGAGTTCGTCGGCGGCGTGATCATCGGCTCCACAGTCTGCGCCATCATGATCGCCATCTTCACCGGCAACGCCGGCGGCGCCTGGGACAACAGCAAAAAGTCCATCGAAGCGGGCGCGGTCGAAGGTGCTGGCAAGGGCAGCCCCGAGCACGACGCCGCCGTCGTCGGCGACACCGTGGGCGACCCGCTCAAGGACACCGTCGGCCCCTGCCTCGACATCTTCATCAAGATCATGTCCACCGTCGCGCTCGTCATCGGCACCGTCTTTGCCTCCCACAATCTTGCCAATGTTCTCTCCGGTTTGCTCGGTTAAGCATTCCAGCAGATATTTACCGGCCGCAGGGCACATGCAAATGCGCCCTGCGGCCTCTTCTTTTCTCTCCCCTTGAAAGAACCAGCGCTTTATGATACGATGAATGCAGCAAGCATAAAAAGGAGGCGCTCTATGCTCACGCGAGACGAGATCCGGAAATATCTCGACCGGCTCGAATACGACAAGATCCCCGCGCCCGATCTGGAAACGCTGCACGCGCTCCAGTGGGCGCATTTAACACATGTGCCCTACGAAAATATCGACGCGCTGCTCGGCATCCCGATCTCGCTCAAGCCGGACGACCTCTACCGCAAGATTGTTTTTGAGCACCGCGGCGGCTGGTGCTTTGAATTGCAGGGCGCTTACGGGTACCTGCTCCAGTCCCTCGGCTTTGCCGTCATGCAGTACGCCGCGCGCTTCATGGATGAGCCGGGCGTGGTGCAGATGCGCCGCCACCGCATTCTCGTCGTAGACTTCAATGGCAGGCGCTACCTCACAGACGTGGGCGTGCGCAGCGAATCGCCGAGAAAACCGCTCGCGCTCGTCTTCGACGCGATTCAGTCCGATGGCGTGTTGCAATTACCAGTTCCGCAAGGACGATTTTTACGGCTGGACGCTCTGGCAGGAGGAAAAGGGCAAGCCATGGAAGCCGATCTACGGCTTTACGGAAGAGCCGCAGATCGACGACGACTTCGTCATGCCCTCGTTCTGGGGCGAAAAGCATCCGGACTCGACCTTCAACAAATTCCTGAAAATTTTGATCTTCTCCGGCGAGACCAACCGCACGCTCGTCGGCAACGTCTACAAAGATTACCGCGACGCCAAAGTGCAGGTGCGGCAGGTCCTTGAAACGAAAGAGGAGATTGCCAGAGTCCTCCTTGAGCGCTTCGGCCTTGATGCGCGGCAGAAGTAACTGCTGTTTTCTCAGCGCACCCCATTCACTCTAAAAATCTGATAAGGATGTGTTATTTTGTTACTCTCGGGGAAGAGTCTGAAACATGACTTCATCCGTTTTGTCTCGGCAACGATGGCCTCTCAGGTCGTCTTCTCGCTCTACTCCATGGTCGACGGGCTCATGGTCTCGATTGGCGTGAACGAATACGCGATGAGTGCCGTCAACCTCGCCATTCCCTTTACCAACGCGCTTTTTTCCATCGCCGTGCTCTTTGCCGTCGGCTCGTCGACGCTCATCGCCATTTTCGTCGCACAGGAAAAGCGGCGCGAGGCTGACGCCCTCTTTTCGCAGAATTTCGCCACGCTGCTCGTTCTCGGCGCGGTCGCCACAGCGCTCGTGCTGCTCTTTTTAGAGCCGTTCGCCCGCCTTCTCGGCGCGGACGAGATCACGCTTGACTATGTCAAGCACTACCTTCTCGGCATCGCGCCGTTCAGTGTGTGCTACCTTGTGTCCTACAACCTTGAGGTGCTCGTCAAAACGGACGGCTATCCGCGCTACGCGCTCTTCACGGTCATCGGCGGGTGCCTCACAAACTGCGTGCTCGACTACATCGCCATCTTCCACCTTAATATGGGCGTTTTCGGCGCGGCAGTCGCCACGGGCATCTCGCAGCTCGTGACCTGTATCTCGTACTTTGTCCACTTTTTCAGCAAGAAGTGCACGTTCCGGTTGTGCAAATTCCGCTTCAATCCGCACCTTTACGCGCGCATCCTGCCCATCGGCCTTGCCGACGGCGTGACGGAGCTGTGCACGGGACTGATGATCTTCCTCTTCAACCGCACGGTGCTCAAGTGCATCGGCACGGACGGCGTCGTGACTTACACGGTCATTGCCTACGTGACGACCATTGTTATCAACCTGATGGTCGGCATCTCGCAGGGCTCACAGCCGCTTGTGAGCTATCACTACGGCAAAGAGGATCACACGGGCTGTCAAAAACTTCTGCGCTACGCGCTCACGACCGTCTGCATCTTCGCGCCGGCACTGTTTCTGCTCGTCTTTTTCTTTGCGCCGCAGATCGTGCGCGCATATCTCTCGCACGCGGGCGATACGCTGATCGAATACTCCATCGGCGCGTTCCGGCGCTACAGCGTTTCGTATCTGCTGCTGGGCTTCAACATCGTCATCGGCGGGTTTATGACCGCCATCGAGCGCCCCGTGCCCGCCATCTGTATCTCGGTCGGCCGCGGGCTGGCGCTGCAAAGCGCCGTGCTTCTTCTCCTCGCGGCGATCTTCGGCGGCGACGCGGTGTGGTATACGCCGATCTTCTCCGAAGCGTTGTGCCTTGGGGTATCGCTGGCAGCGATGAGGAGTTATCGCCGATCTGTCGGAACATAATGGCAGCGCCGCAGGTGCTGCACCTTCTTCCCTGCGTACCCGCAGGGGTGCGAATAAAGGGGGCCATTCTCTCACGTAAGAGAATGGCCCCCTTTAGATCCCCCAAGAGAACGCAAGGGGCCCTGCCCCTTGACTCCGACATTGCGGGTTTGCAGCTTTAATAACTGCACGCGCTGCGCAGTGTAGGTGCGGTGTACATGGCTTCGCCATGAATCTTCTGCGAGTCGTCACCGATATCAACCGCGCCTTACTACCGTGAGGCGCGAGTGACGTTTTCTTGGCGACAGACTGCATGCCGAATGCGGCATTGCTCCGCTCACCGCATTGATGAGTACCATCGGTAGGCGGAAATTAGGCCGCACTGCTACAAGATTGGTAGAGCGACAGCGAAGATAGAAGCAAGTCAAATCGTATAGCAACACTACCCGCGGCAACGCCGCGCTATGGGCAGTGCAATCGGCAAGCATTGCAGCTCTTCGAGCTGCTCGCTTGCAATGTAGGCCCTTTCTCTTGGGGGGTGTAAGGGGGGATATTCTCTTTCCGAGGAAAGAGAATATCCCCCCTTTAGTTTAAGCACCTTTTTTCAAAAGGTGCACAGCAAACCCGCCGAGTTCATTTTGAAAATACACCGCGATCGGTTCGCCGCCGATGCACTTTTCCGTGCTCAGGTCGAGCGCGAAGCCTTTTTTCGCCAGTTCCACTTCGGCGCGGCGGACGGAGTTCGTCAGGATGGCGATATGTCCGTTCGTACCGACCTCGGAGTGCTTCATCACCTCGACGCCGCTGCTTGCGAAAAACGATGCGGGCATCTCCCAGATGTTAAAGCCCAAAGCCGCGCGGAACGTCTTGCACAGCGCGAGCGATTCCTCCGCATTTGCCGCGTTCACGCCGACATGGCCGAGCGTAAAGCCGAGGACGATGGCGCGCGCCGCCTTGCAGCGCTCGGTGACAGCCTCGAAGCTGCGCGCCGCGATATCGCCCGCCGTGCAGAGCCAGCTGCCGCCGACTGCCTGCACGAACGGCGCTTCGACATAATCCGCAAGATTTTCGTTGCCGATACCTCCGCAGGGCAGGAACTTGACGCCCTCAAACACCTCCGCGAGCGAGGCCAGCGTCTTCATGCCGCCGAACGCCTCCGCGGGGAAAAACTTGACGATGCGCACGCCCTGCACCGTCGCTGCCATAATCTCGCTCGGCGTCACGCAGCCGGGGATGACGGGAATCCCGCGCTCGTCGCACCATGCGACGATCTTCTCGCTGTAGCCGGGTGTGGTCAAAAACTGCGCGCCGCTCTCCGCGGCCTTTTCACAGGCCTCCCACGTGGCGCACTGCGCGCCTACGAGCATGTCCGGACACTGCTCCTGCACCGCGGCGATGGCCGCGGCCTCGTCGTCCGAACGGCAGATGAGTTCCATCGCGTCCACACCGCCGGAAAGCAGCGCTTTTGCCGCAAGCACCGCGTCGTCCGCGCTGCCGGTCTTGATCTGCGGCAGGAGCGCCGCGTTGTAAATTCTGTCAAACACTGTCATAAAAGGTTCCTCCCGCCCGATTGGGCGCTGTTTCAAATCTCATCCCGCACACGCGCGGGCAAGGGGCAGTATAGCACAGTTTTCGTCATTTTGTAAACTCATTCCGCGCTCAGCAGCAGGACGGAGACGTCATTGACATTCGTGCCCGTCGCGCCGGTTCTGATGAGTGCTCCAACTGCGTCGAGCGCGTGGTACGAATCGTTTTCTTCAAGCGCTTTTGCGGGGTCAACACCCTTCTCGCGCAGCCGCTGGGCGATCCCGCCGTCCACAATGCCGCCCGCGGCATCGGTCGGTCCGTCCGTCCCGTCGGAGCCGACGGAGAAGACGAGCGCGTTCGAAAGTCCCTCAATGCCGAGCGCTGCGGACAGCGCGATCTCCTGATTGCGCCCGCCGAGGCCCTTTCCCCTTAGGTGGACGACCGTTTCGCCGCCCATCAGGAACGCAAGGTTCTTCCCGTCGTGCGCATGCGTGCGCGCAATGGAAGCAAGCACGCTCCCCGCCTCGCGCGCCTCACAGCAGAGGCAATCGGTGAGTATCATCGGCTCGTAGCCGAGCGCTTCACACGCCGCGGCGGCCGCCGCGCAGAGCTCGCGCACGCTGCCGGTGATCTGCGTTTCGACATTTTCGAGCGTCTTCGGCGTCTCCTGTGCCAGAAGCGCCCACGCCCGCTCCGACAGGCGCAAGCCGTACCTTTTCGCAATATCGAGCGCCTGCGCACAGCTTGAGCTGTCGGGATACGCGGGGCCCGAGGCGATCATGTCGAGCGGGTCGCCCAGAATATCGCTCAGCACGACAGCGAAGACCTGCGCCGGCGCGCAGTGCCGGGCGAAGCGTCCGCCCTTGACGGCGGAAAGCCGCTTGCGGATCGTGTTGATCTCCACGATGTCCGCGCCCGCGGCAAGAAGCTGATTCGTGACGTCCTGCAATTCCGCAAGCGGAAGCAGCGGCTTTTCAAAAAGCGCGCTGCCGCCGCCGGAGAGCAGAAAGACGACCGTGTCGCTTTCGGTCAAATCTTCCGTCAGCGCGAGCGCGGCGTCCGTGCCGCGCAGGGAGTTTTCGTCCGGCACGGGGTGCCCGCCCTCAAAGCACGCGACATCCGCGATCTCACCGTTCACGTGACCGTACTTCGTCACGACCACACCGCCGCAGAAATTATCCTGCAAGCACGCGCGGGCGGCGTGCGCCATCTGCCACGCGGCCTTTCCCGCCGCGACAAGGTACACCCTTCCTAAAAAGGTCTTGCCTTTCAGCGCGCGCTCGACCGCCGCGTCCGGCAGCACCGCCGCGATGGCGCGCGTGATGATCTTCTCCGCGTCCGCGCGCAGGTTATCCACAGGTTTCGACTTTTCCTGCATAAGCGCCCCTCCTTTTGAAAAAAGCTGCCGAAAAACGGCAGCTTTTTCGTTATCTTTTGATTTTACCATGCCTGTCTTACGGACACAAGCGGAATTCTCAGAATTCCAGCTTCTCCATGCGGTCGAACGCCTGCTTGAGCTGGTCAATGCCGACGGTGCAGGCGATGCGGAAGTGGTTTGCGCCGGTCTTGCCGAACGGGCTGCCCGCGCTGACGAGCACATGCGCGCGCTCAAGTAACTCCTTGCAGAACTGCTTGTCGTCGAGGCCCGTCTTCTCCACGCCGGGGAAAAGGTAGAACGTGCCCTTCGGGCGCACAAGGCTCAGATACGGGATCTTCTCGATGCGGTCGGCAGAGTAGAAGATGCGGTCGCGGTACGCGGTCACGTACTTCTCGCGGATTTCTTTGCGCATTGCGAGCGCCTGGATGCCCGCGCGCTGGGAGATGGACGGCGCGGAGTAGACGAGCGAGCCGTTGATACGGTTCATCACGTCGAGGAATTCCGGCTCAGCAATGATGACGCCCACGCGCCAGCCGGTCATCAGGAAGTTCTTGGAAAAGCTGTTGAGCGTGATGGTGCGCTCGGCCATGCCGGGCAGCGTGCGGATGGGGCGGAAGTCGCCCTCGTAGATATAGGTCGTATAAATCTCGTCCGCCGCGATGAGAAGATCATATTCCTTCGCCACGCGGGCAAGCATCTCCATGGTGGACAAATCGTAGCCCATGCCGGTGGGGTTCGTGGGGTTATTGAAGATAATGGCCTTCGTGCGCGGCGTGATGGCAGCGCGCAGGCGCTCTTCGCTGATGGCATAGTCCTCCTCGGCGTAGGTCGGCACATCGACGCACACGCCGCCCGCCAGCTCGATCTGCGCGCGATACAGCGCGAAATACGGGGAAAAGACGATGACCTCGTCGCCCGGGTCAAGGATTGCAAACATCGCCAGCGACATGCCGAGGCAGCTCGACGCGCTCACGAGCACATGGTCACGCGGAAGGGTCTGGTCAAAGTCCTCCTCCCACGCCTTGCAGACCGCGGAGATGAGCTCGGGGTCGCCCTTGGGGTCGCCGTAGTGAGTGTGGCCCGCCTTGGCGTCGCGGAAGGCCGCGTTGATGATGGCCTCGTCGGTCGTAAAGTCCGTGTCGCCGATGCTCAGGTCGACAATGTCCTTGTATTTGGCCAGCGCCGCGGTGTCGAGCGTCAGGCCGGTCCCTGCGCTCTGGAATCTCTTGGCAATAAAGTTTCGCTTCATGGGTGACTCCTCCTTGCAGATCGCCGTGGCAGCCCGATTTTTCAAGCGGCGCGTAGAAATGCTGAATTTTATTGCAGTATATGGCAAATTCCGACAGAATGCAATCGGTAATGTCCATAGAATTCGAGGTTCGCGCGCTTTTCCATTTTGTTAACATGATAAAGCGTCATCGAACAATGAAAACAGAACCGGCGCAAAATGCGCCGGCTCTGCCGTTTTTCTTTACCACGGGATGGTTTTGAACTGCTCGATCTCGTCTTGATGCTGCACGCAGCGCACAAAGCGCTTTCGATAGATTGTGTAGCAGCCGTTGCAGGCGAGGCATTTGCTCTCGTCCTGCGCGCCGCTTTTGAGCTTTGCGGCAAAGTCCGGCTCGCAGATGAGCGCGCGGCTCATCGACACGAGCGGGAAACCCTGTGCAAGGATCTCCTCCGCAGTCCCGCGCGAGAACACGCCGCCGACCGGGAAGAGCGGAATGCTGATCCCCTCGCGCGCCGCCTTGAGCGCGTCCAGATAGAACGGCGTCTTCTGCCGCGCGCGGCGGTTGAAGTCGATACCGCTGACCTCCACGCCGTCCACGCCGCAGCGCTCATAGAGCCGCAGCAGCGCGGGCAGATCGCCGCAGCCGTTGCTGTCGGCCTTGACGATCATCGGGAAATCCGCGCCGCACGCCTCGCGCACCGCGCGCAGAATGCGCTCGATGAGGCGGAAGCGATTTTCCAGGCTCCCGCCGTACTCGTCCGTACGCAGGTTTTCCTCAGGATTCAAAAAGTTCGAGAGCAGGTACCCGTGCGCGTTGTGGACCTGCACGCCGTCCGCGCCGCAGTCCTTGCACTTTTTCGCCGCAAAGGCGAACTGCTCAACCAGCCGGTCGAGCTCTTCCAAGGTAAAATCCCCGGGGTGCTTGGGCGGCGCGCCGTTCACGCTCTCGACGCCCTTGATACCGCTGTGGCTGAGTTGGAAGAAAAGCTTGCCGCCGTACTGATGCACGCCGTCGCAGGCGCGGCGGAGAAGCGTTTCATCCGTCGTCTCATCCAGCACGGGTTGGCCCGCGTCGGCGCGCTGCGCCTTATCAACGCAGAAATGGCCGGTGATGACGAGGCCGACCTCGTTTTTCGCAAGCTCGATGAGCGTATCCGCCCAGAGCGGCGTCACCTGTCCTTTCGCGTCGGACAGATGCTCGTTCGTCGCCGAGCGGACGACGCGGTTTTTAAGCTCGCACGTGCCGAGCTTTGCGGGGGTAAACAGAAGGTCCATAATCGTCTCTCCTTATAAGATCCGTTCGGCGATGAACATCATCAGCGGCATCGTGACCGGCAGCAGCAGATTCGATTGCAGCACGCTCTTGCTCGCCATCTCGGGCGAGCGATCATAGCGCACGCCGAAGATGCTGATGACCGTCGCCACGCTGCACCCGAGCACCATCACGATGCACAGGCACACCGTGCGGTCCCAGCCGGTAAAGCGCAGGATCACCGCCGCAATGAGCGGCATGACAAGGCAGCGCAGAAGCGTGATGAGATACAAAATGGGCTTTTTGAGCACATCGATCAGCGGGCTCCCCGAAAGAAGGCAGCCGATGATGAGCATCGACGTCGGCACGACGCAGCTCGCCATGCCGCTCAGAAACTGGAGCGGCGCACCGGTGAATTTCCACCCCGTGGCGAGCATGATGAGCATCACCACGGTGGAAATATTCATCGGCGTCATCAGGCTTTTGAGCTGCTGGGCCAAATTCTGCTCCTTGTCCCGCCGGAAGCTCTGCATGACGAAAAGGAACATGTAGATTGTGGCGCAGGGCACGGACAGTGAACCAAGCACCGTCCCCTCCGTGCCGAATACCGCCGAGCAGAGCGGAATGCCGACAAAGCCGTTGTTGGGATAGGCAACGCTGCGGGTGAAAACGAGCGTTTCGTCCTCATTCAGCCCCATGAGCTTGGCGATGGGCTTTGCCAGATAGGTAAACAGGATAAACATCGACAAATACGCCGCGATGATCTTGAGCACCTGCGAAAACGGCATATCGCCGAAGTCACCGCTGGCCGCAGCCAGGATATTGCAGGGAAAGAACACATCCAGCAGCAGCATAGAAAGAAGATCTGCCCCTTTGCGATCCACCTTGCCCAGCTTGCCCAGCAAAAAGCCGAGCATCATCATTGCCGAGAGAATCAAAACCTGCTGCAAAACCGTCTGTGCCATGTTACCCTACATCGTCCTTTTTCTTGATCTAAAATTACTTGAAATTCTCCTGCGCGTACTTCATCAGCTCTTCGCGGAATTCGGGGTGCGCAATGGAGGCCATTGCCTCGGCGCGCTCGCGCAGGGTCTTGCCGGAAAGGCTCGCGATGCCGTACTCGGTCGCGACATACTGGATCATCGTGCGCGGCGCGGAGATCGTGCTGCCGCCGGGGATGGTGGCAAGGATGTTGCTCTTGCGCTCGCCGTCCTTCGTCACGCGGGACGAGTTGATGCAGATGAAGCCCTTGCCGCCCTTGGAGCGATAAGCGCCCTCGAGGAAGTCCATCTGGCCGCCGATGCCGGAGAGCTGGCGGGTGCCGGTGCTCTCGGCGTTCTCCTGACCCATGAGGTCGAGCTGCACGCCGCCGTTGATGCTGATGACGTTGCTGAGCTTCGAGATGCGCTCGACGGAGTGGATGTAATCCAGATCGCCCGGGTGGAAAAGCTGGGGCTCGGCGTCGAGCCAGTCATAGAGCTCCTGAGAGCCCATGGCAAGGTTCCACGCGGAAAGGCCGGTGTCGAGCTCCTTGCGCGCGTTCGTCAGCTTGCCCGCCTTGTAGAGCTCAAGGAAAGCATCAGAAATGGTGCCGGTGTGGCAGCCGAGGTCCTTTTTGTCGGACTCGGCGAGCATCTTGGCGACCGTGTAGGGCACGCCGCCCACGCCGAGCGACAGCACCGCGCCGTCGGGGATCTGGTCGACCACGATCTTGGCGATGGCGATATCGGTCTCGCTGGGGGCGCGGTAGGAGCGCACGGGCAGCGGCTCATGCTCGCCCTCGACGATGTAGTCCGCTTCGGACAGGTGCACGCGGTGGGAGCCGTCCACACCCTGGAGCTTGGGATAGTGCTCGTTGATCTCGAAGATCACGGTGCGGGCGCTCTCAAAGATCGTGCGCCAGGCATAGTTCGAAATGCCGAGGCCGCAGTAGCCGTTCTCATCCGGCTTGGAGACGGGAACGAACGCCACGTCACAGCGGATGTGCTTGTCGCGGTAAAGATACGGCAGCGAGCGAAGCATGACGGGCATGAATTTCACAAGGCCGTTTTTCTGGAGCTTGCGCTCATAGTCGCCGATGTGCCAGCTGTAATAGCTGAAGCTCTCCTGCTCGGGGTCCGCCTCGACGACCTCGATGCGCGGGCGAATCACAAGGCCGCCGCGAACCTTGACGTCCTTCACTTCGCCCTTGCGCGCGGCAAGCGCCTTGTCCAAAAGCTCGGGAAAACCCGCACCGAAGCCGTAGTCCACCCAGTCGCCGGACTGCACAGCCTTGACAGCCTGCTCCGGCGTAACAAATTTAGCCTGATAGTCGTTCATGGGAAAATTCTCCTTATTTCGATGCTTTATAATTTAGCAGAATTTTTATGGAATGTAAATCACTGATAATGAAAAAAGGCTCGCCGAGACGAGCCTTTTTTCATTCATTCAGAAGAAGATCCTTTCAGCAGTGAAAAAACGATGAACGGTTCAGCGATGAAGGAGGTGAATACTTTGAGATCTTCTTCTATGGCAAGCAAATTAGTCGGCCCAGATCTCTTCGTCGGTGGGGAACTTCTTGTTCTTGATCTTGTAGGAGATGCGGGAGACGTTCATCAGGTTGTGATAGTAGATGTTCTCGCTGATGCTGTTGCCGCCCCAGGTGCCGCAGCCGAGGGTCGTGGTCGGGTTCAGGCCGTTGTCCATCGCACCGCCGAGGCCCGTGCCGCCAACCTGGTTGACGCCGTAACGGGAAACGTTCACGCGGGTCGGGACATATTCAATGTGCTCCTTGGTGTTGGAGTGGATCACGCAGCTGTGGCCGGCGCCTTCCATGTTGAGGTTCGCGCGGGCGATCTCAACAGCGTCTTCCCACTTGTCGTAGTCGAACAGAGCCAGCACGGGGCAGAGCTTCTCCTTGGCCAGAACGTCGTCATAGGCAACGCCCTTCGTGCGGCAGAGGATCACGCGGGCATCCTCGGGCACCGGCAGACCGGCCATCTTGCCGATGGCGGCGGGGGAAGCGCCGACGATGTTCTTGTTCAGCGCGCCGTTGGGGAACATGGTCTCGCGCAGGATCTCAGCATCCTTCTCGTCGTCGATGACGTAAGCGCCGGCTTCCTTGGCATACTCGATGGCCTCGGCGCGCTTCTCCTTGGGGACGATCATGTTCTGCTCGCAGGTGCACAGAACGCCGTTATCGAAGGTACGGCCGGTGATGACCATCTCGACAACTTCCTTCAGGTCGACGTCGCGGTCGATCATGACCTGAACGTTGCCCTGGCCGACGCCGATGGCCGGCTTGCCGCTGGAGTAGGCAGCCTTGACCATGCTCGGGCCGCCGGTGCAGATGCACAGGTCCACAGCGCTCATCAGGCCGGCAGAGAGCTGCATGGTGGGCTCGGGGATGATCTGGATCAGGTTCTTGGGCATGCCGAGCTTTTCGAGCTCAGCGTTCATCAGCTCAACAGTCTTGACGCCGACGCCCTTGGCGCGGGGATGCGGGCAGATGATGATGGCATTGCCGCACTTCATCGCGCAGGCGGAGTTGTGCATGACGGTGATGACCGGGTTCGTGGTCGGGGTGACGGAACCGATGACACCGATGGGCTTTGCGACCTTGGCGATCTGGGTGTCCTCATCCCAGTCGATGATGCCGCGGCTCTTCTTGCCCTTCATGCCCAGCCAAACGGTCTTGGACTTGTTGCGGCACTTGGCGATCTTGCTGTCGTAGCGGCCCATGCGGGTCTCGTCCACGGCCATGTGGGCCAGCATCTCGGCGTTATCGTACACAGCCTTGCACACCGCGCGGCAGGCGGCGTCCACCTTTTCCTGCGGATAGGTCTCGAATTCGGCCTGCGCCACACGCGCGTTTGCTACAAGCTGCTCTAAATACTCTTTCGCTTCCATGATTCTTTTGCTCCTTTTGAATCAATAATTATTTGCTCGTCTCCCCCGGCCTGATCGCCGGACGGACGGCTGAAAACGGATTTTGGGGAACTGATTTGTGAAATGTGATCTGTGTGAAAAATTAAGAAACCATATGAAAAATTTGAGAGGGGAAAATTGCGATCGTATGAAAAATCAGGTGGTGTGACGTCTGATGGTCAGACTTTTGGGTCTTAGCATTGCAGCCTCCTTGTGAGAGACTGCAATGCTGAGATGTTCCTTCTTACAGAAGGCTGCGATACAGCGCTTCGACATCCTTCGGCGTGGTCTGGCGCGGGTTGACCAGAACGTTGCCGCTCTTCATGGTATCGGCGACCATCGCGGGGATCTTGTCCTCGGTCACGCCGACATCGGAGAGCTTTGCAGGGATACCCAGCTCGGCGTTGAGCTTCTTGAGCTCGTCGACGAGCATCTGGGGAACGAAGGAATCATCGGCCTTCTTGCCGTTGGTGATGTAGTTGTAGATCTTGCGGTAACGGCCGTTGTCCGCCAGTGCGTTGAACTCAACGATGGTGGGCAGCAGGATCGCGTTGGCAACGCCGTGCGCGACGCCGAAGAAGCCGCTGACAGGGTGGCTCATGGCGTGAACGTCGCCGAGCTTGGCCCAGGCAAACGCGATACCGGCGAGGGTAGAGCCGAGCATCATGTTGCAGGCAGCCTCTTCGTTATCGCGGGAGGCGACAAACTGGCGGATGTTGCCGCCGATGAGCTCCATCGCCTTTTCGGCCATGGCATCGGTGAAGGGGTTCGCCATCTTGGAGACGTAGGCTTCCTCAGCGTGGACAAAAGCGTCAACGCCGCAGGCCGCCGCGATCTTGGCGGGAACGGTCATGATGAGCTCGGGATCGAGCAGGGCGTAGCCGGGGATCAGGTAGTAGCTGATGACAGCCATCTTGAAGTGGGTCTCAGAGTCGGTGATGACGGAGGAGGCGGTCACTTCGCTGCCGGTACCGGCGGTGGTGGGGATCGCGATCATCGGGACGACCGGACCGGGGACCTTGCCGAAGCCGGCGTAGTCGGTGACCTTGCCGCCGTAGGTGGCGAGCAGGCCAACGGACTTGGCGACGTCCATCGGGCCGCCGCCGCCGAGGGCGATGATGCTCTCAGCGCCGCTGCTCTTATAAACTTCGAGGGCAGCGTTCACGTTGTCGATGGTGGGGTTGGGCTGCAGATCCAGGAACTGGGCGTAGCCGAGGCCCGCTTCGGTGATGATCTTTTCGACCTTGGCGACAACGCCGACGGACTCAAGGCCGTGGTCACTGACGAGAAGGACCTTCTTGCAGTTGGCTTCCTTCAGCACTTCGGGCAGACGGGAAAGAGAGCCCTTGCCGAAGATGATGTCCTGAGGAATTTTGAAGCTGAAGTCTTTCATGAGTGTTTCCTTCTATCTTAAATAAATTTTGAAACTGCGTTTAGTTGGCTTAGTTGCCGCCGCCGATCAGGCACAGGGACAGGCCCGGGATATACGTAACAAGCATCAGCACAACGACCAATAGGATAAACATTGGCATAACTTGTTTGACCTGTGCTCCGAACGAAACACGCCGGTCGACGCCCTGCGCCACGAAGAGGTTGATGCCAAGCGGCGGGGTGATGAGGCCGAGCGTCAGGTTCATGACCATGACAACACCGAACTGGATGGGGTTGTAGCCAAGAGCGCTGATGAGCGGGAAGAGGATCGGGGTGTAGATGTAGGTGGAAGCCGTGGTCTCCATGAAGCAGCCGTTGATCAGCAGGATCACGTTGATGATAAGCAGGATGACGACCCAGTTATCCGTGACGCCGAGGATCAGGGAGGAGAGCTTGGCAGGCACCTGCTGGCGCGTGACGACAAAGCTGAAGATGTTGGCCGTTGCGCAGATGAACATGATCATGCAGGAGGTGCGGACCGCCTCGAAGCCGATGTCCAGCATATCGCGCAGCTTGATGCCGCGATAGATGAACAGAGACACGATCGCGCCGTACACCGCTGCGACAGCAGCAGCCTCGGTCGGGGTGAAGAGACCGGAGTAGATACCGCCAAGGATGATGACGGGCATCAAAATGGCGTAGATGGCGCTGCAGAAAGCCTTCCACACGCCGCGCAGGCTGATGCCCTTCTTGCGGGAGCCCCAGCCGTGCTTGTTAGCCAGGATGACGGTCCAGATGCAGAGGACAACACCCATCAGGATACCGGGGACAACACCGGCGGCAAACAGGTCGCTGACCGATTCGCCGGTGATCAGAGCGTAGTTAACGAAGGGGATGCTGGGGGGAATGATGCAGCCGATGATACCGGCCGAAGCAGCCAGCGCCGCAGAAAAGCCTGCGGGATAGCCGTCGTCAATCATCTGGGGGATCAGGATGCCGCCGATTGCGGCAACGGTCGCCGGTGCGGAACCGGAGATTGCAGCGAAGAACATACAGGCGATAACCGTAACCACGCCGAGGGAGCCGGGCATCCAGCCGAAGAGCTCATAGCACAGGTTGACGATCTGCTTGGAGATACCGCCCTTGCCCATGATGACGCCGGCAAGAACGAACAGGGGGATAGCCACCAGAACGGTGGAGTCGAGCGCAGTGACCATTCTCTGCGCGGCGACGAAGAGCTGGGACGCCTGACCGTCGGCGACGAGCGCCGCGATGGGGGCAAAGCCGATGCAGACCGCGATCGGCGCGCCGATCACGATGAGCACTGCCAGCGAAATAAATAACGTAGCAATAACCACTTAAATATCACCTCATACTTGTATTCACGGTTTTGCAGACTTACTCGCGCGGCTGCAGGTAGCTCTTATGACGGAAGATCTGCAGCAGCATCTGGATGATGGAAAGCAGCGCGCTTGCGGGCACGGTGCCATAGATCAGGTACATGGGAAGGTGCAGTGCGGGAGAAGTCTGAGAGCTTGCAACGATACGACCCACGAGAACAAAACCGAAATAGCTCAGAAGCGCGAGGAAGATGATCGTCACGATGTCGGAGAGGAGGCGGAAGTACTTGCGGCTCTTTTCGGGGAACATTTTTTCCACGAAGACCGTCACGCCAATGTGCGTGCCGTACTTCCAGCTTGCAGCCATGCCCAAGAAGGACATGTAGATGCACAGATAGCGGATGATCTCATCGCTCCAGTTGAAGGAGAAATGGAAGCAATAACGCAGGATCACGTTCATCACCATGATGACGGACATCGCCAGGATAAACACAGACGAGATGAACTTGGTGACCGGAACGTTATCGAAAAAGTCAAGAATACGTTTCACGAAAGGTCGAACCTCCTTAGGTTTCTATAAATGGCCTGCGGTCTGCCGGTTTTCCGGCAGACCGCAGCGCCGGTCAGTCAAAAGTCGTTGTTACTCTGCCTTGGCGGCGGCAACAGCATCCTTGTAGGCGTCGACCAGCTCGTCGCCGACCTTGGCGCGGATCAGGTCCTCAACACCGGCGGTGGCATCGACAAACTGCTGAGCCTGCTCCTCGGTGGGATAGTAGACCTGCAGGCCAGCGTCGACCATCTTCTGCAGGTACTCTTCGTCGTTCTGCAGGTTGAACTCACGCTCATACTGGCAGTACTTGGTGGCGTACTCCTGCATCAGCTCCTGAAGGTCGGAGGGCAGGCTGTTCCACTTGGCGTTGCTCATGCAGACGATGTACGGGTCATAGATGTGGGGCAGGTAGGTGAGGTACTTGACGACCTCGTTGAAGCCCATGGAGTAGGTCAGAGCGATACCGTTTTCCTGACCGTCAACAGTGCCCTGCTGGAGAGCGGTGTACAGCTCAGAGAAGGCCACGGGAGTCGCGGAAGCGCCGAGGCTGTTGACGATCGCCATGTGGATGTCGTTCTCCTGGGTACGGATCTTCAGGCCGACCATGTCAGCGGGGGTCTGGATCTCGTGCTTGGTGTTGGAGAACATACGCAGGCTGTTATCGCACCAGCCGAGGAACTTCCAGCCGCCCTCTTCCTCGGTCTTCTGACCGAGCATCTGGCCGAACTCGCCGTCATAGACCTTCCAGCCGATCTCACGATCGTCGATCAGGTAAGGCATGTTGGTGACATAAACGGAGTTGCTGAAGCCAGCTACCACGCCGGAGGAGATGATGCCGCAGTCGATGGTGCCAAGGGCGACGCCCTCGAGGATCTCTCGCTCGGCGCCGAGCTGGGAAGCGGGATAGTGCTCGATCTTCAGACGGCCATTGGAAGCCTCTTCGAGCTCAGCCGCCATCTTCTCAGTCGCGAGAGCGAGACGGTCGTTGGTGGAGGAGGAGTGTGCCCAGGAAATGGTGTAGACGGTGCCGTCATCAGAAGAATCGCTGCCGTCGTTGCTGTCGCCGGAGTCCTTGCTGCCGCAGCCGAAGAGGGAGAAAACAGCGACCAGGCTAAGCAGAAGGGCAAGAATACGAGAAGTCTTTTTCATGTGTAAATCCATCCTTTTCTGTCGTTCTGTTGTTTTGAAATATGCTTGGGTAATTTGAGAGGGGGTAAGAATCAAGTGCTTACTCGCGGTTTCGGAATGAGCACCTCCTTTTTTCTGCCGCGGTGCGGTATGGTATATCTGGTTCAATACAGCATACAGGTGATACAATATGCTATCGTCCATACAAGTTTATTCTCATTGTCTTGTCATCCGACATCTTATCATCAGATGACTTCGCCATAAAAAAGAGAGTCAATAGACGCTCTTGATACGCTCCCTTGTGGTGCTGATATGGTCAGCTACCGCGGAAATGCAGGCGTTGCGGTCTTTTGCCTTCAGGCAATTGAAAATCTGACGGTGAGAGAAGCGCGCGTCCTGAATAATCTCCGGATGGGAAAACATACGGTAAAGCAAATCGCGTCGCATCTGCGCGATCATGTTGTTGACCTGAATGAGCATGGGGTTGCCGGTGATCTCGATGAGCATGTTGTGGAAATTGTAGTCCGCCTCAACATACTCGTCGATCGGGTGCTCTTCATCGAACACATCGACCAACTGCTCGATCTCATTATACTGCTCGGGCGTCACGCGGTCGTAGATGGCGGCGATATTGCCGACCTCGATCACGCGGCGCAGTTCTATGAGATACTCGCTGTTCTCCTTGCTGGGGAAAAAGCCCATGAACTCAAAGAAATTGCGTGCCACATTGTCAGTGATGAACGTACCCTCGCCCTGACGGGACTCGACCACGCCGTAGGCCGTGAGGATCTTGATGCCCTCGCGCAGCGAAGAACGGCCGACGTTCAGCTCCTTGGCAAGATCGGCTTCGACGGGCAGGCGGTCGCCCACCTTCAGCTCGCCCCGCTGGATCTTGTTGCGAATATTGTTGACAACTAAGTCACTTGCTGAGACGCGCCCCGTTTCGTTCATGTCAAACTCCGATCAAATACACTCATGTCTTGCGTGCCATTTTGTACTGCACCCTTAGCATGGTAGTAACCTTATACCCAATTTCGGCAAATGTCAACGCTTTCCTCTGCTCATCAGACGATTTCTGCGCTTTTTACAATCTTGCCCTCCAATATCTGTCAAATTCACCAGACAAATCTACTGTACGGGTGGATTTTATTGAAAATTTGTCAATTTTTTATCAATCTTTCGTGTATTTTCCCCGCTCTATTGGGGGATTTTCAAACAAATTACATATTGTTGATGTTTCTCTTCCCTGTTGCGCAGGCGCGCCGATTCTGCTATGCTGTGCTCATCTGATCTTCCCAAAACAAAGGAGACTGACGCACTATGATTGAAAATTATCAGGAAATGCTGCAAAATGAGTCCAACGGCTTCATCCGCCACAACGGTATCCGCATCGTCTCGGTCGACGAGGAAAAGAGCGTGCTCAAGGCCGAGGTCACCGATCTGAGCCGCAACGTCTGGGGCGGCGTGCACGGAGGCTTCCTCTACACGATGGCCGACACCGCCGCGGGCGCGTTCGCGCGCATCAAGTACGGCCGGCGCAACGTGACGCTCAACGGCTCGATCAACTACCTGCGCTCTGCCGCGCACGCCAAAATGCTCACCGCCGTCTGCCGCGAGGTCAAAGTCGGCGGCCATGTCGGCTTTTTCGAGGTCAACATCACCGACGAAGAAGAACGCCTCATCGCCCGCGCGGAGGTGAACATGTACTTTTTGCAGGAGTGACAGCCTGCTCCCTGATTCAAAAAAAGCGTCCCGAACCCGTGAGGTTCAGGACGCTTTTGTATTTCACCGCTTCACGCACGCTGCCTGCCGCGCGGCGCGTGCCAGCGCTCCAGCAGTTTTCCGCCGCAGCGCCATACCAGTTCGCCGAGCGCAACGCCGAGCACCGCAGCGGCAAGCACGTCGCTTGGAAAGTGGACGTAGAGATACAACCGTGAAAAAGCGATCAGCGCCGCGAGCGGGATGGCTGCATAGCCAAAACGGCGGTTCGTCTTTGTCAAGCCTGTCGCACCGATAACGGAAGAGAGCGTGTGGCCCGAGGGGAACGAATAGTCCGCGGGATTGGCGATCAGCAGCTGCACGCTGCTGTCCAGCCAGCAGGGGCGCGGGCGGGCGATGAGATTTTTCAGGCAGGCATTACCCACCAGCACACCGGCGATAAGCCCCACAAGCAGGAGAACGCCCTGCCTGCGGTATTTTTTTGTGCACAGAAGAATGAGCGCTGCCAAGATCCAGATCGCGCCGCCGTTGCCAAGCAGCGTGATCTTCGGCATCAGGAAGTCGAGAACCGGACCACTCAGCGCGCTTGGCATGAGCCCATCGTTCTTCACGGATGTTCTGCCTTTTTCATTCAAGAACATTTGGGGAAATTTGCTTGAAATCTCTATTAGGAAAGCAATCTCAACGGGTCTTCCATCCGAGTACTTCATCACATTTTCACGATATTCTTTAACACTTTTAAGATGTTTCGCCAGCACATAATCAAAGCCGCTTAAAAGGTCTTGATACTTACGTCGTATAGTTTCCTTTGATAATTCCGCAATACTATTTAGCACCTTCGTTGCACTCGATATTGAGACGATACCATCTCTATTTAGCTCCTCATGCCCGGCTTCATATATATTCCAAAGTTGTTTTTCAATTTCTCGGCCTCTTGATTTATAGCAACTCCCTCGCTTTACAGAGAGCTGATCGACGCGAAAGTGTTCAATGCCCACAATGACATCCTTTGGATTTCGCTTTCCTTTTCTACAGATGCGGATAAGGTCTGGTCGGTCATTCTTTTCTCTGCTTTCAAGCGGAACGCCATAAAAGAAAGTCATCAGTTCTGCTGTCTTGCCGCCTCGCTTAATTGCCTCATCATACGCCTTCTGAAAGCACTGTTCTTCTGCATCTTCTTTTTTATATCATGAGTACTTCCCATTTTCATCAACATTCTCTCACATACCTCAAGTCGCATTCGAAATGTGGTCTTCTTGAATCAGCAGAATATCATCCCGTCCTTCAGCCTGATCGAGCATCCGCTGCGTAAACCCGCTCTTGGAAAACAGCCCGTACAGCACCTTATACCCAGGGAAAGCCGTGCGCAGCTCCGCAGACTTTTTTACCTTCTCCTCCAGTTCATAATAGACCGTCGCATCCACCGGCTTATTGTGGTACTTGCACTCGCCGGCGAATACCTGCTTCTTCTGGTGATCTACCGCCATCACATCGATCTCCGTATCGCCGTTGATATCGTTGAGCCAGTAGGAGCCGATGCGGGACGGCGCGAAGTCCACCGCCTTGCTCCGGCACAGGGAGGCAAAGATATCTTTGCAGACGTCCTCGTAGGAGAAGGCAACGAATTTCTGAATAAAGTCCTTCTCCAACTCGTCCAAAACGATCTGCTGATTGTCCAGTTCCAGCTCTCCCTTGTAGGGATAGACATAACGGAACCAGAAGCGGATGAAATTATCCGAAATGAAGTAGAGGCCCTTTCGAGACTTCTCCGGATTCTTCTCCGTGACCGGCGTTGCCTTTTTCAGAAAGTCCAGATCGATCAGCGTGGAGAGGTAGGGCGTCAGCGAGGAGGTCTCCATGCCCAGAGCACCGGCGATCTTGCCCAGCTTGTGGTTACCGTCCGCAATGGCGCGAATGATAGAAAAATAGCTGTTGGCAGCCTGCACCTCGTCTTTCAGCAGGAAGTTCGGCTCCTCATAGAGAAATCCATTCTTGGACAGTACAACTTCCTGAATCTGACGGTAGAGGTCTTCCCTGGGCTCAAAAAACTCCAGATATTTCGGGACGCCGCCCGTTACGGAATACTGCTCCACCGCCTGGGAGAACGGCTGCCCCTGCACGGCATAGAGGTCTGTAAACGGCAGCGGCTTCAAGCGGATCTGCGCGCTGCGCCGGCCATAAAGCGGACTGTCGTGAGAGAGAGCATGCTTCTGCATCATGCTGATCAGCGACCCGCAGAGGATCAGCATAACATTGCTGTCCTTCAGGATCTCGTCCCAGGCATTTTGCAGAATGGACGGAAAGGCCGCGTTCGTCTTGACCAAGTACGGAAACTCGTCAATGACCAGCACTTTCTTTTCCTCCGGCCGGTAGTTGGCGATCTCCCGGAACAGATCCAGCCAGTCCGTGAAAGTGACCCTCTGCAGCATGGAATTTCCAGTGACCCGGGCTACCACGCCGGCAAGACGCTTCATGCTCTGGGACTCCACTTCCTCCGTCGCAAGGAAATAAAATGCCTGCTTATCTTTGATGAATTCTTTGATCAGCGTTGTCTTTCCGATACGGCGCCGGCCATAGATCACAACAAAGCTGCCATCCCGACGGAATTCCTTTTCCAGCGTATTCAATTCTTCTTTTCGTCCGATAAAGTTCACCTGTGCCACCTCCAGCATCTGCGATTTATTTATGATAAATTATATTATGATAATCTTATTTATATTATACGCAGTTTTCTGAAACTGTCAAGCGGTCTGCTATATGCGGGCCGCTTTTTCTATTCTTTACAAAAAGTTCAAATTTTAAGGGGACGATACCCCCCTTGAGCGGCGCGTAATACTACGAGGGATTTTTAAGGAGGCTCCCATGGATCAAATGAATCGAAATCTGTATGAACTGCTGTTCAGCTGCAAAGGAAACTGGCGTAACGCCATTTATGTCCCCTGTGGGCCGTGCCCACATCCCTGTAAGGTTGACTGCTCCGGTTGTCTCGCGGCAATCCGACAGGATAGCGCACCGTTGCTCGTCGGCGTTCGGGAGTTTGAAGAAGAAACCGGAGAGCGGATCGATCTGGGAGAATGCATCGGAACGCTCAGCAAGGACGCCTTCTCATCCCTCTTTTCCAGATACCTGACCTGGGAAATGAGCAGTTCCGAGCAGTGTCCGATGGAATACCTCGCGAGTCCATCGTTTTGCACCCTCGTTCCAAAATATCAGAAACAGAAAGGAGATCTTGCATGAAACGAATCAATATTACCTGCCCTGTCTGCGGTTCGAAGGCGTACCTTCGTCCGGCCAGCGTGGTTTATGGCGATAAGGCTCTGGATCCTGCTGCAAAATACTATGTCTGCGGACGATATCCCGCCTGTGACTGCTATGTGGCCGCGCACCGGAAAACGATGCTGCCAATGGGCACCCTGGTGGATAAGGCTTTACGAAAAAAGCGGTATGACGCACATGTGGCCTTAGACAGCTTATCTCCGCTGCGCCTGAACCCGTGCCGCCCGCAGACGGAGCAGAATTGGAACAATGGTTTGGCGGGCGGGATGGTGTGGCATCGATCCTGAACTCTCTGAAAATGTTCGAGCAGGATTAAAAGCAAAGGACCGGGACAAATCCGCCCCCGTCAGGCTCAACGCTTGACAGGGGCGGATTGTTTCTTGTTCAGTTTTGCGCTTCTCGCTCCTGACGCAGAAGCGCGATGCAGATTTTGAGCTGATAGGCTTTGTGGATGCCCAGCTTTCTGTAAATGTTTTTGCGGTGTGTGGCGATGGTGCTTTCCGAGCAGTTCCTTTGTTCGGAAAGCTCGCGGGGGCTGCTGCCATTCGCCAGGGCCTCCAAGATCTCCCGTTCCGTTGGCGTCAGCATATCATAGCCCACCAGGAACATCTCATAGGTCGCCGGATCGATCTCGGATTTCCGGAAGTAGGCCAGCCGCTGGGCGTCGGCCTGTGCCGCTTCAAACTGCCCTTGCAGCTCTTCATTCTTATCCAAAAGCTGCACGGCCTGCTCCTGTACGGTCTGCTTTTCCTGCTCCAGCGAGGTAATGATCTTCTCATTCTCCCGATCCTGCGCCTGCAGCGTGGCCGAGATCGGTTCAAAGTCCGAAAACGCCATCTGCTCGCCGCCGCGATCCTCGTCCCGCAGCCGATCCAGATCCCGATGCACCGGAGCGAGATACCGGCGCGCCAGATACAAACAGCAAACGATGGCGCAGAACAGCAGCAGCGCCGAAAGCAACACCGTCTGCATAATATTTTTGGCAACAGCGATATTGTAATCCTCTTTCGGGATCAGCACGGCCAGCGTGTGGGGCGTCCCATCGCCCTTTGCCGCGGTAAGGCTTTTCACCATGCCGACGAAAGAAAACCCGTCGCCGTTCAGTGACACAAGACCATCGCTCATGGGCTTAACGCGAAGCGGTTCCGGGGGGACATAGCAGAAGCCTTCCTCCGTATAGGTCATCAGGGCAGCTCCCGCGTCTAAGGTATCGCCGCTCTCTGTGGTCAGCAGGCAGGCGAGGCGGCTGAGATTGGAGGGCTGGTCATAGCGCGCGGAAAAGAAGGACTGGTTGATGGCGAAGCCACACATTCCATAGACCGTGCCGTCTGCCCCAATCATGGGGATCGTCAGCAAAACCACCTTTTCCGAGGTCCCCGGCAGGGTGACAAGGTCAGTGGTGCGGCGGGAATCGGCAATCGGGGCGGCAGCCTGCATGGTATGCTCCGTGTAATTGGGGAACTGCCCAATATGGAATTCCTGCGCCCACTTCCGGTGCGGCATGACATTGTGCGCTTTGCCCACGCTGGCGATGCCCCGGAACAGCAGCAGGTTATTGGTCACGCGCCCCGCGTTTGCCCTTTGCACATAGAGGCCGCTGCGGGCATCCGCCGCATCTCCGTCGCTCATGGAGCTCTCCAAGACGACGAACGCGCCGGAGCAGTCCGCCTGCCGGACATACTGGCTCAGCGGCTCCAGCATAGCATCCTCTACCGCTTTGGTCGCATCCACATTCCCGTCCAGCTCCTCAAAGGAGATGCCCTGCTGCCGCAGCGTGTCCTCCAGCAGCGCGGTCATATCCTCGGAAAGAAGGATGCTCATAACGGAGACATTGTGCCAAAGGGATTCCATATCGTTCTGAAAGATCTCCATCTGGAGATCCAGCGCCTTTTTGATCTCGGCCTTGGGGCTGCTCAACCGGCCAAACAGGGTGAGTCCCGCATAAAGCGCCGCAACCAGCAGCACCGCCAGCACGATCATGTAGCCGATGAGCTTATGCCGCATGGAGCGCCGCGCGTTTTTCAGATAGGACGATACCTGCATGGCCTTCACCTGCCTTGATGGAAAGTTACTGAAAGATGATTCAGCGAATGGAGCGGAACAGCGCCCAGGTCTCCTCCGCCAGCGCCTCCACATCCTCGCCGGCAGCGGCCCGCCGGGGCAGCTCCTGCTGCATCTGCCGCAGACCGTCATACAGGGTATGGACCTTGGAATAGTAATCCGTGAAGCGCACTTCGGCCAGCGGGGTATAGGTTTCCTGCATGGTCTTGAGGGCGGCGTAGAGATTGGCATAGCCCTGATCGGCAAATTCTACTTCGTCAATGGAATCAAAGGCCCCGTTCCGCACCGGCATATAGCCGGTAGAGGTCACGAAGTCCAGATTGCGCTGCTTCTCCGTCAGCCAATGGGCAAACAGGCTGGCGGCCTCCGCCTTCTGTTCCGTGGTCTTGTAGGCGCACAGGCCCACGCCCGCCTGCGTCATCAACGGCTCCGCCCCCTCTGTCATGGGCAGGGGGACCACCTGCAGGTCCATCGGCTCGCTATGGCCGTCCTCATAGGTGACGGTATCATTATAATAGAGGATCGCCGCCGAGGAGCCAAGGCCGGAGAGCACCTCGCCGGTCATCACCTGGGTATTGGAATAGAGATCGGACACCACGATATGCCCCTGGGCCAGCGCACGGGCAAACTGCATCCAGCTCTCCTTGAAAACGGCGTTGTCGAAGTCATACCAGCCGTCTTCCGTGTAGAAATCCTCTGCGCCATGCTCCAGTGCGTTCAGCTCCACGGCGCGGATGGGATAGTCCATGGCGCAGAAGGGCTCCGTACCGTTCGTCCAGTCATAGAACTTCCCGGCAGCGTCATAGAATCCCTCCCAGGTGGAGAGATCGTCATAGGTCACGCCGGTGGCCTCGGAAAAGCGGGCAAAGCCCGTGCCGTTGAGCATGAGCAGCTGCGTGGATTTGGACAGGGGGAACACCAGCAGTTTGCCGTCATCTGCTTCGCCGTCGGCAAGGAAACCGGACACAAATTCACTCTGTTCCTTCTCCGTGAAATAGTCGTTCCAGTCCAGCAGCTTGTCCTCGCCCAGGGCGATGGCGTCCCCGATGTGGCAGGTAAAGAGGTCCGGCATCTCCTGCGCGGAATCCCCCTGTGTCTCCAACAGAAAGCCGCCGATCTTCGCGGCGCTGCTCAGTTCCGTCACCTTGACGCGGACGCCCTTCTCCTTCCCCTCGGTGCGGTTGAATTCCTCCACCAGCGTGTCCATCGGTGAACCGGCTTGCTCGCCGTATACGTGCCACATCGTCAGCTCTACCGGCTCCTTGGGCGAGAGCAGGGACTTGTTTCCGCAGCCCGTCAGGGCAAATATCAGGATGAAAGCCATGAGAATGGCGTAACCTTGCTTTTTCACCGCTACGTCCTCCACACACAAACACTTGTCCGTAAAAACGCCGCTTTCCGGCGATTTTTGAAAAATTTTTTTCGTCCGTCTACCCTAAATCGAGGTTTTAGGGTATGACAAGATTTTAAATCTATGGTACAAAACAGGCAGACGGGGAGGCGAGATCGCCGTTTGGCTCCCGTCAATGAACAGAGAATCGTGAAAGAGGTACCCCTTTCGGTTGGAGCGAAGCTCCAACCGAAAGATCGCTCGACGCTCTATATCCTGTCGAGCCGACCGCCTCGTTAGGCATTGTAGCATATTCCACGACAGCTTTACAAGACGAAATGAAAAAAGAAAGGAGGAATGCGGATGACGCAGGTACGGAAAACGGCGACCTACCGGGTCGTCACCGACTCAGGAGGCGGCAGGATCTTTCGCTTCTACTGCGACATCTCCGGCGAGCTGTGCTGCGTGACAAAGCCCATCCGGGCGGACACGGAGGAAGCGGCGCTGGAGCTGGCGTGGGAACAGGAGGGCAAGTGGGAGTTCAACCTCTGCCCCAAATGCGGGAAGTATGTCTCCTCCGCTATGTTCAATGTCAACGCGGGATTGTGTCTGGACTGTGCGCCGTGGGAGGACGAGTACCCCTCGTTCTGTCATCACTGCGGCGTCCGCCTCCAGGAACCGGACACCTGCTTCTGCCCCATCTGTGGAGCAAGATTGCAGGTGGGCGGCACAGACGGAAAGGAGGGAGCCGCCGAATGACAGATTATGACCTGAGAACCAAACGAGCTCTGCGCCGGGTGGTGCTGCTGGAATATGGCTTCGGGCCGGATACGCTGCGGCGGCGCAAGATCTGCCCCAGCTGCGGCAAGGCCAACAGCGCCGACCGGACGGACTGCGCCGACTGCGGCGTGCGTCTGCCGGAGATGACTCTCTATGACTTCTACCGTTCCCGCCACCGCTGCTGCCCCGGCTGCGGCGTGGCCGTCACCAACGTGGCGCGGTACTGCCCCGAATGCGGGGCGCGTCTGCCCAAGGGGGCGGCGAGACGGGAGGCGGCGGTATGAGCCTCTTCCGGAGGCGGGAGCCGCCCCTGCCGAAAGCGGCGGTCTGCTTTTCCTCGCCCGCCATGACCCGCTATGCGGCGGATTGGCTGAAAGATCTGGGCGGCTGCCGACCAATCGGCGTCCTCTCGGATGACTGCGGCGATGTGGCCTGGCAGTGTGCTGCCGAGCAGGCGGATCTCCTGCTGCTGGAAACGGACTTTTCCAGTGAGATAGAGGAACCCAAGGACGTTTCCTCCCGCTGCGACATCGCCATCGAGGTGCGGCGGAAGCTGCCGGACTGCCGGGTGTATCTCATCTGCGAGGACGGCCACCCGGAAAAGCTGCCCGCGCTGGAAAAGGCCGTGGAGCTAAAGCTCATCGACGGCTTTTGCATCGGCGACCTCGCCGCAGAGCAGATGCGCGCATGGCTCGACGAAACGGCAGAAACCATCAACGGGCGGAGCGCCCGATAAAACGGCCCGGTGGCCGCATACCGGGGGCAAAAACGCGGCACACAACAAATTCTTTCGACGAGGGAGGAAGAAATCATGAAAAAGCAATGGCTCAGCATTGTACTGGTTCTCTGTATGGTGCTGTGCATGGCGCCCACAACGGCGCGAGCAGCAGAGGGTAAAACATGTGAATTAAAAATCACCGTGGAGGTGAACGGACTGATCGGAAGCGCGGAAGGCGCGGAGTTTACGTTCCAAATCAAGAAAGCCCTGAATGAAGTGACGGCGGTGTACAATGTCTATGATACGACGACTGTCACCGTCGGAGCAGACGGAAAAGGAACAAGCACCGTATCGGTCGCACCCGGTAAATATATCGTGAAGCAGGATGTACCCGGTAAGCCGATAGGGGAGTATGTATGGGACGGCATTTCTTACCAGCCGGGCAGCTCGCTCGAAAGTGAACCAAAGAGCGTGTATGGCGACGGTAACAGCATCACATTCAAGGTATACAACACCTATAAACCAGCGAACGTGACAAAGGTGACCACACTGCCAATCACGGTGACCGGATATAAAGCGGACGCAAAGATAGCAGATGCCGCGGTTACGACGACAGAGCCTGGCATTAAACTTAGCTACTTCCAATTTATGGAAAAGGACTCGGCGGGTGATTGGACTTCCGCACCTCTAACCGGAACCTTCAAGGCGGATACAGAATATAGGGTAGAGGTTTATTTTAATAAGCTCCTGGGGTGCGATTACACCGGGCTGAAAAAGGAGAACGTGACCGTAAACGGAGTTGAAGCGGATGCCTTTGAAACAACATGGAGTGGTTTTCCGTATAACAAGGATTATCAGGTGATCCGCGGCCTTGGCAAACCGGAGGTCGTCAAGACGGTGGAGAGCATCGAGATCACAAAACAGCCGGATAAGACCGAGTACATGGCCGGCGAGGATTTTGACCCGACGGGCATGGTGGTCACCGCGCATTATACCGACGGCACCACGGCTGACCTCACCGAGAACGACTATACGATCTTCCATGGTGACAAGCTCACGCAGGGGCAGACGTATGTGACGATCCAGTATAACGATGGCAGCGGCAATAGCGGTATCAAGGTCAATCAGAAGATCACCGTGGGCGCGTATGAGGGTCCCCACACCCATACCTACGCTGGCAGCCCGTGGTATTCGGATGAGAACAGCCACTGGCATCAGTGTACCGATACGGACTGCCCGGATCGGTACGGCAGCACAAAGGATCTGGCGCTCCACACCTTCGTGTGGAAGGTAGACAAGGCGGCCACCAGAACCCAGACCGGATTGAAGCATGAGGAGTGTACCGTCTGCGGCCATAAGCGCAGCGAGAAAACGGTGATCCCCATGCTGACCGGTACCGGCGTCACCACCTATCCCATCACCGTGATGAGCGGCAAGAACGGCGGCGTGACCGCGAGCCACAAGACTGCTTCTAAGGGCGCACTCGTCACCCTGACGGTCGCTCCCGACAAGGGCTATGTGCTGGAGACGCTGAACGTCCTCGATCAGAGCGGCAGCGCGCTTCCGCTCACCCAGCAGAACGGCAAGTATAGCTTTACGATGCCCACATCTGCCGTTACGGTCAAGGCAACGTTCATGGATGACAACACGATGCTGAACTTCTTCGTGGATGTTTCCGCGAGCGACTACTACTATGACGCGGTGCTGTGGGCGGTCGGCAAGGGCATCACCAGCGGCACGAGCGCCACGACCTTCGACCCGAGCGGCAACTGCACCCGCGCGCAGGCGGTCACGTTCCTGTGGCGCGCTGCCGGTTCCCCCGCCCCCAAGACCAAGGTCATGCCCTTTGCCGATGTGAAGGCTGGCAGCTACTACTATGACGCGGTGCTGTGGGCTGTGGAGCAGGGCATCACCAAGGGCTCCAGCGACACCATGTTCAGCCCCGACGCCACCTGCACCCGCGCGCAGATCGTCACCTTCCTGTGGCGCGCAGGCGGCAGCCCCGCTGTCAGCGGCAATTCTGCCTTCACCGATGTGGCCTCTGACGCTTACTATGCGGCAGCGGTCGCCTGGGCGGAGAAGAACAGCGTCACCGGCGGCATCGGCGGCGGCCTGTTCGGCTCCGGCGACACCTGCACGAGAGCCCAGATCGTCACCTTCCTCTATCGCAGTGTGAAGTGATCCTCCGGGCATAATGCGCAAGCAAAGCACCGAAAGGCGCGGCGGCCACGCCGCCGCGCCT